>Ga0070733_10000816_pt1 | contig 24214 bp, 21 predicted proteins | sample Coa_R1_9_FD_66450 | JGI IMG/M metagenome (GOLD analysis project Ga0070733, IMG submission 66450) | Surface soil microbial communities from Centralia Pennsylvania, which are recovering from an underground coalmine fire - Coalmine... | ecosystem: Environmental > Terrestrial > Soil > Unclassified ...
CCGCGGTCGGGCGGCACGCGCACCAGCGCCATGCGGTGATCGTGACCCCAGCAGACACGCGTTGGCACGAGCGCCTCGGCATTGATGCGGCGGTAGGAGTTCACCGTCGGGTTGAGGAAGACCATCATCGCCGGCGCGTGCTCGAGCACCCCGGCGAGGAACGCGCGTGCGACCGTCGAGAGCCCGTCGGGGTCGGCGTCGTCGGCGCACGCGTTGCGCGACCCGTCGGCCAGCGAGACGTGCAGGTGCAAGCCTGAACCCTCGTCGCCGTTGAACGGCTTGCCCATGAACGTCGCGCGCAACCCGTCGCGCGCGGCGAGCTCCTTGACCATGTCCTTGAAACGGAACGCGCGGTCGGTTGCGTCGAGCGCGTCGCCGTGATGCATGTTGATCTCGTACTGGCCCCGCCCGTACTCGTGGGAGCCGGCGATCGCATCGAGGCCAAGCTCGACCGCGGTGTCGATCATCGTCGCCAGCACACCGCCGGGATCGGCCTGGTGGCCGACCGTGTACGGCGGGCTGTCCATCCCGGCGTAGGGACGAAAGCCGCTCGGCGAGGAGGCGTCCGGCTCGCACAGATAGAACTCGAGCTCGTGGGCGAGGACCGGCGCCAGGCCGTGCTCAGCGTAGCCGGCGAGCACGCGCCGTAGCGCGCCGCGCGAGTCGCACCCGTAGGGCTCGCCGGTCATCGAGTCGAACAGGTCGCAGATGCAGACCGCGACGCGCGGGTCCCACGGCAGGGCCCGTAGCGTCGAGAGATCAGGGCGGGCGCGGATGTCGGGGAAGCCCTCTTCGAAGCCGGCCGTCACGTTGTGGCGCAAGTCGACGGTCATGATCGCCTCGACGAAGCTGATCCCCTCATCGACGGCCACCTCGAAGGCCGCGACCGGGATGTCCTTGCCGCGGCAGATGCCGTGAAGGTCGGCGTACTGGAGCCGCACGACACGAATCCCCGCCTTCGCCAGATCGGACACTCCCAGGGTCATCGACGCGCCCCTCTCCTTCGCTCGTTTCGCTCCTGCGCGGGCAACTTACCGGCCCGGCTCGCGCAGGAACTGCTCGACCAGCGACTCCGGCAGCGACTTGTCGGCGATGGCGTAGGCGAGGGCGGTCATCCGGAAGGAGTCCGAGAGGTAGAAGCGCTCGTATAGCTCGCCGCGCCCGCCGAGATCTGACCCGATGAAATCCCAGGCGAGGCGGAAAAGCCGAATCCGGCGCGTCGCGTCGGCGCCCGCCGCCTGAAAGTAGGTCTGGATCTGATCGGCGAGCGGCCCTTCGATGTCGGCCTGCGACGGCGTCGCCATCAGGCTCGATCCGCCGAGCAGCGCGAGGATCTCGTTGGCGCGCGGCATCCACTTGGGCACTGCGCCGCGCAGCGCGACGAACGGCCGCTGGTCCGGGCACAGCACGCCCCCTTCATCAACACGCGCTTCGGCCTCGGCGGCGACGATCGCGCTCCGCGCGAGCTCGCAGTAGATCCACAGCTCGCCGAGCTTCTCCTGGACATGGTCCGCGGCGACGCTGCCGGTTGTGTTGGCCATCAGGTGGCCGAGCCCGAGCGCGAAGCAGAGCTTGATGTGGGCGCGCGTGAAGGCCTGGTGCATGATGTGGCCGCGCCAGCCGGTCTCGGTTATGACCTCGCTGTAGCCGACCGTGTCGCCATCGAGGAACACCCGCTCGGACGGCACCTCCACGTCGTCGAAGATCACGAACGCGTCCTGCTCGTCAAAACGCGAGGACAGCGGGTGGTCGAAGGACCCTCCCGGCTTGGCGAAGCTGTCGCGGCAGATCAGGCGAAGGCCGGGGGTTGCGATCGGGATCGCAAACGACAGCGCGTAGCGGCTGTCCTGCGGGCGGATGTCGGAGCCCGGATAGATCAGCAGCTCATCGGCGAAGGGCGCGAGCGTGGCGAGGACGCGGGCGCCGCGCACGACGATCCCCCCGCCCGCTGTGTCCGAGACCTTGTGCAGCGCCACCTCCCCAGCCGCCTGCTCGGCCTCGGGCCGGCTCTTGTCGACGGTCGGGTTCATCAGGGCGTGCGTCGTCGAGAGGTCCGCGTCGCGCATCAGGCGCTGGTAGGCGATGAGGTTCTCGGCGCCGGACTCGTTGCCTCGCCGCGCCCAGACGTCGGCGCGGCCGGCGAAGCAGGCGAACGTAACGTTCAGATAGTCGGGGGTCCGGCCCATGATCCCGGCCGAGGTCGCAGCGACCAGCTCGAAGGCGCGGCGGCGGCGTTCGAGGTCGGCCGCGACGCGCGGGATGAGGTGCGTGACGTTGACGCGCAGCGACGCATCATCGGGCGAGGGAGAGAGCATCTCCTCGGCGTGCTCGTGCTGGACGTCGAAGACGCGCGCCAATGACTCGGCTGCGCCGCGCAGCTGCGGATGTTCGAGCGGATCGCTGACCAGCTCGCCGGAAAGCCAGATCTCGCGGCCCCCCTTGCGCAGGCCGTCGAGGAACTGGCGACCCGTGCGCGCGCCGGTCATTTGGATAAAGTATTCGTGCCCTCGACGGACTGTCAAGAAGGAGAATCCGCTCCGCGATGCATTCGAATCTGACGGCCGTCCGCTACATCGGGCCGGACGGGGCGCCACGCCTCGGCGCGCTGAGTGGCGACGTCGTGCGGGACGCCGGCCCGGCTCCCGCCGCGGGCTTTGTACCGTCGCCTGAGGGCTGGGCGCTGATCGAGGCGGCCGCGGGCGAGGAGCACGCACTCTCAGACGTAGAGCTGCTCCACCCCGTGCAGGCGGGCAAGATCCTCGCGATCGCCGTCAACTACCGCGCCCACGCCGAGGAGTCCGAGCTCGACGTGCCCGCGGTGCCCGTGATGTTTGCGAAGTTTCCCTCGTCGCTGATCGGCTCGGGTGCGCCAATCGTCGTGCCGCGCGAGGAGACGCGCCCGGACTTCGAAGGCGAGGTCGCGGTCGTGATCGGCCGGCGCACCTACCGCGCCGACGAGGCTTCCGCGCTCGAAGCAGTCGGCGGGATTTCGGCGCTGAACGACGTCTCCGGGCGCCGGGCGCAGCTCGAGACGCCGCTTCGGCAGTTCACGCTCGGGAAGAGCTTCGACAGCTTCACGCCGATGGGGCCCGGGATCGTCCACCCGGCCGGCCTCGACCTCGGCAGCCTCGCGCTCGAGACGACCGTCTCCGGCGAGCTGATGCAGAAGGCGAGCACGCGAGATCTGATCCACTCGATCGCGACGCTGATCGTCTACCTCTCGGCCGGGACGACGCTCGAGCCCGGCGACGTGATCGCGACCGGGACGCCGAGCGGCGTCGGCGACAGCCGCACGCCGCCCCGCTACCTGCGCGAGGGCGACGTCGTCGAGGTCACCGTGGAGGGCGTCGGGACGCTCCGAAACCCGGTCACGCTCGAGCGTTGAGCGCCCCGCTAGAGCGCGGAGCGCTTGATCGCAGCTGCGAGGTGGCGCCGCGTCAGCGTCTCCGCCGCCCGCCCCTCGCCACCCTCCACGGCCTCGAGGATCGCCTCGTGTTCGTCGGCATCGAGCCGCATGCGCTCGCGCGTTACCGCCTGCGCCTCATAGATCGCCTCACCGATCCGCGAGACCCACAACACGCGCGCGACCTGTTCGAGGAACTGGTTTCCGGCCGCCGCGACGAGCGCGAGATGGAAGTCGCGATTCGCCTCAAACCGCGCGTGCACTCCCCCGCTGAGCCGCCGCTGGCGCTCGAGCGCCGCGCGCATCGCGCGCAGCGGCTCTTCGAGCCGCCGCCCCGCGGCGAGTCGCGCCGCTGCCGGCTCGATCACCAGTCGCGCCTCGTAGGCTGCCCGCATGCCGCTTCGATCGAGGTCCGCGACGCGAGCGCCGCGGTTGGTTCGCATCTCGACGAGGCCCTCGGCTGCGAGCCGCCCCAGCGCCTCGCGCACGGGCGTCCGCGAAATGCCGAGCTCAACCGCGAGATCCTCCTGGTGAAGGCGCTCGCCGCGCGCCAGTTCGCCGGCCACGATGCGCTCTCGGATCGCCGCGTAGGCGAGGTCGACGACGCTCGCCACGGCGAGCCCGCGCGGTGCGTCCGTCGCGCTCACGCGCCACAGCATCGCAGCAGGAGCGGCCGGTGAGCGACCATCCGGCAGGCTCGCTGGCGCTGGCCGACCGTGAGGCCGTCCTCGAGCACGCCGCGGCGCTGATACTCGAGACGTGGCGCTCCTTCGACGCCCCGCGCGGCGGTCAGCCGCTACCCGGCCCTGCTCAGATGAAGCTTCTCGCCGAGCCGCTCCCACAGGAGCCGGGCGACGGCGCGGCGGCGCTCGACGCAGCCGCTTCGGTCCTCGACGTGTCGATCACGCAGGCGCGCCCACGGATGTTCGCGTGGATCGGCGGCTCGGGCCTTGAGGTTGGCGTCCTCGGCGACGCGCTGATGGCCTCCCACGACGTCAACGTCGCCGTCAGCTCGGGCGCCGCGACGCCGCTTGAGCGACAGACCGTCCGCTGGGTCGGCGACTTCATCGGCTTCGACAGCCAGGCCGAGGGGCTGATGGCCGCCGGCGGGACGCTCTCGAACCTGACCGCGCTCACCGCCGCCCGCGAGCGCGCGCTCCCAGGCGTGCGCTACGACGGCCTGCACGGTCGCCGGCTGGCGATCTACTGCTCGGCCGAGGCGCACTACTCGGTGCGCCGCGGCGCCGAGGTGCTCGGAATCGGCGGCCACAACGTTCGCTCGATCCGCATCGACTCAAACCGCCGCATGGACGCCGATGCCTGTGCCGCGGCGATCGACTCAGACCGCGCCGCCGGGATCGTGCCGGTCGCCGTGGTCGCAACCGCGGGTACGACGCTGACCGGCGCGGTCGATGACCTGCGCGCTCTCGGCGAGGTTTGCGCGAGCCGCGAGGTCTGGCTTCACGTGGACGGCGCCTACGGCCTGCCGGCGGCCTCGACGCAGCTCGCCGGCCACCTCTTCGCCGGTCTCGATCAGGCCGACTCGGCGACCGTCGACGCCCACAAGTGGCTGTACGTGCCGAAGGCCTGCAGCGTGCTTGTCGTCCGCGATCGCGACACGCTCGAGGCGACCTTCACCCACGACGAGAGCTACATCCCACACACCGACCGCGAGGACACCCACCCCGTCGACCGCACGCTCGAGTACTCGCGGCCGCTCAGCGCGCTAAAGCTGTGGCTGGCCTTCCGCGTCCACGGCGCCAACGCGATCCGCGCGGCGATCGAGCGAAACCTGCGCCAGGCCAAGCTGCTCGCGGATCTCGTCCGCGCGGACCCGCTGCTCGAGCTGCTCGTCGAGCCGCAGCTGTCGGCGGTCTGCTTCCGTCATTTGCCGCCGGAAGGGATGCCGGCCGAGGTGCACAACGCGGCGCTTGCCGCGGCGATTACGGCCGACGCGCGGATCTTCCTCGCGCCGGCGACGGTCGACGGCGTCCCCTGCCTGCGCGCCTGCTTCGTCAACCACCGCACGACCGAGAGCGACATCGAGGCGGTCGTCGACGTCGTCCGCGAGCTCGCGGCGCGCATCTAGCCGCACCGATGCAGTCGCCCCCCGGGGCGACTGCATGGGCGCTAGCTCCCGAGCCCCTCCCACCACATCGAAAACAGATCCCAGGCGTTGCGCCGCGCCACGGGCGCACGCCGGCGGCTCTCCTCGATCAGCTCCTCCGCGCGCACACCGAGCCGCTCGAGCTCCTCCTCCGAGCGGGCCCACGACTCGATCACCTCGACGGTGACCTCCGGATGAAACTGGACGCCGAGGTGGCGACCCGCGCGAAACGCCGCCGGTCCGGCAGCGCTGCGCGCCAGCTCACGCGCTCCCGACGGCACGCTGAGCTGCTCGTAGTGCCAGTGAAACCAGGGCCCCTCGGCGATTCCCGCGCTGACGTCCGAGAGCTCGAACCAGCCGATCTGCGCCGGCGATGCAGCCCCCACCTCCCCACCGAGGGCGAGACAGAGCGCCTGGCCGCCGAAGCACAGCCCGAGGACCGGCACGTCAGCGTCGACGGCGCGCGCGAGGAGCGCAACCTCCTCGGCGACCCACCCCGGTTCGCTCGCCCGCGCCGACTCAACCGCGCCCAGCGAGGCGACAAACGCCGGCTCGCCAAGCGCCGGCACCGGATCGCGGCTGACGTCGACAACATCGAAGCCGACACCGTGCTCGGTCAGCCAGTCGCCGAGCAGTGCGGCAGGCCCGTCCTCGCCGTGACTGAGGATCAGCCCGCCGTCAGGCAAACGCACTCGTCCGTTCGCAGACGGTCTTGACGTCGCAGTAGAAGTCGAAGGAGTGACGGCCGCCCTCGCGGCCGATGCCCGACTCGCGGGCGCCGCCGAAGGGCGTCTCGAGATCGCGCACGTAGAAGCAGTTGACCCAGATCGTGCCCGCCACCAGAGCCTCGCCAAGACGCTCCGAGCGCTCCGCCGAGCCCGTGAAGACGGTCGCCGCGAGCCCGTAGGGCGTCCCGTTGGCCAGCGCGACCGCCTCGGCCTCATCGGCAAAGGACTGGATCGTCAGCACCGGGCCGAAGACCTCGGTCTGAAGGATCTCGGCCTCCGCCGGCACGTCGGCGAACAGCGTCGGCGGGTAGTAGAGGCCGCCGAGCCCCTCGCCGCCGAAGACGAGCCGCGCCCCCTGATCGATCGCGCGCGCGACACGCGCGCTGACGCGCTCGAGCGCGACCGGGTGGATCAGCGGGCCGTACGTCGTCGCGCTCTCGCGCGGGTCGCCGACGACGATGTCATCGACGCGCGCCCGGAATCGCTCCAGAAACGGCTCGAGCGCCGCGCGCTCGATCAGCAGCCGCGTCCCGGCGAGGCAGACCTGACCCGAGTTGTCGTACTGGTAGGCGGCCGTCGCGGCCGCGGCGTCGAGGTCGCTGTCGGCGAAGACGAGGAACGGCGACTTCCCGCCGAGCTCGAAGGAGACCGGCGTCAGCTGCGCCGCGGCGTCGCGATAGACCGTCCTCGCTGTCTGCGGCGACCCCGTGAAGGCGACGCGGTCGACCCCCGGGTGGCCGGTCAGCGGCGCCCCCGCGTCGGCGCCGGTGCCGTGGACGATGTTGAGGACGCCGGGCGGAATCCCCGCGTCTTCGGCGAGGTCGCCGAGCATCGAGCACGTCAGCGGCGCCCACTCCGGCGGCTTCAGCACAACGGTGTTCCCCGCCGCAAGCGCCGGCCCGACGCGCCAGGTCGCGAGCATCAACGGCGCGTTCCACGGCGTCGAGACGGCGACAACGCCGCACGGGTCGTGGCGAACGCTGTTGCGCTCGCCGCCCGCCAGCGTCCGCGGCTCCTCCTCCAGGCGCTCCACCGCGTAGTCGGCGAAGAAGCGGATGTTGTTGGCCGCGCGCGGCAGGACGCGCTCGCGCATCGCCTCGAGCAGCGAGCCGTTGTCGACGCATTCGACGGCCGCAAGCGCGGGCACCGCGGCGGCGATAGCGTCGGCGAAGGCCGTCAAATGAGCGTGGCGCCCCTGCGGTCCAAGCGCCGCCCAGTCTGCGAACGCCTCGCGCGCCGCGGCGACCGCGGCGTCGACCTCGGCGGCGCTTCCGGCGGCGACGTCCGCGAGCTTCCAGCCGTCCCAGGCAAGCGGGCTGTGCACGGCGAAGCGCGCCGCGTCGCCGACCCGGCGACCGCCGATGAAGTGGTCGGTCGGCACCTCGACGCCCTCGACGCTGACCCGCCGGCGAGTGTCGCGCTCGTCGCTCATGCGGCGACGGCCTTGATCTCGAGCCGCTTGAGCCCGTTTGAGAAGTTCGAGCGAAGCCGCGGCGGGTCGGCCTCGAGCAGTTCGAAGGAGGCGACGCGCCGCACGAGCTCCTCGACGTAGATGCGCAGCTCGAGCTTCGCGAGGTGCTGGCCGAGGCAGACGTGCGGGCCGCCGCGGCCGAAGGTCAGGTTGTCGGTCGGGTTCCGCTCGAGGTCGAGCTTCTGGGGGTCGGCGTAGTGCTCGCCGTCGCGGTTGGCGGCGGCGAACCAGACCGTCACCTTGTCGCCGGCGGCGATCTCGACGCCGCGGATCTCGCAGTCGGCCGTCGTCGTGCGGCGGAAGAACCACACCGGCGGACAGAACCGCAGCAGCTCCTCGACCGCCGAAGACAGAAGCTCCGGCTCTTCGCGCAGGCGGGCGTAGTCGCCGGGGCGGCGGCCGAGCGCGAGCGTCGAGAGCGCGATCGCCTGGCGCGTCGTCTCGTTGCCGGCGACGATCATCAGCGCGAACATGTTGTCGAGCTCGCGCTCGTCGAGCGCGCGCCCGTCGATCACCCCATTGGCGATCGAGCTCAGCACGTCATCGCGCGGACACTCGCGCCGCTCGGCGTAGTGGGCGCGGCCGATCGCGCACAGCTCGTCGGCCCACGGCGACCCAAACGGCTTGTAGCGGTGCTCGTCCTGCTCGCCCGCGTAGGCCAGCTCGCCGACGTAGTCGGGCTCGGTGTCGACGAGGAGCCGGTCGCCAAGGCGGATCAGCTGTGGCAGCTCGTCGTCGGGAAGGCCGAGAATCCGCCCGAGGACGCGAATCGGAACAGGCGCGGCGAGCTCCTCGACGAGGTCGAAGCTGCCCTTCGCAAGCGCCGCGTCAAGTCGCGATGCGATCAGATCGCGCAGCCAGTCGCCGAAGCGGCCGACCGAACTCGGCGTGAAATCGGTCGAAAAGAGGCGCCGATAGCGGCCGTGCTTGGGCGGGTCGAACTCGAGGAAGTTGCGCCGCGCGGCGAGCACGTCCTCGGGCAAATCCTCGATCCGCGCCGCGCCGCCGATCTCCGACGAGAAGGTGGCGTAATCGCGCAGGACGGCGCGAACGTCGTCGAACTTCGTGACCACCCAGAAGCCGCGCCCGCCCGGCTCGTCGTGAAAGAAGACGGGCGCGTCGCGCTGCAGCGCCTCGAACACCTCCCACGGCTCATGGTCCGCGAAAAGGTCGTGATCGAGCAGGTCGGCCGCGGGCGTGGCCATGGGCGCCGCGCAGTCTACCAACGAACACACTTTGCGTAATGTATTCATTCCGGGTTGGCGCGAGTCAAGCAGCCGACGCGATGTCGAGACGGCGCCTAGGTGATTTCCGCGGCGAGCGCGTCGCGCAGGCGCTCGACGGCGGGCGTGGCGACGGTCCACTCGAGCAGCCGCAGCGAGCTCGTCAGCAGGACCGCGTCGGCAGCCTCGAGGTCCGCGACGCTCAGCGGCCGCTCGGCGATCGCGATGCGCAGGCGCCGGGCCAAGGCGATCACAAGCGAGCGCACCACGCCGGGCAGGATCGCGCCGTCAAGCGGCGGCGTCGCGAGCGCGCCTCCGCGCTCGAGGAAGACGTTGGCCCGCGTGGTCTCGAGCAGCTCGCCGGCGGTCGTGACGAGCAGCGGCCGCGCCCCCTCCCCCTCGCTCGAGGCCTCGATCTCCTCGAGCCAGGAGCGGTCGGCGAGCTTGTGGGCGCCGAAGCCGCCGGCGACGAGCACCGGCTCGATCGCCGCGGCCCGCTCGGGAAGCAGCTCCTCAAACGGCGAGACGGCGACCTGTGGCGCCGCGCCCGGCACGTGGTCGACGCGCATCCGAACGAGCGCGTGTCCGTGTGCCGCCTGCGCGAGCTCGGCGGCCAGGCCGTCCGCGAGCGGCGCTCCGTAGAGGGCGCGCGCGCTGTGATCCAGGCGCGCGAGGTGGCTCTCGAGCTCGTGCGGGCGACCGGCAACGACGAGGATCGTCTCGAAGACGCCGCGGGAGGCGTCCGCCTCGGGGGGCTTGTCGAACTTGCGCGCCATCACACCGGATGCGGCGACCTGAAAGGCTTTGTAGCGGATGCCGACGCTCCTCATCGACAACCACGACTCCAACACCTTCAACCTCTTTCAGCTGCTCGCGCAGCTCGAGGAACGCGAGCCCGTCGTCGTGCGCAACGACGAGGAAGGCTGGGAGGACATCGATCTTCGCCGCTTCTCGAAGATCGTCATCTCGGCCGGGCCGGGCCGCCCGGAGCGACCGCGCGACTTCGGCCTCTCGAGCGGCGCGCTCACAGCCGCGGACGTGCCGCTGCTCGGCGTCTGCCTCGGGCACCAGGGGCTGGTGCTCGCCCACGGCGGGGCGCTGCGCTCAGCGACGCGGCCTATGCACGGCCGCCGCAGCCGCATCTTGCACTCCGGAACCGAGCTGTTCGAGGGGATACCGCAAGGCTTCCTCGCCGTCCGCTACCACTCGCTCGCCGTCCCCGAGCCGCTCCCCGACTCTCTCGAGGTGATCGCCCGGACCTCGTCGGGCACCGTGATGGCGGTCCGCCACCGCACGCTGCCGCACTGGGGCGTCCAATTTCACCCGGAGTCGGTGCAAACCGAACACGGAGAAAGGTTGCTTCGCAACTTTCTCGTGTTGGCCGAGACCAGGCGCGCCCGGGCGCGACCAATCGCAGCGGCGCGTCAAGCCCGACGCGGGGCGGCGCGGGTAGCTCGCCGTCAGTTGGCGGTGACCGTCGAGACAGTCGGCGATCCAGTGGACTCGGAGAGCGCATTCGTGCAGCTCTTTGGGGACGCGGAGACCGCGTTTTGGCTCGACAGCTCGAGCCACGCTACCGGGATGGGCCGCTTCTCCTACATGGGCGCTGGCGGCGGCCCCCTCTCACGCCTCGTCACCCACCGCGTTGGCGGCAACGTTCAGCTTTTCGACTCACTTGACGAAGCTCTCGGCCAAATAATCGCGGCCGAAGGCCGCGATTATTTTTGCGGGGGATTCGTCGGTTATCTCGGCTATGAGCTCAAGGCCGAATGCGGGGCCGCGAACGAGCACCGTTCGCCGCACCCCGACGCGACGCTGCTGTTCGCCGACCGCCTGATCGCCTTCGATCACCGCGCCGGCGAGGCGCACGTGATCTGTCTGAGCGAGCGCGACGACGTCGCGGCGGCGCGCGGCTGGGCGGCTGCGACAGCCGAGCGCCTACGTGCGCTCGGACCGGCTGCACCACCCCGCGCCAGCGAACCGGGGGGCTCGACCGCCTTCAGCCTGCGCCGCGGCGCTGCGGACTACCTGCGCGACATCGAGACCTGCCAGGAGCACCTGGCGGAGGGCGAGAGCTACGAGATCTGCCTGACCAACGAGCTTCACACGCGCGCGCGCCTGGACGCGCTCGCCGTCCACCGCGTGCTTCGCCGCATCAACCCGGCGCCGTTCGCCGCATTCCTGCGCATGGGCGGCGTCGAGGTCGCGAGCTCCTCGCCGGAGCGCTTCCTTTCGCTCGCTCGCGACGGCGTCCTCGAGGCGAAGCCGATCAAGGGCACCGCGGCGCGCGGCGCGACGCCGAGCGAGGACCGCGAGTCCGCGGCGCGGCTGCGCTCGGCAGCCAAGGATCGGGCCGAGAACCTGATGATCGTCGACGTCCTCCGAAACGACCTGGGCCGCGTAGCCGAGATCGGCTCGGTCAGCGTGCCCACGCTGATGGGGGTCGAGAGCTACGCGACGGTCCACCAGCTCGTCTCGACGATCCGCGCGCGCCGTCGCGACGACGCGACGCTCGGCGACTGCCTGCGGGCGTGCTTCCCCGGCGGCTCGATGACCGGCGCCCCCAAGCCGCGCACGATGGAGATCATCGACCGCCTCGAGGCGCGCCCGCGCGGGATCTACTCGGGCGCGATCGGCTATCTCGGCGTCGACGGGAGCGCCGATCTCAGCATCGCGATCCGCACGATCGTCTCCTCAGATCAGGGTACGACGATCGGAGCCGGCGGCGCGATCACGGTCGAATCCGACCCGCGCGGCGAGCTTCGCGAGCTGCTCTTGAAGGCGCGCGCGCCGCTCGAAGCAGTCGGCTTGGCGCTGCACGGCCGGCGCGACGCGGCCGTCCTTGAGTCGACGCCTCGCGCCCTCGTTCCCGCCGGCTAGAACGTTCGCGCAGAGCGCGTCAACTTCGAGACATCTTCGAATCGGGGGGGTCATCCCGGTGCTATCGTCGCTCGCGAGCCTCTCCTTCCCTGAGGAGCTCGGAGTCACAGGAGGGTGAAGTGATGACACGCACCACCTACGTCCGGATGCGCGAGGCGTCCGAGGCGGGCCTGATCAGCCAGATCCTCCTACGCATGTCCAACGATGCGAAGCTCATGCGGACCGAGCGGGCCCGCAGCTCCAAGACGATCCGCGCCATCGGCCGAGTCGGCGAGGGTGCCGGCGAGCGCACCCGCAAAGCCCTGCGGGAGCTCGACCCCACCCGCCGCACACCGGCCGTTCGCGAGCCCTGAACGGCGGCGGCCCGCCGTGGCGGCGGCGGGCTACGCCGGCGGCGCCAGCGCGGCGCGGTTGGCGAACGTCTGCTCGTGGCTGTGGGTGAAGATCTCGACGACGTTGCCGAACGGGTCCTCGCAGTAGACGAGACGGTGCTCCTCGCCCTCGAACAGCGTCAGGATCTCCGAGCGCCGCCGCCCGCCGCTTGCCTCGATGCGCGCAGCGAGGGCCTCGATGTCGGGGTCGACGACGCAGATGTGAAAGAAGCCGGGGCGCCAGTACTCGAAGTCACCGGAGTGCGCCGTGACCGGCGGGTCCACGAACTCGAAGAGCTCGAGCGCGACGCCGTTTCCGGCCGCCAGCTGCGCCTGCTTGCAGGAGCCGAAGCGCGGGCCGTAGATCGCCGCCGCGATGCGGCCGGCGTGGCTCGAGGCCTCAAGCAGAATCGGCCCCCCGAGCGGCCTGAAGCCCAGCACGCTCGAATACCAATCGAGCGCCGCGTGGATGTCGGGCACGACGAGCCCGACGTGGGTCAGCGCGCGCGCCTGCTCTGGCATGCGAGCGCAGCCTGACGGCGGCTGCGGACGGGACGCACGCCCGCACACTACGATCGTGCGCGTGAGTGCGCAGACCGCTGCGATCCAGGACTCGATCCTCGACGCGATCGGTTCGACGCCGCTCGTCCGCCTCAGCCGCATCGAGCCGAGCCTGCGGCCGCAGCTGCTCGCGAAGGTCGAGATGCTCAACCCCGGCGGCTCGATCAAGGACCGCATCGCCGTGGCGATGATCGACGCCGCCGAGCGCGACGGCCGCCTACGCCCGGGTTCGACGATCGTCGAACCGACGAGCGGCAATACGGGCGCGGCGCTCGCGATCGCGGCGCGCCTGCGCGGCTACCGCGTCATCGCCGTGATGCCCGACAAGATCAGCCGCGAGAAGATCAACCTCCTGCGCGCCTTCGGTGCCGAGGTTGTCGTCGCGCCGACCGACGTCGCCCCCGAGTCGCCCGAGTCCTACTACAGCGTCGCGGAGCGCCTCGCGATCGAGATTCCGGGCGCCTTTCGCCCCAACCAGTACTCAAACCCCGCCAACGCCGACGCCCACTACGCGACGACCGGCCCCGAGATCTGGGAGCAGACCGCAGGGACGATCACGCACCTCGTCGTCGGCGTCGGCACCGGCGGCACGATCACCGGCACCGGGCGCTTCCTGCGCGAGCAGAAGCCGTCGATCGAGGTGATCGGGGCAGATCCCACGGGGTCGATCTTCACGGCGCCGACGCCGCAGGACGTCCACGGCTACCTGATCGAGGGCGTCGGCGAGGACTTCTGGCCCGAGACCTTCGACCCGACCGTCGTCGACCGCTACGTGACAGTCTCAGACCGCGACGCGTTCCTGACGACGCGCCGTCTGGCGCTCAGCGAAGGGATCCTCGCCGGCGGCTCGGGCGGCATGGCGACCTGGGCGGCGCTCGAGGTCGCGCGCGCGATCGATGACCGCACCGCCGTCGTCGTCGTGATCCTTCCCGACGGCGGTCGCTCCTACCTCTCGAAGGTCTACAACGACGCCTGGATGACGGAGTACGGGTTCCTCGCGCGCTCCGGCGAGCCGACCGTCGGCGAGGTCCTGCGGCGGCGCACGGCCGGCGGCGGCGTCCCGGCGCTTGTGGCGGTGCACTCGCAGCAGCGAGTCCGCGACGCCGTCGCGCTCCTTCACGAGCACCGCGTGTCGCAGCTGCCGGTCGTCTCCGAGCACGACGCCGAGGCGATCATCGGCTCCGTCGCCGAGCGCGGCCTGCTCGCCCACGCCGTCAGCGACGCGTCGCTGCTCGATGCGCGGATCGTCGACGTGATGGAGGCCCCGCTTCCGGCGATCGGCTCGGAGGACCCGGTCAGCGCGGCGGTCGAGCTGCTCGTCGGCGAGCGCCAGGCGCTGATTGTCCTCGACGACGGCCGCCCGGCGGGCATCGTGTCGCGCGCCGACCTGCTCGAGGCACTGGCCCGCTGATGGAGTTCGCCACCCGCGCCGTGCACGCCGGCCTCGATCCCGACCCGACCTTCCGCTCGGTCATCCCGGCCATCCACCAAACCTCGACCTACGCCCAGAGCGCAGTGGGCGAATTCGTCGAGGATTACGACTACGCCCGCTCGGCGAACCCGACGCGCGCGGCGCTCGAGCGGGCGCTCGGCGAGCTCGAGGGCGGCCGCGCCGTCGCCTTCTCGAGCGGCCTGGCCGCCGCGCACGCCGTGATCACTCACGTCTGCCGCGCCGGCGACCACATCGTTCTCCCGGCCGACCTCTACGGCGGCACCTACCGGCTCGTCGACAAGGTCCTGGCCCGCTTCGGCCTCGACTACGACCTCGTCGATGAGACCGATCTCGACGCGCTCGAGCGCGCCGTGAGCGACCGCACGCGTCTGATCTGGGTCGAGTCGCCGACCAACCCGCTGCTTGGCATCGTCGACATCGAGGCCGTCATCGCGCGGCGCAAGCAGGCGCTCGTCGCCGTCGACAACACGTTCGCGACCCCCGTCAACCAGCGGCCGCTCGAGCTGCGTGCGGACATCGTCGTGCATTCGACAACCAAATATCTCGGCGGCCACTCGGACGTCGTCGGCGGAGTTGCGGTCACGGGCGACGAGGCGATCGCCGAGGGCCTGCGTTTCGTCCAGAACGCCGTCGGCGCGGTTCCCGGCCCGTTCGACTGCTTCCTCGTCCATCGCGGCATTCGCACGTTGGCGCTGCGGATGGCCGCGCATGCCGCGAGCGCCGCCGCCGTCAGCGAGGCGCTGCGCACGATCCCCGGCGTCAGCGACGTGCGCTGGCCGGGCTTCTCGGGGATGGTCTGCTTCCGCCACGAGGACGCGCGCGCGATCGCCGCGCGGACCAAGCTCTTCACGCTCGCCGAGTCGCTGGGCGGCGTCGAGTCGCTGATCGAGGTGCCGCAGGCGATGACGCATCAGTCGGTCGAGGACTCGCTCGCCGCGGTGCCGCCGGATCTGGTGCGCCTCTCGTGCGGGATCGAGGCGCCGGGCGACCTCGTCGCTGACGTCCGCGCCGCGATCGCCGGCTAGCCCGCTTCGCTGAGGATTCCGCGCGCGCGCGCGAGAATCGCCTCATCGACCATCATCCCGTCGACCGCGCGGACGCCGCCGGCGCCGGCCGCCTCAAGCACGCGCCGCGCCCACGCCACCTCGGCGTCATCGGGCGCGAACGCGGCATGGACGAGGGCGACCTGGGCCGGGTGGATGCAGGCCTTGCCGCGCATCCCGAGCGTGCGCGCGAGGCGCGCCTGCGCGAGCAGGCCGTCTGGGTCCTCGAGCTTCAGATGGACGCCGTCAAACGGCGGGCGGATCCCAGCGACGCGCGAGTCGAGGACCAGTCGTGAGCGCGCGTAGAGGATCTCCAGGCCGTCCTCGCGCGGGGTCAGCCCGAGGTCCGCTGAGAGGTCGGCGGCGCCGAGCATCAGCGCGAAGACCGCCGGATGAGTGGCGATCTCGTAGGCGGCGCGCAGCCCAGCGGCGCTCTCGACGATCGCCAGCACCGGCAGGCCGCTCGCCGCGACGCCCCCGAGCGCCTGCGGCACGGCTTTTGGAAGGACCACCGCGTCGAGCACCAGGCCGTCGAGCATCGCCAAGTCTTCGTCGTGGAACGCCGTCCCCCCGGCGTTTACGCGCAGCATGCGAAGCGTGCGCTCGGGCATCGCCGCGAGTGCCATCGCCGCGGTCTGGCGAGCGGCCACCTTGCCGCCTTCGGCGACCGCGTCCTCGAGATCGACGATGACCGCATCGGCGCCGCGCGTGGCGACGCGGGCAAGCTTTCGCTGGTCGTCTGCGGGGACGAACAACAGCGAGCGGATCGCCGCGAGGTCGGCTCCCATCTGCGCCGCCATGATGCCAGACAAATAAACCGCCGCCGCCGTAGAGTCTGGCGCGCACCCGACTGAGGAGATGAGAGCGTGACCTCGATCCGGACCACCCACGTCGGCAGCCTGATCCGCCCCGACGACGTCGTGGCGGCGATGCGCCGAGTCGCCGACGGCGAGCAGGTCGACGCCGCCGAGCTCGCGCCGCTGCTCGAGCGCGGTGTGCGAGAGGTGGTCGCGCGCCAGAAGCAGGCCGGCATCGACATCGTCAGCGACGGCGAGTTCGGCAAGATCGGCTGGAACTTCTACGTCTACGAGCGTCTCGGCGGCATCGAGCTCCGCCCGCTCGAGGCGGAGACCTTCGGCGAGCTGCCGATCTCCGCGACCGACTGGCAGCGCTTCGCTGACTTCTACGCCGACTACTTCGCCAAGGAGCAGGATTTCAAGACTCCCGCCGGCGTTTTCGCGGCCGTCGAGGAGATCCGCTACACCGGCCAGGAGGCGATCGAGCGCGACATCGCCAACCTCAAGGCGGCGATGGCGGCCGAGGGCGTGCAGGATGGCTTCCTCCCGGTCGTCGCCCCGGCGAGCTGCTTCCCGCGCCTGATCGATGAGCACTACGGCTCCGAGGAGGCCGCGCTGATGGGGATCGCCGAGGCGCTGCGCGAGGAGTACCGCGCGATCGTCGACGCCGGGCTGCAGGTCCAGGTCGACGACGCCTTCATCCCGTTCATGTACGACGTGCTCGTGCCGCCGGGGACGATGGAGGACTACCTGACCTGGGCGCGCCCGCGGATCGACGCCGTCAACCACGCCCTCGAAGGGATCCCCGAAGAGCGGATTCGCTACCACGTCTGCTGGGGCAGCTGGAACGGGCCGCACACCAACGACGTCCCGCTGCGCGACATCCTGCCGCTGGTGCTCGAGGTGCGCGCGGGGACCTATTTGTTCGAGGCCGCGAACCCCCGCCACGAGCACGAGTGGCGCGTCTGGGAGGACGTCGATCTGCCCGACGGCAAGATCCTCGCGCCCGGCGTCATCAGCCATGCAACCAACGTCGTCGAGCATCCGGAGCTCGTCGCCGAGCGCCTCGAGCGCCTGGCGCGGATCGTCGGCCCGGATCGCGTGCTCGCGAGCACCGACTGCGGCTTCGCGCAGGGGCCGTTCCTGCGGCGCGTCCATCCGAGCATCCAATGGGCGAAGCTCGAAGCGCTCGCCGAGGGCGCGCGAATCGCCTCGCGCAACCTAGCCCCGGTCGCCGGTTAGCTAGGAGGCGGCCTTGCGGCGCTCGCCGGCCTCGCGCCACGCGCGCCGGTAGGCGGGGCGCAGGAAATGCAGGTGGCGGCGCATTTCCTCCTCCGCCGCGTCGCCATCTCCGGCCGCGATCGCCGCGGCGATCTTGCGATGGTCGGCGACGACCTGGCCGAGGAAGCGGGTGCCGAGCGTCGAGCGGCGCAGGTGCGTCTGCAGGACCGAGAAGACCGGCTGGGCGGCGATCAGCAGCAGGGTGTTTCCACAGGCCTCGACGATCGCCGAGTGAAAGCCCTTGTTGTAGATGAACTGGTCCTCGATGCCGAGGTCGCGCGTGTCCTCTGGGACCGCGCGCTCGATCGCCTCGAGCTCGGCCTTCGTGTGGCGCTGCGCGGCCAGGCGCGCAGCGGGCACCTCGAGGTACTCGCGAAGCTCGAGGAACTCGTCAAGCGACACGCTCTCGGACTGCGAGAGCAGCGAGATGTTCGAGCTGAGAAAGGCCGAGATGTGGTCGGCGGTCGGCAGCATCACGAAGCTCCCGCCCGTCGCGCCCTTGGCCGTTCGGATCAGGTTCTGCGTCGCCAGCACGCGCAGCGCCTCGCGGATCGTCGCGCGGCTGACGCCCATCGTCGAGCTGAGGGTGGCCTCGTTTGGAAGCCGGTTTCCGGGCTTGATCTCGCCGCTCAGGATCGCGTCGCGCAACTGGTCGGCGACCTGCTCGTACGCCTTGCGAACGCGCTTGAGCTCGACCCCAGTTGCTTGCTCGGTCAACATCGCAGCCGCAGCATAGCGGCCGAGCTGCGCGCCGATACGAGCTTGTGCTAAATGTCTGACATCAAACTGTGGAGGTACGGCGCACATGAGTAGGCGGCATTTCGAGGGCCTTAATTGACGGCTGTCGGAAGCGACGAACAGGAGCAGATCCTCGCCGCGATCCGCGCCTTCGTCGACCGCGACGTCGTGCCGGCGGCGTCGCAGCTCGATCACGCCGACGAGTTTCCGCAGGCGCTCGTCGACACGATGCGCGAGCTCGGGCTGTTCGGCGTGATGATCCCGACCGCCTACGGCGGCCTCGGTCTCGATCTGACCACCTACGCGCTGATCGTCAAGGAGCTATCGCGCGGCTGGATCTCGCTCTCGGGCGTGATCAACACCCACTTCATGGCGGCCTGGATGATCGAGCGCTTCGGCACCGACGCGCAGCGCTCGCGCCTGCTGCCGGCGATGGCCGAGGGCGAGTTGCGCGCCGCCTACTCGATGACCGAGCCACACGCCGGATCGGATGTCCAGGCGATCCGCACGCGCGCGACTCGCAACGGTGAGGGCTGGTCGATCAGCGGCCAGAAGATGTGGGTCACGAACGGCCTTCGCGCGGGGCTCGTGATGGTGCTCGCCGTGAGCGACCCGGCGGCGCAGCCGCGCCACCGCGGGATGAGCGCATTCATCGTCGAGAAGGCGCCCGGTGTAGCCGAGCAGCCCGGAATCAGCGTCTCCGCGCCGCTTCGAAAGCTTGGCTACAAGGGCGTCGAGACGACCGAGCTCGCCTTTGACGGCCTCAGGGTCGGCCCTGAGGCGCTGCTCGGCGGCGAGCCCGGGCTCGGCCAGGGCTTCAAGCAGTTCATGGCCGCCGTCGAGCTCGGCCGCGTCAACGTCGCCGCGCGAGGCTTGGGCGTCGCGACGGCCGCCTTCGATGCGGCGATTCAGTATGCGCAGGAGCGCGAGGCCTTCGGCGTGCCGATCGCAGAGCACCAGCTGATCCAGCAGAAGATCGCGTCGATGGCAACGAAGATCCGGGCGGCCGAGCTCTTGATGCTCGACGCCGCGCGTCGCAAGGACTCCGGCGAGCGCGCCGACCTCGAGGCCGGGATGGCGAAGCTGTTCGCGACCGAGGTCGCCCAGGAGTGCGTGCTCGAGGCGATGCGTATCCACGGCGGCTATGGCTACTCGCAGGAGTACGTCGTCGAGCGCCTCTACCGCGACGCGCCGCTGCTGATCCTCGGCGAGGGGACCAACGAGATCCAGCAGCTCGTCATCGCGCGGCGCCTGCTTGAGCGCCACAAGCTGTCTTAGCGCATCCCCTTCGGCCAGATGCCCTGCTTGCCGGGCGCGAGGATGCCGTTCGGATCGAGCGCGTCCTTGAGCCGCTCGTTGAAGCGCCGCAGCGCGTGGTCGCCCCAATCGAAGGTCGCGGCGATCAGGTCCATGTGCTGGATGTTGGTGCGGTAGAGCGGATATCCGAGCTTCGCGAGCTCGCCTGCTATCTGTGCGTAAGCGTCGTAGGCGGCGCGCGTCTGGCGCTCGTCGCGGACGTCGAAGAAGAACGTGGTGATGTGCAGCAGGCTTCGCCCGAGGTAGATCATCCCCCCGAGATAGGGGAACTCGGTGGCGCTGTAGAGCTCGCGCATCCTGGCGATGCAGGCGACAAGGTCATCGCCGCGCATCGGGCCGATGTGGGAGAGATCGAGGTGACCCGTGTCGTCGCCGTAGGCCGCCGCGTTGAAGGCGTCCATCAGCTCCATGCCCGGCACCCCGCCCTGGACCTTGTCGTTGTGGTTGATCGCGGCGTGGCGCTCCTCGCCGCGGAACGTCCGCGCGCCGATCGTCACCCCGGGGATCGCCGCGAGCGCCTCGCGAACGATCGCGTAGTTGGACTCTACGGTCGCCTCGCGGCCGTAGAGAGCAAAGCGCAGGCCCCAGCCGCGCTCGCCGAAGCCGACCTCGTGCTCTTCGACCGCCATCCCGTAGGCGATCAGGGGCAGGTTTCGGATCGTCGAGTCGAGCATCAGCTCGCGGATCGCGTCGGTGACCGGGCCCATCGTCGCGTCGTCCTGGAAGCGGACCCAGCCCGACAGGTAGACGTCGGGAGCGCGCATCAGCCAGACGCCCATCTTGGTCACGATGCCGAGGTTGGATTGGAAGAACAGGCCGTTGTGGGACGGGCCAAACGACCACGGGTATGCGTTCCACGTGCGCGAGCCGGTCATCCCCCCGACGCCTGTGCGCAGCACATCGCCGTCGGCGAGCACGACCTCGAGGCCGCAGACCATCCCCGGGTGCTCGCCGTGCGGGGTGTAGCCGCGACCGTATTCGAGCGTGTTGCCGACGACGCTCCCCCAGCCGAGGTCGGGGATCGACGGCCAGAGGCCGTAGCCACCGGCGCGCAGGTGCTCGTAGAGGTCGAAGAAGCGAACGCCCGGCTCGACGAGCGCGTAGGCGAGCTCGTCGTCGACCTCGAGCACGCGGTTCATCTCGCGCATGCTCACGATCACCGAGCCTTTGACGACCGGCGCCGCGCCGCCGTAGGCGTTATTGCGACCCTGCCCGATCGTCCACAGCGGCACGCCGTGGCGGTTCGCGATAGCAACGATCGCCTGGACGTCCTCGACGCTGCGGGGGCTGACGACGGCGGAGGCCGTGTAGCGATTGGAGCCGCGGTAGTCGTACGGATCGCGGTAGAGGGCGAGCTCCTGCGGGTCGGTCGCGACAGCGTCCTCGCCCAGCGCGGCGGTCAGCTCGCGGATCGCTTCAAGGGCGTTGAACTGCTCCAACTCTGCCTCCCGTGATCGTCGTTGGCGAACGCCGGCCTATGCGCTCGCGCCGGCCGTCGATAAGGGCATAAGCACTACATTCGCATGTTCAGTCGAGCGCGACACGAGTGCCCATCCGAGCTGCCCTGCTCAGCCCCAAACGCGCTCCGCAACCTCCGCGACGAGGCGCAGCTTGGCCTCCTGGCTGTCCCACGGTACGGGGTTGCCTTCGAGCACGGAAGCGAACCCGCACTGCGTCGAGAGCGCCATCTGCTCGACCGGGTGAAAGCGCCCGGCGTCGCGGATCTTGGCGAGGAGCTCATCGGCGGGCTCGAGCTCGGCGTGCTTGGTCGAGACGAGGCCGAGCACGACGATGTTCTCGTCAGGGACGTCGGCGAGCGGCTCGAAGCCACCCTCGCGGTCGAGGTCGTCGTACTCGAGCAGGAGCACGTCGAAGTTGCCGGCGCGGGCGAAGACCTGCTTTGAAATCTCGTCGTAGCCGCCCTCGCTCATCCACTTCCCGGCGTTGTTGCCGCGGCAGAGGTGGATCCCCCGCTGGGCGTCGATGCCGGCGACCATCTCGTTCAGGAGCTCGACGCCCTCGGTGAGCATGCGCTGCGGGGGCACGCCGACGCTCTCGTAGTACTGGCGCTGTGCGGGGTCGACGAGCGTCGCGAGCTCGGGTGCGTCGATCTGGATGTAGCGGCAGCCGAGCTCGACCAGTGCGCGCGCCTCGCCAGCGATGATCGCCGCGGCGTCGGCGAAGCAGTCGAACGGGTCGTCATAGACAACGCCCGAATGCTCCGGCGACCATGTCAGGGCGAGCATCAGCGGGCTCGGGAGCGTGACCTTCACCGGTTTGGTCGCCACCGCGCGGGCGAAGGAGTACTCCTCGATCGCAAGCGAGCGCCGCGGCGTGAGCTTCTCGACCACGGCGGGCTGGTGCCGCGGCGCCGCCCCGGCTTCGTCGTGCCAGTCGGCGACCGCGCCCTCGACGCGCGCCACCCCTGTCACGACGTCAGTCAGCGGCCCTAGGAACGTCGAGCGGCGCAGCTCGCCGTCGGTCACGACGGCGACCCCGGCGCGCTCCTGGATCGCGATCGCCTCGACGATCGCCGCGTCCTCGATTCGCTTGAGCTCGGCCGCGTCGAGCTCGCCGGCGGCGTGTCGGGCGCGCGCCTGCTTGAGGCCGTCGGGCCGAAGCATGCTGCCGATCACCTCTGCGCGCGCGATGTCGAAGGTCATCGCGCGCTGGCGTCGGCGCGGCCCGGAGAGCGCTCGCCCGGCGCTACGCCCGTACGCATCCACTCGGCTCGGCGCTCGAGCGCCTTGAACGCTTCGTCGGGATGCGTCAGAACGAAGAATCGCCGGGTGCGAATCGCATCGACGACCATCTCCGCGACACGAGCCGGATCCATGCCGACTTCGACGCTCAGCTCGCGAAGGCGGCCGATGATCGTTTGACGGAGCGGGTCATCGGCCGTCGAAGGGACCTCAGCTGGACGGTTCCGCTCGGCATCGCACATGTTGGTCGTGACGACTCCGGGGCACAGCACCGACACCCCGATCCGCTCGCCGGCCGCCAGCAGTTCGAGCTCGAGGCACTCGCTCGCGGCGAGAATCGCGAACTTCGAGGTCGTGTAGGGCGCAAACGTCGCAAGCCCCGTGGCGAGCGCCGCAAGCGAGGCGGTGTTGACGATGTGTCCCTCGCCCTGCTCGCGGATCAGCGGCAGGAACACGCGGCAGCCGTGGAGCACCCCCCACAGGTTCACACCGAGCACCCACTCCCACGTCGCGACCGGGATGTCCGCGAAGCGCGCGCCGCTCTCGACGCCGGCGTTGTTGCAGACGACGTGTACGGCGCCGAAGCGGTCGATCGTCGCCTGCGCGAGAGCCTCGACCGCCGCGCCGTCAGAGACGTCCGTGGCGACGCCGATCGCCTCGGCGCCACCGCCGCGGAGTTCCTCGACCGCCGCCTCGAGCGGCTCGTCCTCGATGTCGGCCAGGACGACGCGCATTCCCTCCTGCGCGAAGCGGCGCGCCAGCCCGAGGCCGATCCCGCTCGCCGCGCCGGTGACGACCGCGACGCGGCCTTCGAGCTCCTCCATGCCATGCAACGCTAGCGCCTCGCCTCAGCCGTGAACGCGTCGCCGAAGCGGTCAACGAAGGCGATCTCCTCGACAGCCGAGCGGCGCAGCTTGGTGGGGAACGGCTTGAGCGGATAGCCGGCGGCGATGTGGCAGGCGGTCGAGAAGTGCTCCGGGATCTCGAGCAGCCGCTTGACCTCGGACTCGGCGGCGACGAGCAGCGTCGTGAATGAGCTCGCGACGCCCTGCGCGCGCAGCGCCAGGCAGAGGTTCTGCGCCATCGGGTAGACCGAGGCGCCGCCGACGATGCTCAGGCGCTCGAGCTCGGTGTCGGTCGGATGCGTCTCGGCGATGTCGACGCAGACGACGATGATCAGCGGATGCTCGCCGAAGTGCTCGGCGAACTGATCGCCGTCGGCCATCGCCTTCGCCGGGTTGCTGAAGCCGAGCGCGACGCTGCGCACATGTCCTGACTCGGTCGTGACCGAGGCGGCGCCCGAACGGACCGCCGCCGTCACCTGGCGCCACAGCGGCAGGTAGAGGGCGCCGAGCTCGCGTCGCCTGACGGCGTCCTTGACGAGGACGAAGCGGACCGCGTTGCGGTTGCCGCCGTTGGGTGCGAAGCGAGCCATCTCGATCGCGTCGTAGAGCACCGAGTCCGGAACGGGATCGGTGCGGAAGTAGCGGCAAGCGTGCTGGGTGCGCATGATCGCGCCGAGCTCCAGTGAGCTCATCGGCGCAGGCGCGGCTGCGCTGTCAGGCGCGCGTCTCGCCAAGGTAGCTGGCCACGAGGCGGTCGGTGTCGGCGCGGAGCTCGGCGACGGAACCGGAGGTGGCGAGGTCTCCGTGCGCGAGCACGTAGGCGCGGTCGGCGATCTCGAGCCCGAGGTGGACGTGCTGCTCGACGAGGACCACGGCCGTCGCGCGCGCGTCGGCGAACTGGCGGACCACCGGCAGCAGGCGCTCGACGATCACCGGGGCAAGGCCGAGGCTAAGCTCGTCAAGCAGCAGAACCTTGGGTTTGTGAATCAGTGCGCAGGCGATCCCGAGCATCTGCTGCTCGCCGCCCGAGAGCAGCCCGGCGCGACGGCCCTGGAGGGGTCGAAGCGCCGGGAAGTACTCGAGCACCTCATCGATGTCCGCCGCGGTCGGGCGCACGCCGAGCCCAAAGTGCTCGGCGACGGTGAGGCCGAAGAAGATGCCGCGTCCCTCGGGAACGTGTGCGATCCCGGCTTTTGCGCGGGCGCTCGGAGACACGCCGGCGAGATCCCTGCCGTCGAGCCTGATACTGCCCGAAACCACCTTCACGAGCCCCGAGATGGCGCGCAGGGTCGTC
>Ga0070733_10000818_pt1 | contig 24188 bp, 18 predicted proteins | sample Coa_R1_9_FD_66450 | JGI IMG/M metagenome (GOLD analysis project Ga0070733, IMG submission 66450) | Surface soil microbial communities from Centralia Pennsylvania, which are recovering from an underground coalmine fire - Coalmine... | ecosystem: Environmental > Terrestrial > Soil > Unclassified ...
AATTCGGTGAATGAATAACGTCGTGAGCGCATCATACGGTAGCTTCCCGCGAAGAGAGTACAGTGCAGGCCTTGTATCGAAGGGGGCCACCGCGGATTGAGAGTACTCATCGTAGGCTTGGGCATCCAGGGCAAGAAGCGGCTAGCCATTGCCGGCGAGGAGGCCGCGGGAACGGTGGACCCGGTTCACCCCGGGGCCCGCTATAAGTCCCTCCGGGACGTCCCCCTCGATAGCTACGACGCCGCCCTGGTTTGCACGCCCGACACCGCCAAGCTGGAACTGCTGCGCTATCTGTTAGGTCACGGCAAACATGTCCTTACCGAAAAGCCTCTGCTGGGGGACCGTCCCGAGGATCTGCCTGAACTGGAGGAACTGGCGCGCCAGAACGGCGTGGCCTGCTATACCGCGTACAACCACCGCTTCGAACCGCATATCTTCGCCCTGAAGCGGCTGCTGGACTCCGGCCGCCTGGGCAAGCTTTACAGCGCACGCTTTTTTTACGGCAACGGCACAGCGCGGGACGCTCGCAATTCGCCGTGGCGCGACCAGGGATTCGGCGTACTGCCGGACCTGGGTTCACACCTGCTGGACATGATTCTGTTTCTCTTCGGCCCCGTCACGGGTTGCTGGCGTCCATGGCGCACCGACCGGTTCGAAAACCAGGCGTTCGACCGAATTGTGTTCGGCGTTCACGGCCCGCTGCCGATCGACTGCGAGATGACCATGCTTTCCTGGAGGAACACGTTCCATGCGGACGTGTATGCCGAACTGGGCAGCGCGCATATTTATTGCCTCTGCAAGTGGGGACCCAGCACGCTGACCGTCCGCCAGCGCGTATTCCCCAGCGGACGGCCGGACGAGGAGTGCAGCACGCTGGTCTGCGCAGATCCGACCTGGGCTCTCGAGTATGCCCATTTCAAGGCGTTGTGCCAGGCGCCCTCCACCAACGTGGGGAACGACATCTGGATTCAATCCAGGCTACGGGAACTGACGGCGGCCCTCTCATGAACGATACAGACTTGATCGGATTTGCCGGCCTGTCCCATCTCGGAATCGTGTACAGCATGGCCACGGCGGCCAGGGGTTTTCGCGTAACGGCATTCGACGGCCGCGAGGGCCTGGCCGGCAGTCTCGCGGAAGGGCGGTTCCCGATCAGCGAACCCGGGCTCACGGAACTCTTTCAGGCCAACCAGGAACGCATCCGGTACACCGGCGACATTGGCGAACTGGCCGGTTGTGGGCTTATCTTCTTTGCGCTGGATGTTCCTACCGACGCCGCCAATCGCAGCGACCTGGGAGCGCTGGAACAGCTCTTCGGGGCGGTATCCGCCCAGGCCGCGCCCGGTACGGTGCTGGTTGTAATGAGCCAGGTGCCTCCGGGATTCTCTCGCGATCTGGCTGCCCGGTTGCGGCCCGACCTCCAACTGTACTATCAGGTGGAGACGCTGATCTTCGGCAACGCCATCGAACGCGCGGTGCGGCCGGAGCGCTACATGGTCGGCTGCCCGGATCCGTCCACGCCGTTTACCGGCCTTTACTCGCGCTTCCTGGAAGCCTTCGAATGCCCGGTTCTCCCGATGCGGTATGAGAGCGCGGAACTGTGCAAGATCGCGATCAACTGTTTCCTGGTCTCGTCCGTGAGTACTGCCAACACTCTGGCCGGAATCTGCGAGGCCATCCAGGCCGACTGGAGCGAGATTGTTCCCGCGCTGCGCCTGGACCGGCGCATTGGGCCGTATGCGTATCTGCAGCCCGGGCTGGGCATCGCCGGCGGCAATCTGGAGCGCGACCTGATCACCGTGCAGGAACTCGCCGGCAAGCACGGCTGCGATGCGCGCGTGGTGACAGCCTGGCAGCAGAACAGCGCCTATTGCCGGGACTGGGTGCTGCGCCGCTTGTCGCGCTTGGGTCTCCTGGCCGACCCGAGCGCCGTTTTAGGTCTGTGGGGCCTGGCGTACAAGGCGGATACGCATTCCATCAAGAACTCGCCTTCCCTGGGCCTCTTGCGAGCTCTGCCCGCCTACCGTTGGTCTGCCTACGATCCGGTCGCTCGGATCGATGCTTCGGAGTTCCCGAATCTGCGGCTATGCGGATCGCCGCTCGAAGCTGTGCGCGATGCGGCCGCCCTCGTCGTCATGACGCCTTGGAAGGAGTTCGCCGGGGTGGATCTGGAGCATGCGCGGGAGGGCACGCGCGGCCGCATCATCGTGGATCCCTACGCGGCCCTCGATGGACGCCGCTGCCGCGAGCTGGGCTTCCGATACTACAGCCGGGGAGCGGATTTTGAATGCTGACGCATGCCTTCGCTAATCCTGTCCAGCCCTCGCGCGTAGTGATTTTGGGCGCCGGCGGGTTCCTTGCCACGGAACTGTTGCGCGTGCTGAAGAGCGCAGCTGTCCCGGTCCGCCCGGTGTCTAGCCAGGAGATCGATCTCACCGGGGCCTCGGCTGCGGAGAAAGTCGCTGCGCTCCTCCAGCCGGACGATTCTGTCGTGATGCCCGCCGGCCTTACGCCCGACCGGGGCCGCGATGTCGGGACTCTGATGAAGAATCTGCGGATGGGCGAGAACATGTGCGTAGCCCTGGGCCGCTCCAGCCCCGCCCATTTTGTTTACATCAGTTCGGATGGCGTATACGATGCGCGCTTCTCCTCCCTGCTGGACGAAGAGTCTACAACGGAACCTACAGACCTGTATACGCTGATGCACACAGCGCGCGAAAGAATGCTGGGCCAAACCTGCCGCGAGCGCAGAATCCCGTTCACCGTCGTGAGGCCGGTCGCGATTTACGGGCCCGGCGACACGCACAACAGCTACGGACCGAACCGCTTTATCCGCACGGCTGCCAAGGACGGCAAGATCACTCTGTTCGGCGGCGGCGAGGAAACTCGCCAGCATGTCTTCGTGAGCGATGTGGCGGAGATTTTAAGGCTCTGCGTGGTGCATCGCAGCACTGGGCCGATCAACGCCGTGACGGGCGACGCGATTTCGTTCCGCGGCTTGGCGGATCTCGTCGCGGAGGCCGCCGGCCGGTCCGTCGTGATGGAATATCTGCCGCGGGCCAATCCCATCACGCACCGGCAGTTCGACCCGGCCGCGCTCATCAAAGCGTTCCCGCACTTTAGGGGGACGCCTCTGGCCGCCGGCCTCGCCAGGACTGCGGCAGGCATGTTCCCGGCATGATGGAAGCGGCGCCCGAACGGCAGCAGGTCTGCGGGGTAGTGCTGCTGCGGGGCGACGGCGCGGCCCTGCTGCAATTGCGCGACGCCAAGCCCGGGATTTCCGATCCCGGTCTGTGGGTCTTTCCCGGCGGTCACTGCGAACCCGGTGAAGATCGCGAAACGTGCGCCCTCCGGGAATTCTTCGAAGAGACTTCCTACCGCTGCGCCCGCCTGAATTATCTGGTCACCTATGCAGCCGCCGACATCGAATATTGGGGTGACTTCGACCTGACTTTCTATTGGGAGCGGTTCGACGGCTTGCAGCCGTACCGCTGCGGCGAGGGACAGGATCTGCGTTTCGTCACCCGCGCGGAAGCCGGACGGCTTCCGATGCCGCCGTATCTACCTCGAGTTTGGGACAGGGCGCTGGCCGCCGCATCCCACTGAGAGGATCGAGGAAGTTATCACATCGAGGAGTTATCATTAGGATTCGGTGATTCGTCTACACTTGGCCTTTATGAAAATGGAAACGGCGCATAGCCCGCAATTGGAACGTATTTTCGACACGATTAAATCGAAAGAGCGCTGCCGCGCCATGCGGCGGCGGATTCTGGAAATCTCGCAGACGGTGCCGGCCCTGCATATCGCGCCGGCGTTCAGTTGCATGGAAATTCTCGACACGATCTATTTCGGGCTCATGCGGCGGGAGAGCGACGGGCGCAGCCCGGACACGTTCCTTCTTTCCAAGGGACATGGGGCGATGGCGCAATACGCAATCCTGGAACAGTTGGGCGTTCTCACCAAAGGCGACCTCGACGGCTACTGCCAGCCGCACGGACGCCTGGGCGCGCACCCGGATTACGGTACGCCGGGTATTGAAGCGTCGACTGGTTCGCTCGGCCACGGCCTTCCCATAGCCCTTGGCATCTGCCTCGCAAACCGGGAGAGCCGTTTGGAATCCATGACCTACGTGGTCCTGAGCGACGGCGAGTTGATGGAGGGCTCGACCTGGGAAGGTGTCTTGGCGGCGCCCAATCTCGGCATCTCGGACCTGGTGGCTTTCGTCGATTTCAACGGTTTCGTTTCGGCCACCCCGATAGCGGTGCGGCATCCCAACATCCTGCCCATCGAGCGCAAATTCGAGGCCTTCGGCTGGCAGGCATGCGCGGTGGATGGTCACGACCCGCAGGCCATCTTCGACGCCGTGCGTGCCAAGGATCCGTCCATGCCACTCGCGGTGGTCGCCTCCACCGTCAAGGGGAAGGGCGTCAGCTATATGGAAAACCAAGGCATCTGGCACTACCGTTCGCCGAATGCCGCCGAGTATGGGCAGGCGCTGCGGGAGATCGAGGAGAGCGCCCGATGAGGGATACCTTCGCGCAGGCTTTTTACGACCAAGCCAAATCCAATCCCAGGCTGTTCATGGTGGTGGCCGACATCTCACCGGCTTCCAAGATCGCGAATTTCAAGCAGGAGTTCCCGACGCGGTTTATCGACGTGGGCGTCGCCGAGCAGACCTTGATAGGGCTCTCTGCGGGACTCGCGCTCCGCGGTTATCGGCCGTTCGCCTACACCATCGCCAATTTCGCGATCTATCGTCCGTTCGAACAGGTGCGCAACGACCTCTGTTATCAGAACCTGCCGGTAACGGTGGTGGGGATGGGCGCGGGAATTTCGTATTCGCCTCTCGGCGCGACCCACCATACCCTCGAGGATGTGGCCGTCATGAGCGCCATCCCGAACATGTCCGTGATGGCGCCTTGCGATCCGGCGGAAGTTTCCGCGGCGGTGGCCGTGGCCGCGCAGCTTGACGGACCCCTTTACCTGCGGCTCGGCAAATCCGGCGAGCCGCTGCTGACCGCCAACGCACCCGAACCGTTCCGCTTCGGCAAATTGCGTCAGATCAAAGCCGGCACGGACGTGGCAATCCTCAGCTATGGGCCGATTATGAAGATGGCGGCGGACCTTGGAGCGCGGATTGAAAGCGAGCAGTCTCGTTCGGCGGCCCTGTATTCCGTCCACACGCTCAAGCCGCTCGACAGCGGCGGAATCGCGGCGGTGCTCCAGCGCTTCCCTGTGGTCGTCGTCATTGAAGAACACGTGGAGCACGGCGGTCTGGGTGGCCAGGTGAAGCAGATCGCCTGGGATACCCGGGCGAACTGCCGCCTGCACACGTTCGCACTTAAGAACGAGTTCCTCCACGTGTATGGTTCTCAGGACGATATCCGCCGTAAGCATGGCCTCAGCGTCGAACAGATCTATCCCGCCGTGACCCGGAACTGACATGCGCGAGATCAATCTAATGGAGCGCTATCCCCAAGGTAAGGGCAGAAGCGCTGAGCGGCCGGTAATCACCGATGAAGATAAACGCATTTCCAAGCAGTTCGGCCGCGATTATTTCGACGGCGACCGTCGCCATGGATACGGCGGGTACAATTACCATCCGCGGTTCTGGACTGACACTGTGCGCTTTATCCGCGACCAGTACCAATTGGCCGAGGACGCTAGCATTCTTGATATCGGCTGCGCCAAGGGATTCATGTTGTACGACTTCGCTCAACTGATGCCCAAGGCGCGCCTCGCGGGTATCGATGTTTCGGAATACGCCGTCGAGCACGCCTTGGAAGCCGTAAAGCCCTTCATCCGCGTCGCGAACGCGAAAGAGTTGCCCTTTCTGGACAAAAGCTTCGACCTCGTGCTGGCCATTAATACAATTCACAACCTGCCGTACGAAGACTGTATGCAAAGCCTGCGGGAGATCCAGCGCGTGTCCAGGCGGGACGCCTTTGTCATGGTGGATGCCTACCGCACGCAGCAGCAGCACCAAGCCATGCTCCGGTGGGTACTGACCGCTGAAACGCTGCTCCATGTCGACGATTGGCTGAAACTATTCGAGCAAGCCGGCTACACGGGGGATTACTACTGGTGGACGGTAGAGTAGCCCGCGCCGGCATTATGCTCGGGCGTTCGCGGGAGGATCATTCATGACCGGGGATAAGATGAGCGCGCCGGAATCGACACGCGAGCCACAATACCTGCGCACGCTGGAGTTGGCGCGCGAAAGTGGGCTGACCACGCTGGGCTTGATGACCAACCAGGCATGGACCGACGACCCGCGCCACCTGCTTTTCACGCTGGCGCGGTACAAGTTCGTCGCCAAAATGCTCACCGGGCGCAGGCACGTCCTCGAAGTGGGTTGCGCCGACGCCTTCGGTTCCAGGCTCGTATTGCAGGAGGTGGAACGGCTGACCGCCACGGATTTCGACCAGGCGTTCGTCGACGACGTGCTGCGACGGATGGATCCGCGCTGGCAGTTCGAATGCCGGCAGCATGACTTTCTCCTGGGGCCGTTCTCTCCGGGGAACTTCGACGCTGCCTACGCGCTCGATGTGATCGAGCACATCGCGCCCGCGCAGGAGAGTGTGTTCGTGGGCAACATGGTCCGCTCCCTGACGCCCGAGGGCGTCCTGATTCTGGGCTCGCCGTCTCTCGAGTCGCAGGCACACGCCTCGCCGCCAAGCCAAGCCGGTCATGTCAACTGCAAGACCGGCGAGAGTATGCGAGCCCTTCTGGAACAATATTTCCACAACGTATTCCTTTTCTCGATGAACGACGAGGTGGTGCATACGGGCTACTTCCCCATGGCGCACTACATCCTCGGCATCGGCAGCACGCGCAAGGCAGCAGGGGCGGACGCGGGATGAATCCGAATACGGCAGCCGCCGGAGATTACGCCGTCGATCTAACGATCCTGATACCCTGCCTGAATGAGGAGAAGGCCGTCACCGCGACGCTGGACACAGTGGTTGGGGCGATGCGGGAACTGGCGTGCAATTACGAAATCCTCGTCATCGACGACGGGTCCACCGACCAGACCTCGGCGAACGTGAGCCGGTACTGCGAAGAGCATCCCGAACTGCCGATCCGGCTACACCGCCACCCGGTCAATCGCGGCCTGACCCGCAGCTACGTGGACGGCGCTTTTCTTGGCCGCGGCAAGTACTACCGGCTGGTCTGCGGCGACAATGTGGAGCCCAAAGAAACCCTGGTCAAAGTGCTCCGGGAGATGGGCAAGGCCGACATAATCATTCCGTACCATGAGCCTGTGCCCGGAAAATCTGCGTTCCGCCGGGCGCTTTCGCAGACTTATACGGCATTCGTGAACGCGCTTAGCGGTTATCACATCCGCTATTACAACGGCTTGGCGGTGACGCTGCGGTACAATGTGATGCGTTGGGGGCCCTATTCGTTCGGCTTCGGGTTTCAGGCCGAGATGGTGACGCGTCTGTTGGATGAGGGGGCCAGCTACATCGAGGTTCCGGTAATGGCCACCCATCAGGAGAAAGCGGGCCGCAACTCCGCGCTGAACTGGAAGAACTTCCTTTCCGTCGGCCACACGCTGGCGGAGATCTTTATTCGCCGGATGAGGAAACGTGCTTTTAAGAAGTAGGTTGATCGCGAAGCTTGCGCTACTGGCGCCGCTGGAGCAGAGGACTGTGGAGGCGGCGCATGGGGGTTAACGGATCATCTGCCTGCAAAGTCTGCGGCGCCGCCGCGCTTGAGGAGATTCCTGAATTCGCCGCGCTGCCGCGTATCACCTCCGATTGTGTCCCGTTCCGCGCCGGGGGCTCGCTCGCGGTATGCGGGCATTGTGGAGGCGCCCAGGCGATCGCCGGCGAACGCTGGCTGGCCGACATCGGCGAGATCTACGGAAAATATCAGATCTATCACCAATCCGGCGGCGTAGAACAATACGTTTTGGATCCCCGCGCGGGCGCGCTGCGGCCGCGCAGTGAGGTGCTTGCGGAGCGCTTGGAGGGGTTACCCGCGGTGCCGCATTCGGGCAGCTTGCTCGATGTAGGCTGCGGGACCGGCGGCACCTTGCGCGCGTTTGCCGCGCGAGGAGGATGGGAACTCTACGGCCTGGAGATGGACGAGCGCAATTTGCCGTTCGTCGGCGCCGTCCCCGGATTCGTCCGGCTGTACAACTGCCAGGTGCGGGAACTGCCGCGTCAGTTCGACCTGATCACCATGGTGCATTCACTGGAGCATTTTCCGGAGCCGCACGAGGTCTTGACCGATCTCCGAGGTAAGCTCTCCGCAGCCGGCAAGTTGTTTATCGAAGTACCGAACGGCGCCGCGAACCCGTTCGAATATGTGGTTGCCGACCACATGGTACACTTTAGCCCGGAAACGCTTGCCGCGCTGCTGGAGCGCGCCGGGTTCGGCGTGGATTGCCTGGCGACCGACTGGGTGACGAAGGAACTTTCCGCGGTCGCACACCCGGCTTCCGGCGATGCCGCTCCGGCCCGAAGAACCGGATCCGTCACTCGGGTGCGCCAGCAGATAGCGTGGCTCGAGGCATTGAGCGCCGCGGCCCGCGATGCCGCTGGCAAGACGGATTCCTTCGGATTGTTTGGCACCGCCATCGCCGCAGCGTGGTTGTGGCAAAGTGTCGGCGACCGGGTCGAATTCTTCGTGGATGAGGATATCCATCGAATCGGGCGCACCTACCTCGGCCGTCCGGTGCTGAGGCCCGACCAGGCGCCCCCCGGCTCGCTTGTTTTCCTGGGGCTCATCCCCCGCATCGCGTCAGCGGTCCGCGCGAAGCTGCAACACCTGCCGTTGGAGCTTCGTATGCCTCCTCCGTTCGGCTGGGAGGAGCAATACAAGGAATAATATGAGCTTTATATTGTCCAAGGCGAGTCGGCTTCCCTTCGAACGGCGCCTGATCCTGCCAATCGCCGGGGCGCTTCTGCTGCCGAACCTTGCCTTTGTACTCATTTCCTACGCCGCCAGATCGCTGCCCGTGGAACCTATCAAGGGCCACCTAGCCCTGGCGCTCTATCGCGGCGACATTCTCACGCAGACCAAGGATTTCGTCTTCCTGGACAGCACCCGCGGGGTGGAGCCCTACGGGGACGCGGACATCATGCGCATGGCCCTTTACCGCGGCGGTTCGGCATGGATGGACGCCATCGCGCCGCGCCTGCTGGCGCCCGCAGACGGGGTTGACCGGCACCCGGCAGAATTGCTCCACGGCGCCGTATTCGGGGACATCGCCTTCAATCCCAGCGGCGGCTATTATCATCGCTACTGGTTCGGCAACATTGCCACAACCTCATTTCTTCTGTACGCCTTCGATTTGCGACAGACGCGGCTTGTGGTAATGAACACCAGTTATCTTCTGTTCATGCTGATTCCGCTGCTGGCTGCTCGGATTTCGTCGCGGATGCTGACGGTCATGGGATTCGTGGGCGTGTTCGGCATACTGTTTTCCGGCCTTCCCTACCACGGCGAGGCCATCGGCTATGCTCCCGCTTTTATCTGGTCGCAGATCGTCGTCGTCATCACGCTCCTGCTTTGGCGCCGACTTGCCGATGCTCGCTTCCGCATTGTGCTGAACCTCGTGCTGGGCGCCGGAGCCGCATATGTGGAGCCGATGTCGGGTGGTTTCCTGATGGCGGCGGCGCTGCTGTTTCTGGCGAATTTCTTCATGGCGCCCACTGCTCTGCCTCGGTCGCACTCGTTCCAGCGGGCTGCGCTGGCCGTGGCGATGTTCCTGGCTGGCTTCCTGTCATCCATTCTCTTCAAACAGGTGCTGGTGTTCGCGGTGTTCGGCTGGGGCCAAACGTTCGGCGCTTTTATAACGGAGCTCAAATGGCGGATGGGGTTGACCGGAGAAAAGATCACGATCATGAAGGAGCTCAAAGAGCTGGGAGGCAACACCATATTCCTGACCTTCGGTTCCCCTCTGCTGGCCAAGTTGCTGTGCTTCGGCAGCCTGGCAGCGCTGCTTGGTGGCGCGGCAATGGCGTCGGTTGACGTAAGCCTGCAACGTAACCGAAGCAGCTTATGGCGTGATCGATGCATCGAGTACTCGGCTTTTCTCACCGTGATCGCTATGGTCGGCGCCTGGTATGTCGCTTTGCCCGAACACACCTTCGTCCACGCCTGGATCACCGTGCGGCTGCTGTACCTGCCCTTTTGCATGTCGGCGCTGCTCTTCTATTGGTCCGCCCGGAATCTATACGGCGATCTCCGGCCCGGCGGCGTGGGGGCATCCTCCCTGGACGCGGCTGCGATTGCGGCGCCAGTCCGGGAGCCAGCGTCCCGCGAGGCTTTGCAGCCACCGGCCCAGCGCCCGACTTACTCAATGCAACATCTGCAAGAAGCCTCCGCGATTCTAAGCCAGATCGACCCGGCGGCTTGCGAGCGCTTTGTGCAGCATCTTGCGGCAGTGCGCGATCGCGGCGGCCGGCTATTCATTCTTGGCGTGGGAGGCAGCGCGGCGAACGCGTCCCACGCCGTCAATGACTTTCGTAAAATCGCGGGCATCGAGTGCTACGCGCCCACCGACAATGTTTCTGAACTGACCGCACGGACCAACGATGAAGGCTGGCCTTCGGTGTTCAGCGAATGGCTCCGATGCAGCCGGATCTGCGATCGAGACGGTATTTTGGTTCTGTCGGTGGGCGGCGGCGATCTTAAACGGAACGTCAGTCCGAACCTGGTTCAGGCCATCGTTCTGGCCAAAGACGCCGGGGCCGCCGTGCTCGCTCTCGTCGGCCGCGACGGCGGTTATGCGGGCCGCACAGCCGACGCCGCGATCGTCGTTCCCACAGTAAATTCGCAGAACGTGACGCCGCACGCCGAAGCATTTCAGTCCGTTCTGTGGCACCTTTTCGTGTCCCATCCGGCCCTGAAGATGAATCCAACCAAGTGGGAGGCCGCCGCGGGCTCCGTTGCCGACCGCGCCGCGGTCCGGCGCAAATGAATCGCGCCGTCTTCCTGGACCGGGACGGTGTGATCAACCGCCCCGCGGTTCGCGAGGGCAAGTCCTATCCACCGGAGTCGATGGAGGACTTTTCGATCTACCCGGACGTGGCGGAGGCTTGTGCACGCCTCAAAGCGGCTGGCTTCCTGATCGTAGTCGTCACCAATCAACCGGATGTGGGACGCGGCACCCAGCGGCGCGAGGTCGTCGAAGCGATGCATGCCCGAATGTGCGCGGCGGTGTGCATCGATCGCGTGGAGGTATGCTACGACTCGGAAATGTCGCAGCTCTACAAGCCCGCGACCGGCATGCTGCTGCGCGCCGCCAGCGATCTGTTGTTGGACCTTTCCTCCAGCTTCATGGTGGGGGACCGCTGGCGCGACGTGGACTGCGGCCGTGCGGCCGGATGCACCACCATCTTCATCGAGCGCGGCTACCGGGAATCCCTGCGGCAGCAGCCGGACTACCGCGCCGCTTCACTGGGCGAAGCCACAGAGATCATTCTGCGCCGTTGTCAGCGGGAGGGCGAATCGTGTCTATAGAGCAACTGAAAGTGCGCATCTATGCGGATGGCGCCGACAAGAAGGGACTGCTGGAGCTGTACGGGAATCCGCTGATCCACGGGCTCACCACCAACCCGACGCTGATGCGTAAAGTTGGCATCGAGGACTATGAAAGCTTCGCAAGGGAAGTCCTGGAAACCGTTACCAGCAAGCCGATATCTTTTGAAGTCTTCTCCGACGACTTCGACGAAATGCGCCGGCAGGCGTACAAGATCCATTCCTGGCAGGAAAACGTTTACGTCAAAGTTCCGGTGACGAATACGCGCAGAGAAAGCTCGCTGCCATTGATTCGTGAACTGACGCGCGAAGGCGTCAAGGTCAATGTCACCGCGATCCTCACGCGAGAACAGGTGCGCTGCGTGGCTGGCGCGCTCGATCCGGAAGTTCCCGCGATTGTCTCGGTGTTCGCGGGGCGTATCGCCGATACGGGAGTCGATCCGGTGCCGATCATGCGCTCCAGCCTGGACCTGCTCTCGGAACGCCCGGGCGCTCAGTTGCTTTGGGCCAGCGTGCGCGAGGTTCTCAATATCGTTCAAGCCGAGAATTGTGGATGCCATATCGTCACGGTGCCCCACGACATTCTTGGGAAGGCGCTGAAAATGTGGTCTATGGACCTGGGCGACCTCTCGCTTGACACTGTCCGTATGTTCGCCCGTGATGCCGAACAGGCAGGATTCCGCCTATAACGGCGGCCACTGGCGCAGGCAACAATCACGATCCCGAGTGTGGGTAGCAGCAAATTCCCGAGGGGTAGACAACTCGATGGTCGGCGCGAGCGTAAGATAGACGATCACGCGGCTGGAGCAACGGAATCGCAGAGGCGACGCTCTTGTCAACGCACGCACCGCGGTGCGCCTCAATCCCTCCAATCCAAACAGCCAAGCCTTGCTCCAGCAGATGGAAACCGATTTGGAGCAAGCCGAACGCGCCGTCGCGGCGAACCCTAGCGCCGAGAACGACCTCTATCTGCCCTTGCGCTACCACGAGGCGGGGCGGTACGCGGATTGTATCCGCACGGCTCGCGAAGCTCTCGGTCAAAGACCCGGGAAATGGGCTCGTCCAGAATTGGCGCAGGAGTAAGACTTGCACGTGCGCAGTTATATTCCCCATTATCACGTAGGCCTATAATTTAAATGGACTTAAAGTCAAAGTATTTGTTGCGTTTGTTAAGCGGCCAGTGTATGATCCGAAGCAGTGAAGCGTCGTCTTTTGGACGCGACAGGGTGCCTGCTAGTCACCTTTTTCGCCTGGCCTGCATGGGCGCAGATTGATTCTCGAATTGTTCCAGTATACGCGGTTGCCCCGCCGGTGTTTCAGACGGGAATCAACGCGAATGTCGCGTTCACCGTCCTAAACGCCAACCCCAATTCCACCCAGACGATCCAGGACGGCGATCGCTTCACGTTTACGCTGAACGTCCCGGGAGGCTCTCTTCAGTCGGTGGGAGGGATCACAGTGAATGCGGCGGGATTCAATTCCTCGCGTCTCACGTCCCAACTGAGCGCCGATGGCAAACAGATCTCCCTGACCTACTCCGGTTCCCCCGCTGCCTTCGCGCTGGGGGAATCCTTTAGCGTTGCGGCGTCTTTGTTACTGACGCAGGTGACTACGGGATTTGTGACGCTTCAGACGCCGCAAGCGGGATATCAAACGCCACAAAGTTTTGCGGCGAGCATCTCCGGAGTAAGCTTCTCGACGCAGCCTGCGTCACTCGATCGTTCGGACTCCGGACAACTCGTGGGGCCCACGGGACCAACCGGGCCCACCGGTCCAGCCGGCCCAACCGGATCCTCCGGCCCCCTTGGTCCAGCCGGCGCGCAAGGTCCGCAAGGAAACAACGGCATTCAGGGATCGATGGGGTCGATGGGACCTGTGGGACCAACTGGGGCAACGGGCGCGACCGGACCTATCGGGATGGTGTTTCGCGGTGCCTGGGACGCGGGAAACACATACGCGAGTGGCGACGTGGTTGCCTATAGTGGCAGCAGTTATCTCTCCCTGACAGCTGGCAACCGGGGGAACACTCCCGGCTCGAGCCCCAGCCAATGGGCATCGCTCGCCCAAGGCAACCAGGGCGCAACCGGACCCACGGGCCCGGCAGGCCCCCTTGGCCCAACCGGCGCAACCGGCAGCATGGGAGCTGCGTCGTTTGTACCCGGACCAACAGGGTCAACTGGCGCTAACGGACCTGCGGGCGCAACCGGCCTTACGTTTCAAGGGGCATGGTCGTCAACGACTACGTACAACATCGGGGATTCCGTGACCTTCGCCGGGAGCAGCTACATTTCGCTGCGGAGCTCGAACTTGAATCAGGAGCCTGATCTCAGCCCCACCTACTTCGCGCCCCTTGCTCAGTCTGGAGCAGCGGGAGGCACTGGACCGACCGGCGCTACCGGGCCGACGGGTGCTACGGGTATTACCGGGAGCGCGGGATTAACAGGTGCGACCGGACCAACGGGCGCCACGGGTGCTACCGGACTCGCGGGTGTTACCGGAGTGACTGGCGCTACTGGAGCAACCGGTACCGGCAGCACTGGAGCGACTGGGGCCGCGGGACCAACCGGCGCTACAGGTATCGGTCTAACCGGCGCCACCGGTGCCACAGGCTCTGCAGGCGCCACCGGACCGACAGGCGCGACGGGATCATCAACGCTGACGTTCACCTGCAACGGCACCTGCACGAGCGGGCTTCTGGCGGCTCTGGTCCCCTTCAACGACGGAACCCAGGGTCAGAGCACTCGGGTCACAAACGCAAACACCAGCAGCACAGACGTGGCGGGAGTGTTCACCTCGAGTTCGACGAGTGGTCTTAGCGTCACCGTACAAGTGGTCGGCTTGGCGTCCTGCACCTTTGAGACGGGCGTCAACCAAGGAAGTTTTGTGCAGATCGGAAGTTCCAGCAATGGCAACTGCCGGGATGCAGGTTCATCCTACCCGGCCTCTGGCCAGATTGTTGGCCTTGCCCTGTCGTCCTCCAACTCAGGATCCGTGGGCACCAGTCAGTCCGTCTACGTGTTCGGCGCGGATCTCCGCGGCGGAAGCGGGGGAGCAACCGGTGCGACTGGACAAACCGGAGCTACCGGACCTACCGGCGCCGCGGGAGCAACGGGCGCTACGGGCACGGGTCTCACCGGCGCAACCGGAGCCACGGGCGCTACTGGCGCAACGGGTATCGCCACCACGACTGCGACGTTCACTTGTAACGGCACTTGTACCTCTGGCTTCTTGCAGAAGCTGGTTTCATTTAATAACGGCACCCAGGGTCAATCGGCGAGAGTCACCAACAACTCGGCCGGCAACCTTACGGGAATCGTCGGCGTCGCGACCACCAGTTCGACCTCCGGGCTCAGCGTAACGGTGGCTCAATATGGCACGGCAAATTGCACCTTCGATAGCGGGGTCAACCAGGCTCACTATGTTCAGGCCAGTAGTTCCACCACCGGCAATTGCACCGACGCGGGCAGTACCTACCCGACCTCCAATCAGATCGTGGGTCTTGCGTTGAGCAGCTCCAATTCCGGTTCCGTGGGGACTTCGCAAACCATCTTCCTGTTCAGCGCTGAAGTTCGCGGCGGCTCAGCCGGCGCGACGGGCCCCACCGGTGCTACCGGAGCCACGGGCGCCACCGGTGCAACCGGAGCCACGGGCGCCACCGGCGCGACCGGAGCCGGGACGACTGGCGCTACGGGCGCGACAGGTGCTACCGGAGCGACAGGCGGACTCACGAGCATTTACACGGTGGGCGCTAGTTCTTCCGCGCCGATCGGGGACAGCGGATCAATCTCGGGCACGTCGACATTGTATTGGCTCGCAAATGGCGCGACCGCGACCCTGCCCGCCGCCACGACTGTGGGTAAGGTGATCATCGTCATCAACACCAACAGCGGTTTTTCCGGGAGTATTTTCCTCGCAAGGTCTGGTTCAGACACGATCTTCGACTGGGCGGCCAGCGATTCCGCCCAGACCACCGTCGGCCCGTACCAGACCATGACAGTGGTCAGCGACGGCAATGGCCATTGGTACGTCTTGCACCACAACTAAGTGGAAATGGAGTCGGCCCTGAACCCGACGGCCGGATGTCTAGGGCTGGCCGGCCCGGCGCCGGAGGATTTCCAGTTCGTTGCTCTGAGACGGAATCATCGTGCAGGTGGATGGCACTTCTCCCGCCTGCCAGACCGCGTGCGGGTCTTCCTGATGGGAGTAGACCATCATCAGGTTCCGGCGCCCATTGAAACTACAGGGATCGAGATTCAGCGCGCGCTGAAAGCCCTCTCTTGCACCGTTGATGTTGTTCATTCGGAAATACGCGGCGCCTATGTTATTCCACCGGTCCGCGGTCTCCTCAGTGAGCGCTAACGCTCGCTGGAAGTGCGCCAGTGCTTCAGCCGGTTCCCCGGCGACGAGCATTGCAATGCCGTAGTTGGTGTGTAGCTCGGCATTGCGAGGATCGACCGTGAGACCCCTCTCGAGATATTGACGCGCCTGGGCGGGGTCGTCACCATAGGCGCGCGCCAGCCCGAGCCAGCTTCGTCCTTTGTTGGGAGACTTGGCGGCGATGTCCGCCCAGAACGTCTTTTCGTCGTACCAGTCCGCGTTGCGCGCAATGGTGCCCGCGAGCATGGCCGGAACCAGCAGGGCGATAGCCACCGCCAGATTCCTGCGAGGCATTCGTTCCAAGAGAAAACCTAGCGCCATCGCCGCGCAGACCATGGGCAGGTATGTCCGATGCTCATAGGCCATGTCGGCCTGCGCCACGACGCTGGAACTGGGCGCCAGCAGCACGAAGAAGCCGAGCGCCCAAATCGCCTCGGGATGCTTCTTCCACGCCAGCCAAGTTAGACCCACAAGCAGCGCCAACAAGGTCAGCGCGGCGGCAAGCGTTGTCCAGGGCGTCAAAAGGCTCAAGGAAACCGGCACATCGCGATCCAGATTCAGGCCCACGGGGGCGGCCATGAGCCGCAGGTAAATCCAGAGCACACGGCATTGTGTAAGCAGATAGTGGCCGGTCGAGATCCCACGCACTCTGCCCACACCGGGTACCACCGGCGCCCTGAGGATCAGATAAAACAAGCGGCTCGCGGCGAGAGCTGCAAATCCGAAGAGCGCGGCAAAGTAGCCGGACTTCGGACGCCGCCTCTCAAAAAGCTCCCACACAAGGATGAATCCCGGGAGAGCGATGGTCTCCTCCTTCGCAAGTAGCGAGAGTCCGAAGAAAACAGCACTTCCGAAGTATTTGCCTCGGGCGTAGAACCACAACGTCCACAGCGCCAGGTGAGTACTTAACAGAGTCGATCGCGCGAATACATATGTCACCGATTCCGTCTGCAAAGGATGCAAGGCGAAGATCAACGCCACACATCCCGCCGCGAACGGGGCAATGTATCTTCGTGCCAGCGCCAGCACAAGCATCGAATTCGCCGCGTGCAGCAGAAGGCTGACCCAGTGATACAGCAAGGGGGATTGTCCGTTGGCAAGGAAATTCCAGTGGAAGGTGAGGTAGGTGAGGGGGCGGGTCTGCTCCAGCCGAAAGATGCCCCATCCGAATCCGGGGCCGGCGATGTAGGGATCCGCGAAAATGGCCGCGTCGTCGAAATGGAAGCTCGATCCGAGCGAATTCGCGTATGCGAGCAGCACCAGGAGCCCGATGACACCGGACTGCCATTGGAAGTCTTCCCAGCGGAACGAAAAAACGGCCGGAGCATCGGCATGTCGGGCGGTCAATTTACACGCAGTGGAGTCGGCTTGCCGCAACATTCGCGCCCCGGCCCGTTTAATTCACACTCGCGGTGCGCGGCTCCCAAATGCGGCGCGCCAGGGCGTGGGTTATTTTCCGGAAGTTGCGGAAACTCGTGATCTTGGCGACCAGTCGCATGAGCGGGCGCGGCCTTGCATAAAAGCGCCAATAAGCTCGCCGCTGCAACCGCAGCAGGAGATCGGCAGGCAGGGCAGGATTATGCACCACCGGGAAGAGCTGGTTCAGCGCTTCCAGTGCGTCACTGTTTATCGGGCCGAAATTGCCCGAGACTATGTCGGTGCGCAACCGCGTGCCCTTGAAGGGGGCTACGATGGAGACCAAGATGAGATCCAGCGGGGCGCTTAAGGCGAAGTCGAGCGTCGCCTCAACTTCTTGCCGCGTTTCGCCGGGAAATCCGATCATAAAAAAACCGCAGACTTCGATCCCGAACTGCCGCGCCCATTCGATGCTGCGGCGCGCTTTATCGATCTTCAGGTTCTTCCGTACCAGCTTTTGAAACCGCTGCGACACCGTCTCGATGGCGATGGCAATGTAGTGCGTGCCGGCCTGCTTCAGCAGGCCGGCCAGTTCTTCATCGAAACAGTCGCCGCGAAGTCCGTTCGGGAACTGGAGGTGGATCCGCAGGTCCCGGCGAACGATGCCACGGCAGATTTCCTTGGCTCGCGTGAGATCGAAGTTGAAGATGTCGTCCACAATCATGAATTCGCGGACGCCGTACTCCCGTACCAGCCATTCCATCTGATCGAGAACCTCTTGAGGCGGCAGGGCGCGGAATTTCTTGGTGTGCAGCTCGTGGCAGTAGGAACACTGGTAAGGACAGCCGCGCTCGGTGATGAATTGAACAGCGCACGGCGACTTCGGGAAGTGCCAGGGCGAACATAACCGGTAATAGCGCGGGAGGTCCAAGAGATCGAAGGCGGGACGGGGGAGGAGACAAATGTCGGGCACTTCGGCCGAGCCCCCCGCGACGACGTTGCCCTGCGCCAGTTTCCACAAGCCTCGGATGTTCCCCGGTTCCCGTCCTTCCCGCAGCGCATCGAGCAGTTGTGTGAGCGCGATCTCTCCTTCGCCAACGATGACGTAGTCAACAACTCCGGAACGCAAACACTCGCCGGGGTCTCCCGACGGATGAGCGCCGCCGAACACGATGCGGACATCCTGGTGCGCTCGTTTAAGCCGCGCCGCTTCCTCGAGGGCCTGCGGAAGCTCGCACGTCATGCACCCGATTCCAGCGATCCTAATGCCGCGCTCCCGAATGACGTGATCGATGTACTTGGGCGTGATTTCGTCGAAGACCGCATCGAGGATCAGCGCCTCGTGCCCGCGCTCGCGGAGATAGGCCGCCAGGTGAATGTAGTTCAGCGGCACGTTCTGGAGGTACGGATTCAAGGGAGCTCTGGGCCGGACGAAGGCGATCGCCGCGGATGCGGGTTTGCTAGGCATGCGCGCTGGCCGCCTGCTTGCGGGCCACGATCAGAGCCTGGGGTGAGAGCAGAGGCCAAAGCGCAGTTTCGTGTAGAATTTTTCCCCGCTCCCGCACAATGTCCAAAACCTCCTTGCGATCCAAACGGCGCGGTTTCGGGAGCCCCCGCAGCCCGAGCCGTTGCGACGCAAGGCGCGCCACACGGGAGAAGATCGTCGCTGTCGGAATGGTCAGGATCGCGCAACCGCCGGGGCGCAGCAGGTCGAAATGCGCCAGCACCGCGCGGCGCGTGTCCGTGGCCGTAAGAGGTTCGATCAGCCCGGCGCTAAACACCAGGTCCGCTTGCAAAGTCGCGCTCAGGTTCAACACACTTTCGCCGAGAACCTGCACGGGAGCCTCGTGTCCTTGCGCTGCACGCGCGCGTAGCGCCGAAGCACTGCCGATCACGTAATAGTGCCTGGGATGAAGGGCGTGCTGAATCCGATCGATGATCCGGCCATCGGCGCCGCCAATCTCCACGACTACTCCGGCGCGTGGGGACAGATCCATGTGTTCTCTCAGGAGGCTCGGCAGAACTGCGGCCGCATGTCTGGTAGCCAGTCTGGCCGCAAAGGAAAGCGCTGGTGCGGCGCGCCTGGAAAAAATGAAGTCTCGTTGAATGGCGAAATTCGCGATGAAGATCAGACCTTCCGCCAGAAGCTTCGCCAGAAGCAGGCGCATCCCCAACGCAGAGGTGAACAACCGGATCAGGGAGTAGGACAGCAGTCCGCTCGAAAGGACCAGGAGGGAGTAGCGCGGCAGGACGGTGCGATGGCTCTGCCGCGAGAGGAACACGAGCTTGCGGACCGAGGCGTAGTTGAACAGCACCGCGACCAGCCGGCCGCAGATCATGGCGGAGGCAATCGCTCCGGTCAACGAAAATGCGCAAAGGAAGACCAGATTGTCCAGAAGCGCGGTCAACAGCGAAAGAATGCTGAAGCGGAGCAGCGTAAAGTAGATGCGCAGGGAGTCGATGAGCGGATTGAAATGAGACGACTTGTTGCCCTCGATGTAGATGGTCCGCGCCGGTTCCTCGCGGACAGGGCAGGAAAGTTGTTTTGCCGCGATCAGCATTTCCAGTTCAAAGTCGTACCCGTTTGCGGCGACACGCAGCAGACTGGGAAGGAGCGAACTGGGAATGCCCCGCAGACCGGTTTGAGTGTCCGAGAGACGTTGGCCGATCAGGACCTGAACCAGTACACGCGTAATCTTGTTTCCAGCGCGGCTTCGCAAAGGAACGTCCGCGGCATCAAAGCGCCGCGCCCCTAGAATCATCGAGTCGGGGTGCTGGGTAAGGCTTGCCCCAACGCGCTGAATGTCTTCGACCGCATGCTGCCCGTCCGCGTCGGCTGTCACCACTCCGGCCACGCCTGGAAACGTGCACAGCGCGTAATTGAATGCGGCCTTTAAAGCAGCGCCCTTCCCGAGGTTTACGGCATGGCGAAGCATGTGGACTTTGGGAAGCCGCGCGATTCGATTGAACCGTTCGCGGTGCTCAGTTCCGCTGCCGTCGTCGACAACAATGACGGCAATGGCGGCGGACCGCGACAGAACCAGAGCCAGATTCTCCAGTGCATCGCCAGGACAGTAAGCGGGGACGATGACTGCGTATTCTGCGGCCTTCATAGTCTGGATCTACTGAACTGCCAGCGTCGTCGCCTTCGAGCTGACTCCGCCAATCGAGATCACTACGGGTGCAAGTCCTGGACTGATCCCGACTGGAACAACTGCATTCACCTGATACAGCCCCACGGTCAGCGGAGCCAGGCCGCTGAAGAAAACCGCCGCCTGCTGGCCGCCAATCATCACGGTCGGGGTCGCAAGGGTAGTGGCAAAGGGCGGAGTGCCTGGAGCCGCCTCGCCGCTCGCCGGTTGAGCGCCTGGGGTGACCGCCCCGAGGCCGTTGAGATAGAACTGCACGGCGTGGCCGCGCTGTACCGGGTTTGCCGAACCGATCAGGGCATCGTTTTCATCCAGTGCTGCCGCGAGCAGTTTCCCGCCGGCCGCTTCCGAATACTCGAAGAAGGCCGGCGAATATGCAGCCAATGGAATCGTCACCAGTTGAGACTGGTTCGTGCTCAGGTCGATGTTTTCCGGCCGCACAGTCTTGGATTGCGAATTATTCAAAGTGACCTTCATCACTGCGGACGAGTTGCCGGCCAATTCCCAGGGAATCTGCACGCTGATCTGGGAATTGCTGACGAAATAGAAGCGGCCAGGAACATGGATTTTTGTCCCCGGCACGTCAAAGCTCACACTGACCCCGGCGAGAGAAAGCGGCAGGTAACTGGTTCGTACGACTTCAAAACTTTCGCTCAAGGCCGTGCCAAACAAGGTCACGTAGGAGCCAGGCGCGAAGCCGGCGGGCGCCTGCAAACTGGCGGCATCCACGACGCCCTCTAGAGTAAGGTCCGGCATGCCGCGGGTACGGCCGGCGAATTCGACGCGTCCGGCGTTCCCCATGAGATCCGCTTCAAACAACTGGTCGCCGGTCTGCGCCGGGGTCCGCATGTAGGCCTCGGCGATTCCCAAATTGTCCGTGGAGGAAGTCGCGGCGTAGACGGCATCTGCGGGCGCGAAGCGGACCTGAACGCTGGAGACGGAGGCCCCGTAAGGATCGAGCACCCGAAATGAAAGGTCGACGACCGAACCCGCCTCCGTCACGAAATTTTGGCCCAGCACGGGCATTATGCCGGATGGCGAGCTACTGCCTGAAATGTAGAGGTAGGGGATCCGCAGTGGCACGGCGCCGCCCATCACGCTAATGGCCCCTTCATAGGATCCGGGCGAAGGAATTGTTCCCGTTAAGGCCACGGTCAGGGTGCCCGACTGGCCTGGCGCAAGATTGAGCGACGGCACGCTGAGCCCAACCGAAGCGTTCGCGTCCGGATCGCGTTGCTGCAGGCTAAACTGGAGCGTGGCGGCGGCCGCGCCCGTATTGGTGATGGTCAGATTTTGGGACACCAACCCGGTATTCACCGCACCAAAGCTGACGCTTGGCGGTGCGACGGTCACGGTGGAGGCGATCGCTGCCTGGACGTTCAGTCTGCCAGATCCCATCGCCGTGACGCGTGCGGGAACGGAGTTGCCATTTGCGTCGAGGTCGGTAATCGAGGAGGTCGCGGAGTTTACAACGGCGGATGCAACCTGACTGGCAGTGTAGGCGGGATGCGCCTGTTTCACCAGCGCCGCCGTTCCCGCGACAAAAGCGGCGGCGAAGCTGGTTCCATCCACGCCAATGTAGCGGTTCGCGCTATACAGGGCTCCGTTCGGGTCGTAGTTCTGTGCAGCGGTGTAAATAGAAGAACCGGGCGCCACCAGATCTGGCTTGATTGCAGCGTCACCGATGTTCGGCCCCCTCGACGAGAAGTAGGCAACCTGCTCAGGGGCGCTCGAAAGGGTCTCGGCGGTGACGGGATTCAGCGTCACCACGCCTCCGGGCTGCAAGCTCAGATACTTCTTCAGCGCCGTGCCCACGTCGGCCGTGATGAGGCCCGCCGGAATTCCCGTATTCGAAAGCCCGGTTGGCGAAAACAGCGCCCCCCCGGGTGTGTTGAACAGTAGCACCGCGGTCGCGCCTGCGGCTTGGGCATTCATGACCTTCGTTGCATAACTGCATTGGCCCAAACTTATGAGAGCGATGGCTCCCTGGAGGAATCCCTCCGGGTACGGCAAGCAGCCATGTTCGGTCGAATCCACGGACGCCACAGCGAACAACGGCAAGGAGATAGCGCCCAGCAACTGAGGGCCGTCGCCCATGCGCGCCAACCCCTCGGTGCCCGCAGGTGTTGTAAGGGTCGAGGCCACCACGTGAGCGTTGGACGTGGCGCCGACGGTGATGGCACCCCGCAGGTCCCCGGGGCTATTGATTGTGCTCAGGCCGAGTTCGCCGTCGTTACCCGCGGGTACCACGACGATCATGCCCCCGTTTGTCGCCGCCGTTATTGCCGTAATCCAGGGATCGCAAAACGTTCCCGCCGGAGCCTTGCAGACGCTCCCTTGATCCGTCGCGGCCCATTGAGCAGACACGCCGCCCACAGAGAGCACCGCCACGTCCATGCCGTCGTTGAAAGCGGCTTCCAGGGCCTGCAGAACCACGTCCGCCGTGGTCGTGTCGTTCACGCCTGGGGAGCCGAAGATTTTGTAGTTTCCTAGCCAGGCCTTTGGCGCAACTCCGGAAATTGTGCCCAGCGGGCTTGAATGGGATACTCCGGCGGCAATCATGGCTACAGCGGTGCCGTGCCCCACCCGATCGCGGGAGGATAGATCGTCCGGCAAAGTCGCCGCCGGATTATCGCTAGGAATTGCAAGCTGCGCCACAAAACTGCGCACCGCGATGATTTTGGTGGTAGCGTGCGTCGCGTCATTCGCATTTCCGGTTTTCGGGAAGCCCGCAGGCATGGAAAGCGACGGGTCCTGAAACCCCGGGTGTGTTTCGTCGATGCCAGTATCGATCACGGCGATCTTCATCCCCGCGCCGGCACCGCTTGTTCCACCTACCGCGGCCCAGCCCGCCGGTGCGTTCACCAGATTGATGGCCTGGTTCAGCTTGCGGGTCATCCGCGCCATCGGCACCACACCCGCAACCCCGGGCAGTGCTCGCAACTCGCCCACGCGGTCTGGGGATGCGCTTACAAAGATGGCGTTCAGTAAGGTTTGGGCTGACCCCATCACCGGGATCTTGCGATCCGCCAGCGCGGACCGTACCTTCTCTTGCGCCTCGATCAGCTTTGACCGCTGTGCAGTAGCCGTCCTTGCTCCCGCGGCGGGATCGTTCAGGATCAGGGCAAATCGATCGGCAGGACCCGCGAACCCCCTGGCTGCGTGCATGAGCAGGACGGCCACAGCCAAACCTCGAACAAATTGCATCTGAGACTGAGTGGGGTTAGGCCGCAAAAAATCGCTGGCAAAATTCTCGTTAATGAGTCATATTTTTTATCCGGAACAGACATACTCGGGCAACACGCTTAAGACCGCCTTGCCAGGGAGGCAGTCTTTTCCTAAGTGGGGCGGCCGCGCCCGAGGACTTCTCGACCGGGTGCCGCGGCGCGGACATAGGTGCTCGACACCACCAGGTTCGCCGCCTTATATTTCCAGAGCGAAGGATGTCCTGCCCCTTTGGGAAGCTCAAAATGACGCCGGATCGTTACCGCCGAATCGATCTGGAAACGGCTCCTCACCATGGCCGTAAACGCAGCCGCGGTGAAGTGATGAGGGTGGAGCCGGTCTATCCAGAAGAACGGCCGCAGGCACGCCGGGAAGGTATGGATCATCAGCAGGGCGATCCCGCCAGGGCGCAGGACCCGTGCCAGTTCGTCCAGAGCCCTCTCCGGATCCCGCATGTGATCGAGGGCGTTGTAGCACACGGCGACATCGATCGACCCACCCGCCAGCGGCAGCGATTCCCCGATTGCCGAGAGCGAGAGCTGACGGCCTCCCAGCGGCAGCTTCTGGCGGTACTCCGGAAGCAGA
>Ga0070733_10000819_pt1 | contig 24187 bp, 23 predicted proteins | sample Coa_R1_9_FD_66450 | JGI IMG/M metagenome (GOLD analysis project Ga0070733, IMG submission 66450) | Surface soil microbial communities from Centralia Pennsylvania, which are recovering from an underground coalmine fire - Coalmine... | ecosystem: Environmental > Terrestrial > Soil > Unclassified ...
CGTAGGCCATCACCCATCCGTGCGAGTTGAGATCGCATCCGTTGGATCCGTAGGCGACAAACAGGGTGCCGTTTGAGAGCAGCAGCCCCGGCCGCTGGCACTGGGTCAAGGCGTTCTTGGCGAACTCGAGCGTGCCGCCCACTCCGTTGGAAACGGTAGCATCCACGTTGACCGGAGAGATCTCGTCCGCTCCGGTTGTGATATCGATGGCGTGCAGCCAGTGCTGATACAGCGGTGTGGTCGACGATGTATTCGGCGGATACCCCGGCGCGATCCTGATCTTGGCGGACAAGTAAAGAACTCCGGAGTCGATCACGGGCGTGCCCATGATTCCGATCTCCGAAAACCCGGTGCCGCTGCAAAGCTGCTCGCTGATGGGCACAGTGCTTACGCCGGCCGCAGCGTTCAGGAAGCTCGTCTTCCACAGAGGAGTTCCGTCGCTGACGTTATCCGCGTCAAAGGCGTAGACGCTGTCGTGCTGGGTCACGATGTAGACCACGTTGTAAGTGCCGGCGCTATGCGTGCTCCCGGGAATCGTGGGAATTGCGACGTTCGGAACGTACAACGGCTGGGCCACCACGAACCCATCTACTGCGTAGGAAAAAAGCTTTCCAAACAACGTCGCGTTCACATTGGCCGGAACCAGGATGGTCTCGCTCGTCATTTGCCCCGTCCGGCCGAAATCGAAGTGATACGTGAGAACCGAGTCCTGCCCGAACGAGGAAGCGGACGAACAAAGGAGCAAGAGGGCCAGGACGAACACGGCCCACCGGACGGCATTTTCCTGCTTCAGGCAACGCGAAACTATTCCACCAGTCTTGTGTAAGCGGGGCCCGTTACAGGCAGAAAAAGCTACCTTTGTCTCCACAGTTTGACACTCCTAAGGGGATGGCTACAGTTGGAATCCGGGGGGAGGCACTTGCTGCTCACAATCTGCTGTTTGGCAACTTTGAGACAGTTAACCACAGCCTACGCCACCCTCCAACGACTGTAAATAAGACTAAATTCTCTATGCAGATTCTTGCATGCTCCAGGCGGGGCTGGCGGCCGCCAACCGGCCGCAACGAGCTGCATGTGCAACAGTCCCAAGCCGTTTGACAGGTGTTGCGATTCGGATGAGATGGGATACTATGGTGCAACTCCAGGACAACCAAGGGACTCCGAATGACTACCAGTGCTGGCAAAGATCGAACCAAATTGATGTCCGTGCTCCAGGCGGGCATGAAGGCGTGTAGCGTCGATCTGAATGAGAGCATTCTGGTAATTGGCGCCAGCCAGGACGACCTCGATCTACTCCGGCAAGCGGGCTTTTCCAACCTAACGGCTTCCAATATCTCCACTCAGCCCATGGGTGAATCGATCCCTCAGCTCAGCCTGAACGCCGATTCGATTGATTTGCCGGATGAGTCCTACGATATGGTCTTTACCCATGCCGTTTTGCACCATTGCCGGTCGCCGCATCGCGCTCTATGCGAAATGATGCGTGTGGCGCGCCGGCACGTCTTCTTCTTCGAGCCTAACGATTCGTTCTTCATGCGGCTGTTAATGATGGCGAAGCTTTCCTTTCCCTACGAAATACCGGCGGTCGTGGATCACGAGTTCAAGTCGGGCGGCGTCGACAATACCCACATCCCGAACTTCATTTACCGATGGAACAGCAACGAAGTGTTCAAGACCGCGTCCTCGTATCTGGCGGAGCGCGAGTTCGCCTGCCACTGCTACCCGTACTGGGATTTTTACGTGAATGAGGAAGAGCTGGCGGTCCGGCAGCAGACTCGCATCGGGTCCATCACCAAAGTGATAGGCGCGAAGAACTTCATCAGGCTGCTGGGACTGGCGCAGTCGGTGATGAATGTTGTTTCGCGATCACAAGGCAACAAGTTCTTTGCCGGCATCGTGAAGAAACCGCAACTGCGTCCGTGGCTGACGGTGGATGCCGGTGAAGTGGTGTTTGATCGCGATTTTGTGCGCTAGCCGGCGCCGGGAAATCCGAGTTGAATTGCGGATTTCAGCGCAGGCAGACTCCAACCCTACAGCCTTGATTGTTTATCGCACCCTTGTAACCGTTCGTTCAAAGTGTTTTCCGAATATCGGAAAGTGACGGAGAAACGTTCATTTCAGATTCGGTTTAACCGCTCGTAGAAATTCCTGTCCCGCTTCCGTAGCGGCGGGACAAGTGCCTTTTTTATGAACTGGGAGGTTCAGCGGGCCATTGCACGAAAGGACAATCGTCCGCGTCCGTCTGACAGAAGTGCTTGGTCCTTGGCCACTGTACTTGTGAGCTCTAGTGAGCCGGTTCGGTTTGCTCTAGAGTCTGAGCTGTTGTTAATCAAGTGCGCGTCGACAAGGATTGAAAAGCGTGTTGCCACTTCTTCAGACACTGGCCAATAGAAAATCTGGTCAATAAAAAAGGGGTGTTTTGTGCGATCAAGGGCCCTCCTCCACTTCGTATTCGTTGTCTTGTGCGCATCGCAGTTCGTTTGCGCGCAGGCAACGGTAAATGAAAGTCTAGAAACTGCGTATTTATACGTAGATGTAAACAAGGGTTCCGATTCGAATCCGGGAACCCAGGCCGAACCGCTGAAAACGATCGGTGCCGCCTCCGCTCTGGCTGAAGCCAACAATAAAAAGAGCATCGGCACAAGGATCACAATCAACCCCGGCACCTACCGGGAAAGCATTCAGTTGCATGCCAACATCTACGACACCGCGTTGCCGATTACCTTTCAGGCAGCCTCCGCCGGAGTCATCATCAGCGGTGCGGTTCAGTACAGCGATTGGCAGACCTACAGCGGGAATTCCGCGATCTATTCCGCCTCATGGACCAACAACTGGGGCACCTGTGCGCTGGCTGGCGGTCTTAGCCCGTTTGAACAGGAGATCGTTCTGCGCCAGGAAATGATCTTCGTGAACGGCGTCCCGCTCACCCAGGTTCTTACGTTCGGAGAGATGCTGCCAGGAACCTTTTATGTCGACCAGCCTGCGAGCCGGGTCTACATCTGGCCGGCGGCGGGAACGGACATTGCTACGTCCGACGTCGAAGTCGCGACCCTGCCCCAGCTCGTTAGTCTGGTCAACAAACAGGATGTGGTGCTGCGGGGTCTCACTTTCCAATACGCCAACACCTGCCGAGACAACCCGGCCGTTTATATCGCCGGCACTTCGGAAAACATTCTTGTGGATAGCGACGTATTCCAGTGGAACAACGCGGTGGGCTTGCACCTGTTCTATCCCACCATGTACTTTACGGTGCAAAATTCCATTGCCAACCATAACGGCCAATCGGGCATGATGGCGACCCAGACCAAGTATGGACTGTGGAAGAACGATGCTACTTCGTTCAATAACTGGCGCGGCGCACAGGGCTCCTACTACTACTGGGCATCTGGTGGCACTCACTTCTTTTCTCAGCACGATCAGACCGTTGCCGGTCTGCAGACCGCCTATAACCAGACTCATGGCCTGCACCTGGACACTGACAACGCCAATATCACCTTCAGCGACCTGGTCAGTGTGCAGAACCTGGCTATGGGCACTGTGGTTGAAAAGAGCGAAGGCCCGGTCAGCATCGCGGGCAGCTACTTCTGCGGCAACAACAATGGGAACACCATCAACCACCCATATCAGGGTGGGCTGGTGCTGCGAAATTCTGAATTGGTGACCATGACGGGCAGTACGCTCTATAACAACCAGATCGCTCAGATCACCGTCATCGGACAGCAGGGTGGAATCTCCGTCAGCAACTGGGAAACCGGAGAGCTCTACAACCTGGTGGCCTCGCACTTCACCCACACCGGAAACGTGATCGAGGCAGTCGGCACCACCCAGCAAACGTTCCTCGACAGCTATCTGGGGGGCACGGATTGGACCACGTTCCAAACGACGCTGGACTCGAACAAGAACATCTGGTGGAACGGTTCGAACGAAACGGCTTTTGAAGTTCCGATTAATTCGATGCATCCTCTGAGTGGCTGGCAATCCGTGACCGGTCAGGACTCGCTCTCGAGCTGGACCCAACCGTCAGGTGCGCCGGCCGCATGCAACGTGGCTCCCGTTTCAGACTACTGGCTGTTAGTCAACAGTCCTTCGCAGACCATCTCGCCGGCCGGGAATACGACCTTCGACCTCAGCCTGGTTCCTTTCGGAGGCTTGAGCGGTACGGCCAGCCTGACCTTTGATGGCACGGGAGAAGTGAAAGGCTTAAGCGGCAGCCTGTCGGCTGCCTCTGTGCCGCTTTCTAACGGGGCGTTTACGTTTACCGTCAACTCTGCAGTCGGAACCGTACCCGGCACGTACCCAGTCACGGTGCTGGCCAACCTCGGGGGGAAAACCCGCACGGTTACGACGTCGCTGGTGGTTCCGGCCACGTCGGTACGCCTGTCGACCATCGGCTTAACGTTTCCGACTACCAAAGTCCGCACCAACAGCGCGGCCCAGCCCATCACGGTCAGGAACGTGGGATTGATCCCGTTTGCTGTGTCGAGCATCGTGGCCACGGGAAACTATACCCAGACCAACAACTGCGGCATTTTGCTCGCTGCCGGGGCAAGCTGCACGGTCGAGGTTACATTCAATCCGAAGGCCACCGGTTCGCGAACCGGCACCATCAAGATCACGGATGCGGACGCAACCAGTCCGCAGATTGTGACCTTGGCAGGTGTGGGCGACTAAGCCTCGACTGAGCTTACAAATACAACTGCTCCCACCGGCTATTTCCGCGGTGGGAGCAGTTTTTTGCGCTCAAAATCAGATCATTACAATCGTCGCGATCTCTTTATCACAATCACTGCACAATCAGGGAAAACGTTCCCGTCCGCGTCATGCTGCCGCTGCGGGCAGCCACCGTTATCGGGTATGTTCCCGCTGGAGTTTTGGTGCTGGTGTTGATGGTGAACGTTACCGTGCCCGATCCGGTGAGGGAACTCTGCGACCAACTCCTGGTAGTTCCGGGAATTGAAGTGATGCCGGAGGAAGTGAAGTAAGTCGTCCCGTTGAATCCACCGATCGGGATCAGGAACATGGTATAGACCGCCGGAGTACCGGCCGTCACCGTCACAGACCCCAGGTTGTAATTGATGAACCAGAAGTCAGGCGCGTCCGCCTGTTTCTGGCAGGGAATCGTGGGATCGGTGGTGGGAGCTTCGAAGACCGAGTGCACATCCTGCCCAGTCTGCGAAAGCCACTGGGACCAATCGATCAGCGTAAAGTAATTCGGCACCGGCTCCGTGAAGGGCTGAGCCACCGACGCGTTCCACCACTTGTTGTGGTCGGAAGTGAGGGTCGTCTGGAAATCGGTCCAGGCCGTGCCCGCCTGATCGAAATCGTCAAACAGTTGCTCGTTAGCTCCGCCCGCAATCACATTCGACTCCATGGTCAGGTTCTGGGTGAGCAGATTGTATTGCTGTCCCGTCTCGTAGTTCGTGACCTCGATCGGCACGCCCCCCTGGATGCCGACCATCGTGATCTGGCCGATGTCGTTACTTGCAATGCTGTTGCCGGTGAGGGTCACGTACGTCGACACGCGCAATAAAATTCCCCCGTTGTAGTACAGCGAAATCGGTGCGTTGAAACAGACCTTGCTGTCGGCAATGGACACCGGGCCTTCGCTCTTCTCCACTACCAGCCCGTCCTGCAGGTTGTAAGCCGCAATCAAGGAGGTTGCGGTTACGTTGGCGTTGTCGGTATCCCAATGCACGCCGTGCGCCATGTTGTAATACATTTTTAGATTGCTGACGGTGTTGTCGTGCTGGCCGAAGAAATAGAAGCCGCCGGCCGACCAAGCGTAGATGCCACCCTGGGAACCGCGCCAGTTGCCGTAATCCCCCTCATCGCCCGTCCAAAAGCCGTCTTTGGACTGGTACGACTTGAACCCGCGCTGGCCGTTGTGCAGGGCGATGTTATCGCGGATGGTGAAAAATGTAACGCCGTTGATACCGATCCCGCCCGAGTTGTTCCAGTTGAAGGCATCGTTGTCGATGATGATGTTGTTGCCGCCGTTAAAAGTTACCGTGTCATTATTCCGGCAGTCGTTGCCCTTCTCGAAGGTGATCCCGCGCACCACGAAGTTGGTCAGGCCATAGGTCTCAAAGAGATTATTGCGAGTCGAGACCTCGACCGTGGCGCTGCCGATATTGGTTCCGAGCGGTGGAAAAATGTAGGCCGTGCCGCTCGACTCGTCCACAAGAAACGTCCCCTCGATTAGTGCGGGCAAAGAGAGCACCTGGGTCAGCATGGTTCCGTTCACGAAAATCATCTCCCGCCGCAGCACAATATCTTGTTCGAATGGACTGCCGGCGGTAGTGGGGCAGAGCCCCCAGGCGTAGGGCCAGGCGTGAGTGTAGATATTCGCATTGCCGCTCAAAGGCTGCCAGCCCGTCCACACATCGGCGCCGGAAATCTGTACGCCTCCTGTTCCAGCGGCCTCGATGGTGATGGGCAAAGATGTGTTGCTCGAACTGTGGTTGAGCGTGATGGCTTCGCGGTAGATCGCGGGATTGATCGTAACCCGTGTTCCGATGCCATTCTGATTATTCGACATCGCCACGCTCGCCCCCTTACCCACGGTCTTGAAAGGCAGAGCTTGTGTTCCCGGATTGGAATCGGAGCCGACGTTTCCATCGACATAGACGAACGCGGTTTCCAGGCCTTCGTTGACATTGGCTTGGCCGTGCGCGATCCCGGTGAACGCCGTCGCCGTGAAAACAAGGGCGCATGAAAGAAGTCCCACGCAAAGTTTGCATTTCATTGGAGTCCTCTCCTGCACCGAGATGAGGTGGGTTCGCCTGGCGCAATCAGAAAAATAAATATGAAAGCCAGACCAGTACAGCATACGCCGAAGTGAACGAACGGTGTCAAACTGTGACCGGAGTGAAAGCGGCTTCCCGAAGTGAAGCCGTTCACTTCTAGATAGCATTTCCGAAGTCGACTTCTGAAATCCAACGCACCGTTTCCTTTTAGTCGTCTAGTCGTCGTCCGGATCTACGGCCGGCCGCTTGTCGTTCAGGAAGTGGCTGGCATTGTACTGTGACGAAATAGCCTGAAACACCAGCGGCGTTTGGCTGAAGTCAAAACAGTCCGAGAGATCGTCAGGAGCGTAAGAATCGGCGAAGCCGACGTTGGGATCAATCGTAGGCAGATTGAATACGCCTTCAATGAACTTCAGGATGCTGCCGAAATCATGGGTTTGTTTTGAGATGTACCCCGCCTTCGCGTAGGGCGAAACCACAATCAGCGGTACGCGAAAGCCGTACTCGTACGAATTCTTGCCTGGCGGTGGCGCAACATGGTCATACCAGCCGCCCCAGTCGTCCCAGGTGATGATGATGGCGGTATTCTGCCAATATTGGCTCTTGCCGACGGCATTTACGATCGATGATACCCACGATGGTCCCTCGCCGGCGTTGGACAAAGCGTGGTCGGAGGCTTTTCCGTCTGGGATAACCCAACTCATTGCCGGGAGTTGGCCGCCCGAAATATCGGTCAGCACTTGAGACTCCAGCACGACGTTAGTGGCCCATTCTGGATTATCGCAGGGTGTGCCGGTCGCGGGACTGGAGTGGCAAAGGTGTTGAATCGCATTGGGCGCAGTCCAAATTCCCGTCGAAGGGCATGGGTTTGGCGGAACACAAGTCGGCGCGTTCGCGTAGTACTTCCAGCTAATCTTCTGGGCGTCGAGCAGATCGATCAGCGTGGGATGATCGAAGCAGGGATACATCTTAGTGACCTCGTTAGCGGGCCAGGTTGGATTCGCGCTATCGATCATGAAGACGGTTTCGTTGGTGGGCGAACTGCATCCGGTATTCTCGCCCGCCTCTGTAGCTCCTCCATCGGCGTCGGGCAGATTCGGATTCTCCGATTCAAACAGAGTGCTTCCTGCGGTCCCATCCCACGAGGTTCCCGCGATGATGTACTGATGGGCCGGCATGCTCGGGCCCTGGTTGGTCTGGAACATGTGGTCGCCGAAGGTATATTGCTGGGCCAACGTCAAGTAGGGCTGAACATCCTGCGGATAGACATACATATACTGCGGGTGAGGGTGCGCGTTGGGCGGGCAATTCGCGGTTGGGGTGCACGCGATCTTGTCCGCTCCGTCCATCAGGCCGCCGTCGTACATGTTGACAAAAGCCTGGTGGGCGTGACTGAGATCATAGTTCTGCGGGTTCGAGGGGTTGTAGCCGGTCGTGCCCAGATCGATGGGCATTAAGGGTACCTGCGTCCCCTCGGCATTTCCGACATTGACGATATCGTACTGATTGGAGGCGGTTCCGCAGGTGGACACCCCGTTGTTGGTGGTACACAGTCCCTGAAACAAGTTGTCGGGAGTGCGGTTCTCCTGGAAGATCACGATTACATGCTCAATCTTCCCGGGCGGCGGAGGGGTAATGTCCTGCTTGCTGCTGGAGCCGCCGCACCCGTTCAGGCTGACTAAGACTCCAGCAACGCAAGCCAATAAAGCTAAAAATATCAATAACTTAGACCGAACCATGGAAGAGTCTCCTTGAATAAGCCGAACCAAGACCAGCGAACCGTCAAAGCCTTAGTTGCGGCGAACGCACATTCGGATGGTTCTAGAGCCAAGCAAACGGTAATTGTAAACACTACTGTGGCGAATTCGACTCGGTTGAAGCCCTACAAAAATCATTAATTGATTCGCCCGCCAATGGTAGAGGGGTGACCAAAGGTAAAACCGACCAACGATACGTTTACCAGAAAATTATCACCGATGGTACACTCTTTTTCACTGCGAACGAGGACTGGCGGCCCGGTTTGAGAAGCCGTTCCGGATTCCTGTTGTCGACGAGAATGTTGAGGAGATTTATGAAACCAGCCATCGAGACCCCGGGCGGTGTCTCGTCCGACCCCTACCAGAAAACCGTGTGCTGCCTGCGCTGCGAACAGAGGCTTGAGCGCTACCAGTTGATGCGGGTCAGCCTCACTCCGGGAAATTCTGGCCTAGCCACTTTATCCTGCCCCCGCTGTGGACACGTAGAACTCGTCTCCGACTCCAGTCCCCTGCTGCATAGCCTGGAATTGATCTCGGTCGACATCGGAGACGGCGACTAAATTGCGCCCCATACCGGGTTCCCCCATTTCTCGCGTCTTGCGCGAGAAAGCCTGCCCTGAGCGTGCCGATGGGTGGGGGACTTTTCTAGAACGGGATATCGTCATCCGTGATCGGACCGCTGCCCGCCGCGGCATGTTCTGGCTCCGGTGTGCGCTGGTCAAAGTTGTTGTTGTTACCGCCCGCGGAAGCCGACGATCCGCGCGAGCTTCCGCTGTAGTCTCCGCCACCGGCGCCCTCACCCTTCCCGCTCAGCATGACCAGATCGTTGACCACGATTTCCGTCATGTACTTCTTCTGACCGCTGGTCTTGTCGTCCCAGGAGTGGGTGCGCAGGCTGCCCTCGATGTAGACCTTGCTGCCTTTCTTCAGATATTCGCCGGCAATCTCCGCCGTCCGCGCCCAGGCCGTGACGTTGTGCCACTCCGTGCGGTCCTGCCAGTTCCCGTCTTTGTCTTTAAAGCGTTCGTTCGTGGCCACGCTGAATTTGGCGACGGGTGTGCCGCTGGGTGTGTACTTCACTTCCGGATCCTTGCCCAGATTTCCGAGAAGAATAACTTTGTTGACGCTTCTGCCTGCCATGGGGAGCTCCTTTGCAGGGGTTCACTATAGCAGAAGTAGCCCAGCGGAAATCGTGCAGCGGCCCATAAACGCACAGGAAAGTATCATTTTGGGCCGGACTCGGTTCACGCTATAATCCCCGCATGCCTCCTGCACCCGGCGCCACGAAAGCCGTTGGGATGGTTCCTGACGACCAGAAGTTCGAACCAAGGTCCAAAGGCCTCGCCACCCCGCGCAAGAAAAAACCGAAAGAGCTGGCTGTGATTACCGAGTGCTGCACCGGATGCGCCGGCTCGCCTGCCTGCGTGGAATATTGCCCGGTGGAAGACTGCATGTTCTGGGTGCCCGATGAGGACAATCCGCCGTTCGGCCGCATCGCGATCGATCCCATCCTCTGTATCGGCTGCAAAAAATGCCTGAGTAAAGGCCCCGACGGCTGCTTCCTCGACGGCTGCCCCTGGGACGCCATCGTGATGGTCGATACGGTGGAAGTGGAAAAAGAAGTCGGGCCGATGGCGATCTGAAGAAGCTCTTGGCTCTTAGCCTTTAGCTCTTAGCCACCCCACGCGACAAGGTTTTGAGCTCCAGCAGATCCCACTGATTCCCGTACAAATCCTCGAACACCGCTACAGTTGCATACGACTCTTGGCTGGGCGGACGGACGAACTTCACGCCGCGCGCGGTCATGGCTCGATAATCGCGCCAAAAGTCGTCGGTGTGCAGGAACAGAAAGACACGACCGCCGGTCTGGTTGCCGACGCGGCTGGCCTGTTCTGTGTTTACCGCGCGGGCCAGCAGCAGATCAGTTCCGCTGGATCCCTGCGGCCGCACCCGCACCCAGCGCTTACCGTTGCCAAGATCGGTGTGCTCGATCAGTTGGAATCCGAGTGACTGGATGTAGAAGGCGATGGCTTCGTCGTATTCGCGGACAACCAGTGCCACATAGCCGAGTTTTTGCTGCATAGGTTTTCTTTGAAAAAGGTGGGACTCTACCTACAGTTTCTGTCACTCCGGCGGCGGCAAGCCTCCCAGATAGAGCGCGTTCAGAGTATCCAGCTTGGCCAGCAGCGCCGACATCGCCGGATTCGGAAATCTCCGCACGTACGGTCGCAGCCACGCGTATTCAACTCCCGAGGACCATCCCGGAATCTCTTGATCGACCCCGGTTTTCTGGCGAAAGTAGCTGGGATCGGTGACGCCGCTGGTAGCACGCTCCACCAGTCGCTTGAGCGCCTGGTTGTGGGAGTAATACAAATCTTTGCCGTTTGCGTCGGCGTATTCCGCCAGCATGACCAACGGCGCGGCGGCGAAAAGATGGTAGTGCAGCGCGCGCGCGGCACGGTCCATTTCACGGGGCAGGGTGCCGTCCTTTTCGATCTGCTTAATCCCAATCTCGCCCGATCCAATGCCCCACTTCCACAGGCTCTGATCGTCGGCGGCAATTGCAATCGAGGCAACTTCCAATCCGGTCCAATAGCGGTGATTGTTGGGCGAGGGAGGGTGACGTGAATTCGACGGGTCGGCAAACTCCATCGATTGCGCGGCAACATTTCTCAGCCAGCGCACGATCTCGGCGTTCTGCGCAGGAGAAACAACTCCGCTCGGCCGAGTTTTGAGATAGGCGATCGCGACCGCCCCCACCAGCCATTTCTGCACATAGTACGATTGCCGGCCATTCATGTTTCCCGCGAGAAAACGATCTTTCGCCGCGGCGTCGATCAGCGCGGCAGCGCACTCCGCGCCGGCGCGGCTTCCCGTGGTCTGGTACGTGTCCGCTGCCGCGACGATCTTCCTCACCACTTCCTGATATGGCGCAGTGGCCTCTTTGTATTCTTGCTGCGCCTCCGGGTCGACCACCGAATGATGCGAATCGGTGTAATAGCCGCTGGAAGTGAGATTGGCGGAGACATGCGTAGGCTCAGGGCACGAATAAGCATGATCGCTGAGCGCTACGGGATGCAGGTCCCACGGCGACCGTAGTGGTGCCGCTGCAGCAACAGGCAAGGATAGGCAAACTAGGATGAGCGGAAGACGGAGATTGCCAGGGATGAAAGGCATTGCGCTGTTCCTCCAATACTGAGCAAGGTCAGCGTGCTGAACAATAAACCCTCTTGCCGCAAGGCGGGTGCGCCTAGCAGACCCAGAAGCCACCCGGCAGCACGAGCGCAGCACCCACGCCGATTGCGTCCAGGGCGTACGAACAGATCGTCCCGAAGGCGGCATATTTCCACATTCGAATGCGATGGTGGAGACCGCGGTCGAAGAAAAGCCAAATCAGAAGAATCCACTCCACCAGGCGAATCGGCAAAAGAAACAGGTAAAAGAAGGCTGCGTAACCTTCGCCGCCGGAACTGTTGATTCCATTTAAGACGAGAATCCAAAGGCCGCCATACATCGCGCCCGCTGCCAGTCCGATTCCGGTGCGGGTTAGTCCGACGGCCCATATGCGTGGCTCGGGCAGGCCGCGCAGGCCGTATCCTATTTTGAGAACCACGGAAGCGGCAGTGTAGCCCACGGCTTTGACCGCAGTGAAATAAACAAATCCCATTGGGGTCGGAGCGCCAGCCATGCGAATCCTCCTGAGAACTGACCCTATTTGCGTGGAATTGCAGTACTGAGATCCGAGACTTTAACTCGATATTTTCCCTCGTCCTCTTTCAATAGAGAAAAATCGACATTCTTCTTGATCTGATAATTTGGTTTTCCGCCGGTCCCGTATTGCGTACCCTCTGCGTTGTAGTTGACCTGAAAGTAATAGACCTTTCCTGGTTCAACGGTCAGCGCTTCTGCGTCAACATCCTTACCCAGTACGGCGCAGAGATGATGCTCTCCCGGGTCCAGCGACAAGGTGAAGTAAGAGTTGTCTTTGGTAGCACCCACCCATGCTCCGTCAACGCCGTACCTGGTCATATTGCCGCAGTTGCCCATGCAACCGACCGCCGGCGGTTTCTTGCTGGCTTCAATAAAAATGACCTGGCCCTTGCCCGGTTCAGGCGCGGAAGGCGCAGGAGGATTCTTCTGCAGCGTGATGTCAAACTTGACCTTGTCGTTGCCACAGGCATCGGGCAACGTCGCGGCCAGAGTTTGAACGGAAGAAATGAGCGGCAGAGATAAAATCAATAAAACGACTCTTGCTTTCATGGAAGTTCGCTTTCTTGACGCAACGCCTTTCTTGAACGCATACATTGTCGCGGTGATTTTACTTCACTGCCTGGCACGCTGCAGTATAGCCTTCTCAGTCTCCGTTGCCTGCCGCCGCACATCGTTGGAAATGTCGGGCAAATCGCGCTCGTACGGACGAATCGAGGGAAGATCGTCGACCTGGCCAACGAGGTAGAGCGCCCGCAACGCTTCCCAAACCTGCTCCGTTCCGGGATCGACCACGGCGACCTCGGCGCCCGCCGCCACGTTGGCTCCGGTTTGTGAGACCGAGCGGATGCGACCAGGGATCGGTGAACGAATCTCGACCGTCTGCACAGATCCCGTCGTGGCCGATCCGGCCGTTGCTGTTCCGGTCGTCGCCAGCTTCGCGATCAGGCCGCCTTGCCGGATCGAGGTGCCGGGGCGGTCGGCGTCGACGATCCGACCGTCGGCCGGAGCTGCAAGACGCGCCGCTTGCAGTAGAGCGACGATCTGCGGACGTCCCGTCACGTCGCCAAAGCGCACCAGCGAAAGCGCGGCGTTCCCCCGCACCATGGGAGAAGAGTCGGCGAGCATCTTCAGCAGCGTCTCGTGAAATCCCGCGCCCTTCGTGTCCTGGCCGATGACCCAAGCATCGGTGTTGCGTATCTCATCCACGGGATCGCCCGCCAGTCGCACCAGATCGGGATACCACTGTTTGACGGCCGCGTCGTTGCGCGACATGCGGTCGCTGATCTGTACCAGCGCCTGCTGAATGTGGCGCGGTTTCTTGTCGTCGTGAAGATATTCGGTTACTTGACCGTCGGAAAGATGCCGCCCAAACCATGTATTCCACCAGAACAGAAACGGCATGAGAACGATCAGCCAGCCGATGGCGAAAAACAGAATCTTCTGCATGCGCGACATGCCGCGCCTGGGCTTGGGCTCGTTTTCGGTCGCGGAGAAGACGTTTTGCTCAGCCATCGAGTCTTTCACGGACAGCATTCAATTCAGTTCCCGGGATAGCGGCTGGCCGCGGAAATGATAGGCGTAAAGCGCCCTCCCGACAATGGACTTCGCACCTACCAGGCCGAAATCTGGAGTACGGCTGTCGAGGCTGATGTCCCGATTGTCACCCATCACAAAGAATCTTCCGTTGGGAACCGCGACCGGGCCGAAGGCATCGAGTTCAGGATCGGTTCTGACGGGAAACTTGTGACGCACAAAGGGCTCACTCAGAATCTGACCGTTGAGAAAAACCTGCTGGTCTTTGCCTTCGATCGTATCGCCTCCGATCGCAATGATCCGCTTCACTACGAGAACATCTGCGCTCAAATCCAATCGCCTCCGGACGATCACCACGTCACCTCGACGCTCCTGATGCTCGTGATAATAGTGCATATCAACAAATATACGTTCGCGGAGCATGATCGTTGGCTCCATCGATGACGCCTCGACCCGCATAGGGCGAAAACCGGAGGCAAAAAGAAGCGACGTGAAGAAGATGTTGACCCCGATGACGGAGAGAGGAAACGCCGCCAGAACCCACCACTTCGACAGTTGACCGGGAGACTTCTCATCTCGACAAAGGAGCGTGTCGCAGATGGCAAACAGCCATAAAAAGGCACATGACCAGCCAATAAGCAGGACGCCGGGATAGGAACGAGGCAGGCGCTGTGGCCAGAAGCCGCTTGCGATTGCCACGAGGAGGAGGAATAGAATCACCGCCCTGCGCCGTTTACTTAAGAAAAGTTGACCGGCACCGGGTAGGAGAGTCGAGAGGGCAGCCGCTGCAAGATGGCGCTTCAAGCCGGCTGATGGCTTCGCCGGTACCATTTTCTCTACAGGTCCTGGTATCGAATTCAGGTCCGACACAGGGCAGCAATATAGCAGAAACGCCACTGCCAGGGCCTCGCCGAAAGGAATCGCTTGATGGCACGACGGCAGGTGCGAGGTAGACCAGCGATCTGACGGCATCCCGCCATATAATCTCCTGCGACATTCGAGGATTCCATTCGAGGTACCACGCTCGTGCCAAGCCGTCTCTGGAGTGAATGCCTCGGGCGCGCGGCCACGCGGCGACTCAAACGCTGGATAGTTCCTCATCTGCGATGGAATCAGGAAATCTGGGGCGAGACCATCCTGCAGCATCTCTCCCAGCATAGTCCGGCCCGTCCGATGCGATGGCTCGACGCAGGCTGCGGCTGGAGGCTCCTGAGCAAAGACCTGGAAGCGCTTGAAGATGAACTCGTGCGTCGCGCCGGACTCGCCGTTGGCGTGGATCTTGATTTCGCGCACCTGCGCAAACACCTCGACATTACCCGCCGTGCCTGCGCATCTCTCAACGCGTTGCCATTTCCCGACAACAGCTTCGACCTCATCACCTGCAATATGGTGCTTGAGCATTTGCCTGAGCCGCTGCCGGTCTTTCAGGAAATGGCGCGGGTGCTGGTGCCCGGCGGCAGGATCATGGTGCACACTCCCAACACGCGCAACTATCTCGTCCTCTCCAACCTGGTGGCGAAGGCGATTCTGCCGCGGTCGTTGATCCTGAAATTAATTCGAGATGACCGCGCGGTCGAGGATATCTACCCAACGTTTTATCGCGCCAACAACCGGCGCGCACTCCACGAACTGGGCGAGCGCGTCCACCTTCAGCCTGAGTTCCTGCGCGGGCTCACCCAGCCGCAGCCCTACTGGCGATTTTTCGCTCCCCTGGCGTTTTTGGAACTTCTCCTCATGCGGTTGACGCTCACGGCTCCGTTCGACCGGTTTGGCGCAACCATCATCATGAGCTTTCAAAAGTCAGCTCAGCTAAAGGTCAGTACTCCTGAGGCATCTGCGGAAACACTTCTTGCTTGAACGCCATGATCCTTAACACTTGATCTTTGAACATCTTGCGCGCTCGCCCGCGCTGGCGGCCAATCCACTTCGCTGTCCTCCAGCCCGAAACGATGTTTCACCTTAGTAATTTGAGAAGTCCGTCGCCAGAGGAGATGATGAGGGGAATGCTCTCTTTGTCGAACACGCGCCGCTGGGATCGCCTGCCCGTTGACTTGCCCGTCCGGGTCGTGACTTCGAAAGGTTTCTCAACCACCGTGGTAGCTGGCCGCGGTACGGAATTGAGCGAGGGCGGCATGGTGTTGTATGCAGGCATTCTGCTGAACCCCGGCGACCTGCTCGAGATCGAGTTCGATACGCCGGTACATTCGCGCATGACCGCCATCGTTCGATCGCGCAACGGCTTCTGCTTTGGCCTGGAATTCATTACTCCGCTGCCCGCCTGATTTTCTACTCTACCTTGTAATCGGACTGCCCGTGGCGTTGTGCCGCGGTTTGTTCTAGCATCGGTAAGCGCTCGGAGGAGTCCGCTCCATGTATTTCGAACAATTTTATCTGGGATGTCTGGCCCACGCCTCCTACTTGCTGGCTTCCGAAGGGGAAGCTGTGGTGGTGGATCCGCAACGGGATGTGGAACTGTATTTGAAGGCGGCGGCGGATCACGGGGTCGCGATCCGGCACATTATTGAGACACATCTTCACGCCGACTTCGTCTCCGGACACAAGGAATTGGCCACCCGCACGGGCGCGAAAATCTACATGGGTGCGCAGGCGGGAGCGGCGTTCGCTCACGTCCCAGTGGGCGACGGCTTCGAGCTAAAATTTGGCCAGGGGATGATCCGGGTGCTCGAAACGCCGGGGCACACACCGGAAAGCATCTGCCTGGTCGTGACCGACGCCGAGAAATCTGGAGCCCCCTGGGCTGTCTTAACGGGCGACACGCTTTTCATTGGCGACGTTGGACGCCCCGATCTTTCCCCCGCGCACACTCCCGTGCAACTTGCGGGCTTACTCTACGACAGCCTGCACAACAGACTGCTGACGCTTCCCGACAACGTTCTGGTCTATCCGGCGCATGGCGCTGGTTCTCTCTGTGGCAAGAATATGCGGGCGGAGCGGTCGTCCACCATTGGCACGGAGCGGCTGACCAACTACGCGCTGCAGATCAGGAACAGGGAAGACTTCGTGGCGCAGTTGACCAGCAACCTTCCCGCGCGGCCCGAATATTTTCTTAAGGACGCCGAGATCAACCGCACCGGCGCATCCGCGCTCGCCGATCTGCCGCCGCTGCGCGCCATCGCACCGGCAGACCTGAGGACCATGCTCGACGATGGCGAAGTTGCGCTCGACGTGCGTCCCGGTGAAGAGTTTGCCGCCGAGCACGTGCCGGGCTCGGTCAACATCGCGCTCTCGGGACAGTTCGCCTCCTGGGCAGGCACGGTGCTTGGTCTTTCGGCTCATCCGGTTCTCATCGCTGGATCGAACGATCAACTGGAAGAGGCGCGACTCCGGGTGGCGCGCGTGGGCATCGAAGTTCTCGACGGATATCTTGCAGGTGGTGTCGCGGCGTGGAAGCAGGCTGGGCTTCCAGTGGCGAGCCTGACGAACATGACTGTGCACGAACTAGACGCGCAGTTGAAATCCAGCGGATTGCAATTGCTCGACGTTCGCCGCGGGCCTGAGTTCGAAGCGGCGCACATTGCGCAGGCCACCTGGTGGCCGCTGGATAATTTCCGGGTGTCTCCGCCGGAGATTGATCGCGATGTTCCGATCGCCGTTCACTGCAAGAGCGGGTACCGCAGCATGATCGCCTGCAGCCTGCTGCGGCGCGCAGGATTCAAGCAAGTCATCAACGTGACCGGCGGATTCGACGCCTGGGAACAGGCAGAGCTCCCGGCGGTGAGCACAAAACCGGTAGGCTCTTGATCGCGGGAGAGGGTTAAAAGGGCGGTCCGGATGGTCAGGCAGGAGTCGGTTTCGTGACTACGTCTTACGCAATCCGAGAACCAGGGCGAGGACACCCCCGCCCAGCAGGACAATTCCCGCCGCCGGCGGCAGCTTCTGGCTGCTTTCGGTCTGTACGCCGAATTTGGCGTCGCCGACCTTGACGCTATGCGTCTCTCGCATCGGGATCGGCACGAAAAACGACAGTATTCCCAGAACCAGCAACAGAACTCCGACCAGGGGAAGGGCTCTCATAACCACCGATCCTATCATCAACCCGGCGGGCGCCTCGCACTTTGTCTCCGTCTCCGCGAATCATTTGTGAGATAACGTCTCTAGTGGCTGCAGTGTGATACCGATCTCATATTTCAGTGGCACGGAGTCATGCACAATGAGGACCGAGAAACTTGCTAAGAAATACCGCGTGGATAGCGGCAAACATTTCCGTCTGAAAGACTTTGATCCGGCGGATACCGGGCACTGGGAATCCAAGGAACTTGCCCAGGAGACGTTGCAGAAGGGCATCGCGAGCGCGGCCGAGCTGCAGGACAAGCTCTACGCCCAGGATAGCTGGTCGCTCCTTCTGATCTTTCAGGCCATGGATGCGGCCGGAAAAGACGGCATCATCAAGCATGTCATGACTGGAGTGAATCCGCAGGGCTGCCAGGTCTACTCCTTCAAGTCCCCCTCCGACCGGGAACTGCAGCACGACTTTCTATGGCGCACCACGGTAAACCTGCCCGAGCGCGGGCATATTGGCATCTTCAACCGCTCGTACTACGAAGAAGTGCTGGTGGTGCGGGTTCATCCTAAGATTCTCGAGAACCAGAAACTTCCCGCATCGGTGGTCGGCAAGAACATCTGGGACGAGCGCTTTGAAGACATCCGGAGTTTCGAACGCCACCTGACGCGCAGCGGCACGGTCATCCGCAAGTTCTTTCTTCACCTTTCGAAGAAAGAACAGAAGCGGCGTTTCCTGGAGCGCCTGGAAGAGCCGGAGAAGAATTGGAAGTTCTCCGCGGCGGACATTCGAGAACGCGCTTGCTGGGACGACTATCAGAAAGCCTACGAAGAGATGATCCGCAACACCGCGACCGGGCACGCGCCTTGGTACATAGTGCCCGCGGATAACAAGTGGTTCACGCGGATCGTAGTTTCCGCCGTGGTCGTCGACACGCTGGAGTCGCTCGATCTTGCCTATCCCAATGTGGACGATTCGAAGCGCAAGGAACTCGAAGCGGCAAAGAAGATACTGCTGATCAAGTGAAGCATCCCTTAGAGGGAGTCATCCTGAACGGAGCCGTTTTTCAGGCGTAGTGAAGGATCTCGCGTGTGGCGCTACTGCTCTCAGAAACCAATCTGCAACCACCACCTGATCTGCGCCTTAAGGATTCGCGACCGGTACCGGTGCTGCTTCGCTCTTGTGCTTGCGCGACAGCTTGCGATGGATGTCAGGCCAGAACTCCTTCACCACGATCGTGATGGTGTCGTAACCGACCTGTGTGCCCCATACTTCCGCGGTGTTGGTCAGGGTGCGGTCCGACGGAATGAAGTAATGCGGGTTCGTGTTCGTCCTGACATACTCGCTCTTCGGATGGTAGCTGTAAGTGGCAATGCTGGCAGCCAGCGCGCTGCCGAATATCTCCGAGTAATTGAATTGCCCATGGCCCGAATCGGTGCGGGTGACGAAGATTCGGCTGACGGCATACGCCGACCGGTGGAAAAACCCGCCTTCGCCGGATTGAAAGAAACGCGGGTCCTGATGCAGAATCGACGGCAGAATAGCCTGCACCATGAAGTTTTCGATGCCGCCGTCGGCGAAATTGGCGCCGTAGCGCTTTCCGAATCCCTCCCACCCTTGGCCGAAGCCAGGCTCGCTATTTTCCGCCTGACCGATGCCCGATATAAGACCGTACCAGGCGAATTGCACCTTATCGAATTGACCTCGAGCCACTACCGCGAACTTCTGCTTCGTGCTGAGCGGCGGCACATGGGCGCCATTTTCCAGACTTAGAAAGTTCGGTAGGGCGTAGAAGAGCCGGTCGTTCGAGGTGCCTGACGTTGTGCTTGTGGAAGTTGACGAAGTTCCCGATGGTTTCCCTTTAGGATCCTGAGCGGCTGCACTCTTGTCGGCCTGGGTTTTGTCCTGCTGCGCGGGCTGGGCCGCAGGCGTTGGCTGAGCCTGTGCGGGGGCCTGCGGCTGAGTTTGCGCCGATGGATCAGGGTTTGTTGCCGGCGGAACCTGTTGAGCGGTCAGCGCTGAGCCAAGGCTCGCGAGCACTAAGAAAGCCGTGAGTCTTGCAGCAAACTTAATAGACAATCGTTTTCCCCATAGACAATCGTTTTCCCCCAGGTATTATCTGATGCACAAGGTGAATGGGTAGGTACTTTCATTTTACCAATCGCGGGCGTTCTATCGGGCCAGTTGCGCGACTTTACATTCATTTACACGGAAAACTCAGACCGGAACTAGGTCTTTCCGAGAGTTGCGGGGGATGACGTGGAAGGATGGCGCGGAAGCCGGAGATCCCCACTTCTCGCGCCAACAGCGCGCGAGAAATGGAGAATCCGACGATTTCTGGGGAACGAACGGTTAGAAGTGAAATCCGATCTCCGCCGTAAGCGAGCGCGGCGTGACATAGTGCGTGCCGCTGAAGGTGGAAAGGAAGTTGTAGAGCGCGAAATGGTTCGCCAGGTTGATGACGGTCAATCGCGCGCTCAGTTTGTACTTGTCGCCATGGAACAGGTTGTCATGGCCGACCGACATATCGAAAAGGTTGCGCGACGTGATGCGCGGCGGCTTGTGGTCGTCGTTTTCGGTGTTTGGGGCAGGCACTTGTATCAGCGTGGAGCCAAACGCCGATGCGGCGCAATTGAAAGGCAGAGGCGCCGTCGGGCTTGCGCGGACGCCGTTGCAAGTGAACCCGGCCTCGGACTCCTGGTCGGCAGAAAGCGGAATCTCGCCCACGTTGGCAGCGCCCATGCTGATGTTATTTACACCACCGAGCACGAGCGATCCCGGGCAATTGTTCGACGCGAGCTGCCCGAAGCAGGGTGTTGCGCCTGCCACCAGTCCGCTGTCATACCGCCAGTTGAAGCCGACCCACGGGCCGCGCTTCCACGGCTGATATTGGAAGTGCGTGGTCTGGTTGAAGTTCTCGTCGTGGTCAATTCGGAAAGGAAGCCCGGCAGCGGTCGCCACTGTCGCACCAGCTCCACCGATCTGCGGCTGGAAGAAACGCGCCGCCACGCTGGAGAAGACCACGAGTGCCGAGAAGCCATGGATATCGGGCACGCTCACCCGCCCCGCATATCCGGGAATTTTGGAGTTGTGCCATTCAATGGGGAAGGTGATCGGGGTGTTGCCGAGTACACTGAAGTCATAACCATTGTGCGTATACTTCGAAATCCACTCGCCAGAAAACACCAGGTACTTCCCGAAGGCCTGCTCGATCCCGGCATGAAATTCATTCCGAAAACCGGGACTCAATGCTCCGCTCGATGAACCGCACAGAAGAAGCGGATTCAAGACAGCGTTTAAGCATCCCGTGCTCGAAAGTATCAGATTCTCATTGAAAGGAGATTCGAGGGTTCGCGCGTAGGAGACGCGCAGAATCGTGTTGGTCTGTTTGACGTTGTAAGCGACCCCAAGCCGAGGCTCAGCCTGCCTTGCTGTGGAGAGAGCGTTGTAGAAATCGCCGCGCAAGCCAAGGTTCAAAGACCAGTTTCCTTTTGTGATGTTGTCGCGCACGTACAAAGCAAGTTCCTTCACATCGGTGTGGCCATTGAAATCGTATGGGGTTCCGCCACGGGTCAAATCGTAAGGAGCCAGGATCGGATTGTAATTAGGGTAAAAAGGGATATTAGGCGCGTTCGGGTTCGACGCAATATTTGGCTGGTAGGCGCCAGTGCACAGCGAAGGATCAGTGATCCCCGGCGCGGGCGCCGCAACATATGGAAATGGGTTCACCGAAGTCACGGCTGCGGCTGTGATGCAGGGTGCGTTGTAGGTCGGATCGACGATCCCGACGGTGTCGTTTTCATTGAGGAACGTTTGTTGGTAGACGACTCCTGCCTTGATTTGGTTGATCCCCTTGACGTAGGAAAGATCGGATCGAAGCCCTGCGTTGGTGAGCGTGCGGTTTTGACCGACAGACTGTCGCTGCAGACTCGGAGGGCCGAGGTCCGCGAACGCGTCGCCGCTGGGATAGTAGTTGTAGTCGTCGCGGCGCACGAACGCGCCCAAAGTAAATACTGCGTTCGAATTCAGCAGATGCGTCCAGGACGGGGCAATGTTGAACGACCCAATCTTGGAGCGCTGATCCGTCGGTCCGACGATATTTCCGTTCGGGTCTCGGCCGGCAAAGGCTGTCATTTGGGGCTCCAGTCCAAACAGTCCACTCCAGGGCGTCGCGTTTTCGGCATCGAGGTTATTCGGTGTCTGGAACCAGCTCCGGCTGTAGCCGAAGTTCAGGTGAATCGAATCGGCAGTTGTGAGTTGATAGTCCACTCGGTCGAACAGATTTTCTTCGTTCCCTTTGTCGTGGAATACGACGAACTCTGGGGGATCCAGGAACCGGCCGGTATTCAAGCCGCCCACGGAGATGAAGTTCCCCCAGTTCTTACTTCCATAAGCGAGATCGGCCGCCACGTTGGATGTTCCAAAGGTCCCATAGGAAGTGGTCACACTGCCGTGGGGAGTGGTTACACCCTGGCCTGAGCGCGTCGTTGCCACAATCACGACGCTGGTCTTGCCTCCGTATTCCGCCGGAGGCGCACCCGAGATCACTTCCATGTTTTCGATCGAATCGACTGGAACCTGGTTGGAGAATACTTTGCTCTGCTGGTCGGTAATGGGCTGTCCGTCGATCGAGAACGAATTCTCTGCGTGGTCGCCCAGTCCGTGAAACAGGCCGTTGGAATCGGCAGCGATCCCCGGCGTTGAGAGAGTCACCAGTGAACTCAGTGACGACGAAGAGCTCTCCAACGGAAGCCTGTCAAACAGGGCCTTGTCGATGTCGGAGTGGAAGGTCGGATCGTTTTCCAGTAAGTCGGCCGCCTGAGCCTCGACCGTCACCGAGGTGTTCGAACCCGAGACTTGGAGACTGACGCTGACGCTTACTGGCACGACGGACCGGACTTCTACGTCCCGCGCGCTCTGTGTGAATCCGGTCGCAGTCACCGCGAGGTGATACGGATTGAAGGGTACGTTCGGAAAGCTGAACTTCCCGGATTTATCTGTGGCGGTTGACTGGTCGAAGTGACTTACCGGGTTGTGAATTTCAACGGTTGCACCAGCCACAACCGCGCCGGTAGGGTCTAACACAGTACCGCTGATGGACCCAGAATTCCCGCCCGACTGCGCCCAGACTGCAGATGTGATGAAAGTGATGACGACAACAGCGATGAAGCTCCGCTGATAAGAAGTAGGCATTACGTCCTCCTGAGAAAAGAAAGAGAATAGGGAATCGCCGGCGCGAGCGCCGGAGGGTCGAATTGTGGGAATCCCTACAGGGCAGGAGGACCGCGAATGCCGAGGTTCGCAAAATCGAACTCCGCCTTCGCGATAACGTCTTCTTCTTGCAGCACGCCGACCGTGGCGAACACGGGCCGGACGTGCGTGGTACTGACGGTGGGGCTGCTACTCTGCGCCGCCACGCAGATCGAGCAAGAAGCTGATTCGGTTGCGTTGGGATGATTGTGGGTAGACTCCGCCGCCGCCGTCCAGAACATCAGGGACAGACAGAGCCATGCCGACCATCGCAACCACAAACGCATGAAAGTCCTGCTTCGGGAATTAGACTCTTTCAGCTTATAACGGTTATCGAGCCCAAAGCAATCCCGGGCAAGTTACTATAGATGCGGGGGGGTGGCCTCACTAGCTCTCCCCAGCACTTATTTTCTACGCGAGGGAAGCATGGCAGAACCCACCTACGAAGAACTCAAAGCGAAGCTGTCACAACTCGAAAAAGAAGTCGAAACCAAGAAGCGCAGCGGCGACCTGATTTTCAAAGTTGGAGAAAAGGGCGGCGTAAGCGTCTACGGCCTGGGCCGTTTCCCCGTCACTCTCTACTACGAGCAATGGAACCGCTTGCTCGGCGCCGCCACCGAAATCAAGAGTTTCATGGAAGAAAACAAGTCCCGGCTGAAGCTGAAAGAGCAAGGTTGAGAAACGAGTACCCGGTACCCGGTTCTCGGTGAAGCCAAACCTGCCAACTGAGAAAGGGCTGAGAGGGCCAATGCCCACTCCGAGCGTCCGTTCGCTTGCGGCGCTGTGGTACGACCTCGACACCGGAAGAACCGGGAGTAATGGTAAGGGTGCCTTTTTTCTAGGAGGCGCAGCCTGGGCATCAGTTCCTAACGTACCCAACTGAGAACTGAGAAGAGGGAACTGAGAACCCCGTTTTAGGTCTATAATAAAAGAATCGTGCCCAAATTCTCCATTGTCGTCCCGCTGCACAACGAGCAGGAGAACGTCACCGACCTCTACGACCGTCTCAAGGCGGTTATGGAAGCGCACGGCGAAACGTTCGAGATCGTGCTCGTGGACGACGGTTCGAGCGACCATACCTTCGCCATGCTGCGCGAAATTGCGGCGGTCGACAGCCGCGTCACAGTCGTGAAGCTGCGCCGCAACTTCGGCCAGACCGCCGGGCTCGC
>Ga0070733_10000821_pt1 | contig 24160 bp, 19 predicted proteins | sample Coa_R1_9_FD_66450 | JGI IMG/M metagenome (GOLD analysis project Ga0070733, IMG submission 66450) | Surface soil microbial communities from Centralia Pennsylvania, which are recovering from an underground coalmine fire - Coalmine... | ecosystem: Environmental > Terrestrial > Soil > Unclassified ...
GAAATTCTGGCGCAAGTGGGCCTGCCGGCATTGCCTCAGTAATTGTTGAGCCGATTTACGACGCCGGTTCCGGTGAGCTGAAGACCGACCGCGCGGAATCGCGCCTTTGCCTGGAATCCCGCGAGGACCTATGCGCAACGCAAGCCTCATGTGCCAGCCTTTAAGATTCGCGACGCTAGAAATGGCCTTGCGGGGTGATGCCTTTTCCTTCGACGCATTCGTAGGCTTGGCCTGCGGCGAGATTTTTGTAATCTTCCGTTCGGCCGCTGGGCCATTCGATTGTTACGCGGTCGATTTTGTCGCGTTTGCCCAGGCCGAAGGTGACGGGCAGCTCGGACTGCGAGAGATAGCTGGAGCCGCCTTTTACCAGGCGCTCCTGGGTTGAGCCTTCGTGCTCGATGCGGACCATGGCGCCGATGGCGTCGCGGTTTGATTTCGTGCCGATGAGGTGGAAACGGATGCTGTGGTTTCCGCCTGCCTGATCGTTGCGATAAAGATACGCGGGGCCGTTGTTGGTGGTCATTAATATGTCGAGGTCGCCGTCGCGGTCGAAATCGGCGTAGCAGAGGCCGCGGCCGACTTTCGGCTGGCTGAATGCTTCCCCGGCGATAGCAGCGACGTCCTGAAATTTTCCCTGGCCATTATTCAGAAAGATTTGCGGAGGCTGCGCGTAACCGACGTTGCCGCGAATGTTGCGCACCGTATCATCTATGTGTCCGTTCGCGACGACGAGGTCTAGAGCGCCGTCGAGGTTCGCATCGAGGAACGCACACCCGAACCCAAGGGTATTTTGCGACGCGAGACCTACGCCTGCTTGCACCGCGACATCGTTATACGTGCCATTTGCGGCCGGACGGTACAGGCCGATCATTTCATTGTCGAAATTGGTGATGGCCACGCCGGGAAAACCGGAATGATCGAAATCGGCGGCGTCCACGCCCATTCCGGCGCGGGCTTTTCCTTCGGCGCTGAAGGCGATGCCCGCTTCCACGGCTACGTCCTTGAAAGTCCCGTTGCGCAGGTTGCGATAGAGCTTGTTGGGCTGCGTGTCGTTGGCCACTAGGAGATCAGGCCAGCTGTCGCGATCGTAGTCGAGCATGGCGACGCCCAGCGATTTCGAGCTGGTATCGAAAATACCGGACTTGGCGGTAACGTCTTCGAATGTTCCATCGCCGCGATTGTGAAATAGCCAGCAGGTTTCGCCGCGATACGCTTCAGGCGTGCAATAGGATTTATGTTTGCCGTCGAGGCTGCAAAATACGTCGTGCTCAGCGGACCACTTCACGTAATTGCAGACGAAAAGGTCGAGCAGGCCGTCGCGATCGTAATCGAACCACAGCGCCGAGGTGCTGAATCCCAGGCGGCCGTCGAGCCCACTGGAATGGGTGACGTCGGCGAACGCTCCTTTGCCGGTATTGCGAAAGAGGCGGTTTTGGCCGACGCAGGTGATCAGTATGTCGGCGAAACCGTCGTTGTTGTAATCACCGACGGCTACGCCCATCCCGTACATTTCAACGTCGAGGCCGGCGCGATGCGTGACGTCGCTAAAAGTGCCGTCGCGATTATTGCGATAGAGGCGCAGCGTGGTGCGCTGGCGCTTGTGCTGCGGCCAGTCCATGCCGTTGATTAGCAAAATGTCCTGCCAGCCGTCCGCGTCGTAATCCAGAAATGCGCAGCCCGAGCCTAGAGTTTCGGGCAGAAGCTTGCCGCCGTACGCGCCGCTATTGTGGCGGAACTGAATGCCCGCGGAATTCGTGACGTCGACCAAGCGGAAACCGGGAGTCGCGGCGGACTGCGCGGTGATTGCGTTGGGTGTGAGAAGTGCGTGTTTCGCGCCGGCGAGCGGACTCGCTGCGAAGCCCGCCATTCCCAGCAGGAAGGACCTGCGATTCACGAGATATTCACCAGACCGTTGCGGATGGCGTAGACGACCAGCTCGGCGGTCTTGTGAATTCCGAGCGCGTCCATAATATTGGCGCGATGGACGGCTACGGTGTTGGCGCTAAGGGATAGGCGGTCGGCGATCGCTTTGTTGGAATTGCCTTCGACGATCAGTTGCAGGATCTCGAGTTCGCGCGGCGTGAGGCCGGAATCGCGTTCGCCCTTCAGCGCAGGCGCACGCGAAACTTCGGGCGCGAGTACAATTTCTCCGGCGGCGACGCGGCGAATTGCGGAGCCCAGGCCGAGATCGTCTGCGTTTTTGAGGATGTAGCCGCGTGCCCCTGCGTCGAGCGCCTGGCGCACCAGCGTGTCTTCGGAGTGCATGCTGAGCATCAGGATAGCCTGCTCGGGAAATTCCTCGAGGATCGCGCGCGCTGCCGCGAGGCCGCTCATCGCGGGTAGCGCGCAGTCCATTACGATCACGTCCGGACGCAGCTCGCGCGCCAGTCGCACGGCATCTTCACCATTGCTGGCTTCGCCGGCGACTTGCAAGTCGTCTTCGTCTTCCAGCATGCGACGGAAACCGCGGCGCACCAGGCTATGATCATCCACCAGCAAAACGGAAATCCTATCCGGCATTCGCTTCATTCCCCTCGCGCGGAACTCTCATGCGCACCAGAGTTCCACCTTCCGGCGGCTGCGTGAATTCAATGGTGCCGCGCAACAGTTCGGCGCGTTCGCGCATAGCCACCAGTCCAATTCCGGAGCGCGCCGCCACCGCGACGCCGCCTTTTCCATGATCTTCCACTTCCAGGTCCAGAGCTTCAGCGGAAAACTGCAGGCGCACCTGCGCTTCGCGCGCGCCGGAATGGCGGGCGACATTATTCAGAGCTTCCTGCAGCACGCGGTAGATGTGAATCGCCGCGCCGCCGTCCAGCGCAAAGGGCACGCCGGACTTCTGGTAGCTTATGTCAATTCCGGTCTGCTTCTCCACCGTGGGAATGTACCAGTCCATGGTGCTCTCCAGGCCAGTTTCGTCGAGCATCACGGGATGCAATGCTTGCGAGAGGCTGCGCACGTTGTTCAGCGTGGTTTGCGCGATATCACGCACTTCGCGCAAGTCCGTGTGCAGCGCCGAGCCTTCGGGAATGCGCTTTTCGGAGCGCGTGAGCAGCGAGCCTATGGCGGTGAGGATCTGCCCGAACTCGTCGTGAAGCTCGCGGGAGATGGAGCGCAGCATGGACTCCTGCGAGGAGATTAACTTTTGGGCGAGTTCGCTGCGTTGTTGCGAGAGCGCTTCGATGCGCGCGAAGAGCCGGCGGTTTGCGCGAATCAGATAGAGGCTGGTGAGCAGGATCGCGGTGAGCGTGGCGGTGAGAAACAGATAGACCTGGCGCTGCACGCGGTCGTAAATCTGCGCGACTTGCGTCGAGGCTTGCTGCTCGCTTTCGTTGTTCTGCACCAGCAGCCGGGAAACGGCGGTGCTGAGCGTTGATTGTCTGGCTTGCAGGGAGAGGCGAATCTGTTCGCGCGCTTCGGGGTCTTTTCCGGCTTGCGCGAGCGCGAACGTGCGATCGGCGGCGTCCCAGAATTGCGCGAGTGAATCCTTCAGATATTGAGTTTGTTCGGGAGTGCGGCGAGCGATGCTGAGCTGTTCTTCCGCTTGCAGGGCGCTATCGAGGTCGGTGCGAATGCGTTGGAATTGCGCGGACCAGGCGGTGAGGGGATACGGCTCGTCGTTATCGAGCATGTCGCGCATGGCCAGGCCGAGGGAGTTCAGATCGTTCTGCACGCGCAGGAGCTGGAGGGAATCGCGGCGATTGTGCTCAACGAGATTATTTTGCAATTCGCGCAAGTGGGAAATTTGCAGCGTGATGTACCAGGAATAGGCCACGACGGCGGCGATGGTGATGATCAGCCCGAGGAACAAGCCTGCAGTGGGAGAACGTTGCGGCGACCGCGCCATGGATTGAAGGATATAACGCCGGAGCGACCGGGCACTACACCGAATCCCCAGATGGCTCTTTCGCGCAGGAATCCTTTGACAGCGCTTAGGATACCGCGGATGCGCCGTATACTGGATTTTCCGGAGGAATTCCGGTAGGATGCCGTGGTTTTGTTTGTCCGCCATGATGCGGTGAATGCTCAGGAGACCGGGATGCCTAAGAACGGGAACACGCCAAAGACCCTGCTGGAATCGCTCGATGCGCTGGTGGCGAAGCACCACCTGCTGAAGCACCCGTTTTATAAGGCTTGGACGGAGGGGCAGCTTTCCAAGGCGGAGCTTGGTCTCTACGCGGAACAGTATTACCAGCACGTGCGTTCGTTTCCTGAGAACTTGAAGCAACTGGCTGCGCGGACGAACGGCGATCGCAACTTGAATTCGCTGGTGCGAGAAAATCTGGCGGAGGAGCTTGACGCGTCGGCGCCGCACCCACTGCTTTGGCGGCAGTTTGCGCAATCGTTGGGAGTGAGCGACGCTTCTCTAGAGGATGCGCGGCCATTGCCGGGGATCGCGGCGCTGCTGGATACATATGATGAAGTGGCGGCGCAGGGATCCATGACGCAGGCGGTGGCGGCGTTTTATGTTTACGAGGCGCAGGTGCCGGAGATTGCGAGCCAGAAGATTTCGGGGCTGCGGCGCTTCTACGGAATCAGCGAGCCGCGGGCGTTGGCTTATTTCGCGGTGCACGAGGAAGCGGACGTGCGGCATCGCGCGGCGTGGCGGGAGTGGCTGGGGCGGCAGCAGAATGTGGATACGGTTGGGGTGTTGTGCGCCGCGGAACGTAGCTTGAAAGCTTTGTGGGGCGCGCTGGATGCGGTGTATCCGCAAGGTTGCGTTTCGAAGAATTAGAACGAGCCAGCCAGACAGTAACGGCAACGGAAGTGTCGCCCCTACGGCGCTTGGGAATCTCAGGGAGAGATCAATCGGTTTGGGAAGAAGGCAGTAACTGGTGTTGAGTGGCTAGAAATGCCCCCCAATATTCTGAAGTACGCACAGAGACCTGCGGATTTAACTCTTATTTTTCCCTCTTCAATACCCTCACTCCGTTTTGTCCGGCAATATACGCTTCCGTTGCTACTTTTAGAAACAGGCCGTGCTCGATCAGGCCGACTACGTGGTCGAGGTGATGCGCGGTTTCTTTGGGGTCGCCCAGAGCGCCGAACGCGCAATTTAGAATGTAATGGCCACCGTCGGTGATATACGGCTTTTGATCGTCTCCAAGACGCAGGGCGGGTTTTCCTCCCAGCTCGGCTAGCCTTCTGGCTGTTACTTGCCAGCCGAAGGGCACCACTTCCACCGGAACGGAGACGAGTTCGCCGAGACGCTTCACTAGTTTAGTGTCGTCCGCGACCACCGCCATCCGCTTGCTCGCCGATGCCACGATCTTTTCGCGCAACAGCGCGCCGCCGTGTCCTTTGATGAGATAAAGCGGACCCGGAAGGACTTCATCAGCGCCGTCAATGGTGAGGTCGATCTGGGTGTGCTCGGCGAAAGTGGTGAGCGGGATCTTTTCGGTGCGTGCCTGATCGGCGGTACGGTCTGAGGTGGGAATTCCCACGATGCGCAGACCTTCTTCCGCCACTCTGCGGCCAATGGCCGCGATTGCAAACCTGGCCGTTGAGCCTGTGCCGAGACCGACGACCATACCGTCTTCGACCAGCATGGCCGCAGCGTCGCCTGCTTGTTTCTTCCATTGATCCTGCTGCGAGAGTTCCATCGGTCCATCCAGAGCGAAATGGGTAACGGCGCACATCATAGCCGGAGATCCCATCATTGCCAACATGCTACCTGTGAGTGGTCGCTGTTCGAAGCTTAGGCTAGAGGCTCTCCCGTATTGTTGATATCCCGCGCAACGACAATATTTTTCGCGGTACCGGCCTCGCGCGCTACACGACTACCTTCTTCCCGTCGTTCATCTCGTACGTATTTCTACGAATATCCAACGATCACCAGTTGTGTTAGCGTGAGTCGGGGCACTTTTCAAGCTCCCAAAGGACGCAATATGCTCGAGCCGGCCCGAACTCAGACCTCCGCTGCTGCTTCGCAACGCCTGCTCTCACCCCGGCCTGCCTCGAATCACTCATCACCCGTCACTCATCACTGCCCAAATCAATCGCTAGCGAAACATAATCGAAAGCCAACGCAACTCATTGAAAACAATCACCAGCACCCCAAATCAATCGCTAGTTTTTGTCGTCTTTTTCGGCCGCGCGATCGTGCGGATGTCACGACAGCCAAGCTGCCTCTCATCCATCAAACGCGAGCCGCGTCATTTGGATCCGGCGCTGAATGCCGCAAAGGCATCGCGAGCATGTTCGAATCCCACCGGGTTTACATGGACCGCACCGCGAAAGGGCCGGTCAATATCCGCGATGGCGACCAGGGCGAGCGCGAGCAGCAGCGAAAGAGAAAATACCTGGATGGCGTGAAGCTTGAAGTTGTCGGTGCCGAACATGCAGGAAGACATCGTGGTGATCACTCCACCGACGATCAGGACGATCCACAAAATGCCGGGGAGCTTTGATTTGCTCTGCAGTTCGCGCAGGCGGCGATGTTCCGTCATGTCGGTAAGTTCGGTGAGGACGTGGTTATAGCTGGTTTGTTCGGAGAGACTGCTGGGCTTGGCCTGCATCGTGGTGGCCCACAATTGTTGGACGATGCGGTGTCCGTTCAAGCTCAAGTTGCCTTCACTCATGGCGGGCCACTCTTCGTTGATCATCGCGTCGGCATACTCGCGCGAAAGTTTCTGAATCTGATCACGCTCAGAGGGAGCGAGGCCTTCGGACAGGCGGAACACGTTGACGAGACAATTGGCCTCGGAGTCAGCGGTCATTTCAGCGGCGTTGAAGTCGGTCCACACGGCGTAGAGCATGAAGCCCATGATGACGGCGTAGGTGGTGCCGAGAACGCTCACTTGCCAGCCGATGATTTCGTTGTGTTCACGGCGCTGGCTGGCAGGCCAGAAGCGGCGCATGAGCAGCAAAAAGGTGAGGGTGAGTACGACGCAGAGCAGAACCACGAAAACGCTCTGGGTTGCGGTCAACATGATTGATTTCCTCCCTTGTAGGCGGTTCCGCAGCGATGTGCGGTTCGCCCCGCCTCGCGGCAGGCACTGCCGCGCAGATTCTATCTGGCGGGGCGGAGCTTAGCAGAAAAATTTCTGCGCGACGATGCGCGAATGAATGGGGATCTCTAGTGTTCAGGTGACGGGAATTGAAGCCGGTGGAAACGCGGGTTAGTCGTCGAGAAGACTGTCCCCGGGAGCAGGGCCTTTTGCAGGTGCATCGTTGCCGCCAAGGGAAACCAGCAGGCGGCGAAGCTTGGAGCGGTCTTCCAGGTTCATGCCGACCATTTCGAATCCGGCCTGGTGCGAGCGGACGAATCGGACCACCGCTTGCATACTGATAGAGCGCAGGCCCGCGGGGATTTTCAACGTGGCTTCGGTGCCGACGGGAAGTTGCAGTTCACCGCTCAGCAGACCGCCATCGAGGCTGAGCACGCTGATCGCGGAAGAATATTTTCCTTTCGCCGAAGTGACCACCGCGGGCACATTGCGCGGCAGGCGGACGCGGCGGTAGCGGCGGTGGCGCACGAAATCGCGCTCGGGGATAGCATCGAGCGGCGCCAGCTGGAAGACTTTCGCATCCAATCCCGATTCCGGCAGGAAGGTTTGAATCCATTCGGGATCGAGTTTCACCAGCGCCTGCGCCGCAGCCATGCGAATTTCGTCGGGATAGACCCAGCCGAAAGTTTTGCGTTCTTCGACAAAGCGACGAAGGTGGCCGGCGGCAGCGGGAGCGCGCATGCGGCCGAGCGCTTCGATCGCTTTTACGCGCAGGTAATCGGGGCCTTGCGGCAGAATTTCGCCTTCGGCAAGGCGAAGAAGTTTGGTGGCGGTGTCGCCGTCGGCACACATGCCGATTTCATCGAGCGCGAGCGGCAGAATCATGACGTCGAACATTTCCAGCGAATCGGAAAGGAGTTTGCCGCGCTCCGGAGCTCCGGCAGTGGAAAGTTGGCGCACGACGGCGTCGTGGAAGCCGCGACCGCCATCGCGGAGTCTGCGCGGCAGAAGCTCGTCTACTGCTGCAGGATCCAAACGGCTGAGCAGGCCGATTACAGTTGCGGCCTTCGCCGGCGCGTCATTCTTGAGCGATTCCTTCAGGTAGCGCACACACGGCGCGCCCACGGCCTTGGCGAGATTGACGACGCTTTCACGTTCGGTGCGCCGTGAAGTGCGCGCCAGGCGCACGGAAAGATGCTCGGCCGCGCCCTGCGGCACGCGCATCAGCACGCCGACCAAGCCGTCCGGCATGGCTTCGGCGACCATCGCCTCTTCGATGAATTCGGGGAGGCGATTATCCACGCCGATGCGGGGACGTAGAGTTTGCACCCAGCTGGGGCGAGAGCCTTCCAGGTCCGCGAGCGAATCGAGAGCTTGCTGCACGGCGCGGTAGTAACGGCGGGCGGCAGATTCCTGGCTGAGACGGACAAAGGCGGCGCTGAGAAGCGTTTGCAGTTCGGGGTCTTTTTCCGCGGCCATCGCCAGGCCAATTTTGGCAATCGTGTCTTGCAAGCGTTGGCTGGCGGCCTTGCTGTAGAGTTCGGCGAGTTGCCCGAGGCCGATCGCAGCTTTCTTGCGGGCTTCAGCGTCTGAATTGCCGACGCAGGATGCGTAATGGAGCAGGATATCTCCAGCGGCATCGGATTCGCCGCGGCCCATGAGTTCTTCGACGTACTGCTGAACGTTGCGCGGCGGAATGCACCACGCTTCGGAAGACATCAGCACGGTTTTTTTACCGGAGTCCGGCACGGCGGCCCAGAACTGGCGATCGAGCACGTCGGCGTGTGTTTCGATCGAAATTCCGGCATGGGCCATTTTTTCTTCGCGCGATTTCAGAAGTTTGCGAAGAGTGGAGAGTTCACTGCCCATGCGGTCCAGCATCTGGCGGACGGCGTTGACCTTCACTTCGCCGCGCTGGAAGCGGTCGATCGCGAAACGGATGGCGAGATCTTCGGCGAGGCGCAACATCGTGTTCTCGTCCAATTTCGTGGAGGGCGATTGCGCGGCGACGGTGGCGAGCGCCTGTTGCAAAGTCACTTGCGCATTTTGCGGCAGCGCCGAAAACTTTAGCCGCCACGACAATGCGTCGAGGTCAGGATTTTTGGCTGATTGTGCTTCGCCGAACTGGGCCAGCAGCCTGAGCAGGCTGTGCAGTTCCGCTTCTTCGAGCTGGCCGATTCCGCCGGCCAAGCCGGAGACGCCGCCTCCGCCAGTGCCTGTACCGGCGCCGGAGCCGGAGCCGAAACCTGCGACGCCGAGATTTCCCGGTCCGAAACCCGCGCCCGTCCCTGAGCCAGAACCTCCACCAGAGCCTGGACCGGTCCCAGCATCTGATCCTGTGCCTGTGCCTGTGCCAGTGCCTGAGCCAATACCTCCCGCGTAGAACGAGCCGGGCACTGTTCCGGCGCCGCCGCCGGTTCCAGGCACGCCCGGGCCACCATGTTCGCCTTCAGCAGCGGCGATCAGCTGAATCATTTTTTCCGGGCTGCGGAACCATTCCTGGATGCGGTCGGCATCGGCGCCGAGGGTCTTGGCAGTGAGAGTGGCGGCCACACGCGCGTCGGAAAATCCAGAGTCTTCCGCGACGAAGCGGATCTCGTTGACGCGGATTCCGGAATAGCCGCGATTGGTGAAAAGGACAGCGAGACGATCGGAGAGGGCCCCGGCCTTCGGACCCGTTTCCATGAAGCATTTTACGAGATTGGAGAATTCTTCGCGCTCCACGCGGGGGAGGAAACCGATGCTGGCTACCCCGGAAGCATTGAGGAAATCAGCGAAACTGCGTTCGGCGGGGCTGGATTCCAGCGGAACGCCATCGAGGAGGAGTTGGGAACCCGAAGCCCCGAGGAGCAGGCCACCCGGTCCGGCGGCATTCACGGCGGCCTGGAGTTCCTCCCATGCGGAGTCGAATTGACCCGCTGAGCGGGAATGCTCTAAACCATAGAGCCGAGCGTACTTAAGCAGCACGTTGAGACTGCGGACGAACGCTCGGGCGTTTGGGATTGTTGGCTCGCTCTGCATCGTGAACTCGCGAGTGACTGGTGCCATACGGTTAGACTCGTAATAAGTGTACTAGGACCCCTGATTATGAAAATAGTACGGACGGGCTAGGGTGGCGCATTAACCAATAGGGACGGCAGGCCTTAGGAGGCCAGTCGGATTTCGATGTCCTGGCCTGCTAGAGCTGGACGTATCCGGCGGATGACTTCACTGGCCCATAGCTTTTCGCTGAGCAGGACGAGCGAGCCGTCTTCGAAATTGCAGATGGCGCAGAAGTCATACTTCGCGAAGGCGCTGTGATATGCGTCCACGCCGCGCCGCGCGAGTTCACCTTCAAGGGTCGGATCGCCTTCGGCGAGCGGGCTTCCTGCGCGGGCGCCGAACGTTTCAGTCTGAAATCGATCGAGCAGAGGTTCGAGGATGGCGAGTTCGGGGGCCGGGACGACGATGGAGTGCTTGGTGGCTTCGCGGTAGGGGATTTGATGGCGCTGGCAATAATCGCGCAGACGGTCGAGATGGCTGAAGAAATCGAGCGCCCACTTTTCAGAAGCGGCGATGGCGGGGAGCGCGCGCGACCATATTTTGGCGGCGTCGGCTCCGCGGATGGGTTCACGATTTTCGTCCGCTTCAGTGAGCTCCAGGCCCATGGCGCGCACGTCAGCGCCGAGATCGAGCGGTTCGATTTCGAGGAGGTACACGGATCTATACTTCCGCAGCGCCGGGGCCATCTTCTTCAAGCCCGGGCAGGGGGAATTTATTCTTGAAGTCCGGAGATTGTTTGCGGACTTCGAGCCAATCGAAGAAGGCGTCGGGAGTTTCCAGCCAGATCGCGAACCAGTGGGCGATTTCTTCTTTTTGAGCGCGCTTGCTCGCGTCCACTTTGTGGTTGCGCGAAATCATTTCGGCGCGGCGGCGGCCGAGGCGGGCGACTTCGCGGACGCGTTCCGCGGCGGCTTGCTCATGTTCGAGCAGGAATTTCCGGAGGAGCTCGTCGAGGCGCACCAGGCACATTTCAGCTTCCTCGAGCGTGGAAAAATGCAGCAGGTCCGTGAATTCTTCTTCGTAACGACCGTCGGTATCGGAGCGGGTGGACCACACCACGCGCAGGCCCGCTTCTTCGAGCACACTGACGATGTAATCAGGCGAAGTTTTTCCGGGCGCGCCGAGGTGCGCGATCAATTGCCGGCGAATCTGTTCGATTTCGGCGGGGGTATAGCGCGGCTTGCCGAGACCCTCCGCGACTTCGAGGATCAACGCTTTCTTGGTGGGCGATCCACCTTCGTGATGCGCGTCTGAACGAGAGGGACTCACGACGGTCCTCGATGTGCGGGCTGCTTCTGCTCAGCGACAGGTTGTGCGTCGCGGGATAGCAGACTGCGGTAGCGCGCGACGTTGCGATTGTGCTCGGCGAGCGTCTTGCTGAAAAAATGCCCACCGTTATCGTTGGCGACGAAGTAGAGGTAATCGGTAGTGGCAGGGGCGAGGGCTGCGCGCAGCGAGGCTTCACCGGGATTGGCGATCGGGCCGGGAGGCAAACCAGGATTTTTGTACGTGTTGTACGGCGAAACGATCTGGAGATCTTTGGAGTGCACGACTTTTACCGGGTGGCCCGCGAGCTCTAAAGCGTATGCGACGGTGGGATCGCACTGCAAGGGGCCACCGCGCTTGATGCGATTATAAAACACGCCGGCGACGAGGGGGCGCTCTTCCTTGCGCGGAGTCTCACGTTCGACGAGGGATGCGAGAGTGACGACCTGGGCGAATGTGAGTCCATCGGGAAGATTCGCGGCGCCCTGCGAATTCAGAGATTCCCAGACAGCACGGAAATTCTGGACCATGCGTTTGACGGCCTGTTCGCAGGTGGTGTGGTGCGTAAATTCATAGGTGGAGGGAAAGAGATAACCCTCGAGGTTTTGGGCCTGCGGCGCCAAGTCTGAGATCAGCGTGGTGTCTTTCGCGGCGTCGAGGAAGCCGTCCCGGGTGCAGACGCCCTGGCGATCCAGTTCGGCGGCGATATCAAACATTGTCCAGCCTTCGGGGATGGTGACGGTGTGCACAAAAATCTTGCCCTGGGCGAGCTGCCAGAAAACTTCGCGCGAAGTGACGGGGTGGTCAAAATAATACTCACCGGCTTCCATCGGCGTGCGGAAGTGCCAGACGCTGAAAAGCGCGAATGCGAGACGATCGCGGATCACGTCGTTCTGGCGAAGGATCCCGGCAATAGCCCAGCGCGATTTGCCGTGGGGGACGTCGACAAAAACCTTCTCGGGGCGGTGACCGCGGTAGGGGCGGCTGATTTGTGAATCGAGCCAGCCCGCACCCGCGCCGATTGCAGCGATCACAAGAAGAGCCAGAAGGCCTAGCCGCCGCATCGCCGGTTATTCCTTCTCGCCCGCAGCAGGTTGCAGGCGGCCACGATGGCGTTCGAGATACTCGCGCAGGAAAATGGCGGCGGCTACGTCGTCGAGGGACGATTCCTTTCGCCGGCTGAATGATCCGGTCTCGGCGATCATCTGCGCTGCCTCCCAACTGGTGAGCCGCTCGTCCACTAGGTCCACTTCGATTCCTAACTCCTTATGCAATCGCGCGGCAAATCGCGCGGCTTCCTGCGCCATTTCGCCTGCCTCGCCGGTGATGTGCAGCGGGTGGCCCACGAGGATACGCGCGACGCCCTCTTTTCTGCAAATACCACGGAGGCGGCGGAGATCGTCGCGGCGATTCAGGCGCTTCATGACGGCGAGCGGCTGCGCCGTGAGCTGCAATTCGTCGGAGAGAGCCAGACCGATTCGCTTGCGGCCATAGTCAATCGCTAGAATCCGGCTCGGCCTGGATTCCGCTGAGGCAGCAGAGCTATCCCGAACGAGTGTACGCGAGCCGGCAGTCATGTTCTTCCGTCTAGTATACGCGATGCGCGCTGCGACGAGCACATCAGCCACCGCATACGCGCTTCGCGAAAACGAAGCATGCTCCGCGGGACTAGGGTTGGCGGCCGCGGACGCCCTTTTCCCATAGCGGCCAGAACCCGGCTTCCTGCATACCTTTGTCGAGGCCGGTGTCGCCTAGCAATTGCTCGATTTCGGCGCGGGATTGGCGCTGGCCGATGCGCTGCTCGGCGTCGGCCAGAGCAAATGCAGTGACGGCGGCGATTCCGGCGTGGCGTTTCAGTTCGGCGATATCGACTTTGTCGAACGTGTCGGATGCGGCGTGATAGTTGAGCATGTAATTCGCGGGATCCTGATTTGCGACGAGCGTGGGGATGCCTTCGATGAGGAAATCGAAATTGTCGGTATCCATTCCTGCGTCCATAGTGAAATCTTTGACGCCGAGCGAGGCTATCGGCTCGAGCGCTGCGCGAACGGGCGCGACGATATCTTTGCGGCCACCCAGCGCGTAGCCGGTCACTTTGCCGATACCTGAATCAAAAATGATGGCGGCGATCATGTTGTCCAGTTCAGCGCGGTGCGCGTGGGCGTAGGCCGCCGAGCCGAGCAGGCCTTGCTCTTCACCGGTAAAAAGGATGAAGCGGATGGAGCGGCGTGGGATGGTGCCGGAGGCGTGAATCACGCGCGCCGCGTCGATCACCATCGCGACATTGCATCCGTTATCGAGCGCGCCGGTGCCGAGGTCCCAGGAATCGAGGTGCCCGCCGAGGACCACGAATTCATCGGGTTTTTCACGGCCACGAATTTCCGCCACGACATTTTCGGAATCCACTGGACCGGTGACGCGATTCGGCATATCGAAATGCACACGCACCTTTTGCCCAGCGGCGAGGAAACGCGCCATGCGTTCGGCGTCCTCGCGAGCCACGACGGCTTGCGGTATTTTCTCCACTTCGCCATTGACGGCCAGCGTGTGGCGATAGAGAAGCAAATTGGGGCGTGAAGACATCCACAAGACGGCGACGGCGCCAGATTTCAGGGCGCGATCGATGATGGCGGGACCGATTGTGTATTCATTGATGAGGTCGTCCCAGGTGACCAGGAAATTCGAATGGATCAGGACGATCGCCTGTTTCGCGGCGGCGCCTGCCTTCGCGAAGCCAGCGTCATCTCCCATTCCGGCATCAACTACTTCCGCGGTGATGCCGCCCTCGGGAGTGGCCGGCGACCAGCCGATGGATACGAGGCGAACCGGAAACGGCGCAGGGGATAGAATTTCGAGACGAGTGTTGCCCTCGGACCAACCGATGGGAATAGTGAATTTTTCCGTATGCACGTCGTCGACGCCCGCGTGACGAAAAGCTTGAACTCCCCAATCCGCAGCTCGGTCCGCCGAAGCCGTGCCGGTGACGCGGCCGCCGATGGTGTCGGAGAGGTAGCGGAGGTTTTCTTCGAGAGGGGAGGGGCCGAGGGCGGATTGAATCATGGTGGGTGCCAGTTCGGCACAGGATTTCTGCACCGAGCAGGCGCCGGAGCCCTGCGGAACTTGATGCGAGAGCGGGGCAGGTTTGATGGGAGGGATCTGAGCGGTAGCCGCGAATGCCAGGAGTAGCAGACTATCAGCGATGACTAAGAGTTTGAGGGCTATGCGCACGGGTCCAGCTCCCGAACAAGAATTACCGTCGTGGGATTATATAGAGGGCAGTGTAACTCGAAAGGATTTTCCGCAAACGGATTCGTGACGGGTGGATTGAGCGGGAGTGTGCTGAGCGAGGGTGATTTGCATTGTGAAGAACCTGTGGATAACTCGTGCGCACGGAAGAATTTGCAATGCTTGAGCAGATTCTACCCATGAGTAAAGGAACGCGAAGCACGCTTAACCGCACAACTTTCTCATTTTGAGGCACTTAAATAAGTTTGAGTTTGGCAGAGAGCCTGCCACGGCCAAGTGCCGGGTTTGGAAGTGACCGTCGCTTTCTCAAAGGGGAATTTGAGACCGCCGATCCTGATCGGCGCGACCCGGTTGCTGTAAGTACTTCGTGCAAAACGAGATGTAGACTTACCGTTGGGCAACGCAAAATTTGAAAATGGCTCTTAAATCCTAAGGCTTTGCCGCATGCAGTCCTGGGCAAGCAGACGGAAGGCTCACTTTGAAAAAAGTTCGCGTTTTTCCAAAGCTCGTTCCCCACGAAAATAAGCAGGAAGCGACCCACCCCAATCTATTCCTCTTTTGCGAATCTTCCAGCGGAACGGCGCAGTTTCGTGCAACGGGCGGAGGAGATTTGGAGTGCACCGTCGAGCGCATCGCAGGGTTGCTGGCGATGCAGTGTCTAGTGCGCGGGCAGAATCCCGCGGAGTTTCAAGTGCTGGTGCCTGCCGAGCAGTCGCTGGTGGCGCGGCTGATATCGCGGACCGAGGAACTGCTGAGAGAGGGACGCGCGATCGCTTGCCCCACGTCTTTGAGCGCCCGGCAGAGAGAAGTGCTGGACGCGGTAGTGAGCAACCGCGCGAACAAGGAAATCGCGTCGCGGCTGAACATCACGGTCCGCACCGTGAAATTCCATGTGTCTTCGTTACTGAGCAAATTCGGGGTGGAGACGCGCGCTGAGTTGGCGCGCAGAGCGGCGGGGTTCATGCGACCGACGCTGCTGGAAAACGAGGCGAGGACTCCAGCGCAAGCTCATAAGGGAAGCAGGAATCTGGTCCCCGAGCAAGCCATGCAGAAGACCGGGCTGGCGATTGCGAATGGCTCGCGTAGTGTGCGGTTTCCTGGCCGCGTTCTCACCGCGTAACGCGTTGTACCGCAAAAAGGGCATGCGAAGTCCGCTAGCGTTCCGTAGGATTTCGTCCCGGCTCCGCGATAGGCTGACGAGAGGGATCGCGATTCTCGTAATGTTTCTGGTAGTAAGCCAGGTAATCCCCGCCGCGCACTCCTGCGATCCACTCTGTATTGGCGCGATACCAATCAATCGTTTGGCGCAAACCGACTTGCAGAGAAATGGTGGGTTTCCAGCCGAGTTCCCGCTCTATTTTGCCGCAAGTGAGCGCATAGCGGCGGTCGTGGCCGGGGCGATCTGTTACGTGGGAAAGTAGCGATTCGGTTTTGCCGGTGGCGCGGAGCAAACGGCGCGCCATGGTGAGATTCTCCAGCACGTCCGCGCCGCCGATGTTGTAAACCTCGCCGATACGTCCGCGCTCCAGAACCGCCAGAATTCCACGGCAATGATCCGTCACGTGGAGCCAGTTGCGCTCTTGCTTGCCGTCGCCGTAAATCGGGAGGAGCTTGTCGTCGAGCGCACTGGTAATCATGAGAGGCAGAAATTTTTCGGGAAACTGGAAAGGCCCGTAGTTGTTGGAAGCGCGAGTGATTACGGCCGGGAAGTCGAAGGTGCGAACGAAGGAACTGACAATCAGGTCCGAGCTGGCTTTGGAGGCGGAGTAAGGGCTGCTGGGCCGCAACGGTGAATTTTCGTCGGCGAATGCGCCGGGGGGCAGGTCGCCATAGACTTCATCGGACGAAATGTGCACGAATTTTTTGATATGGAGCTTGCGGGCGATCTGGAGCAGAACGAACGTGCCAGTAACATTCGTTTCAATCGCGAGCGCCGGATCATAGATGCTGCGGTCCACGTGAGATTCGGCCGCGAAGTGAACCGCCGTCTCGCACCCAGCCATGGCGGCTTCGACGGCGGCAGGATCGCAAATATCACCCTTGATGAAGGTGTATTGCGGGTCGCGCGCGATGGAATCCAAGTTCGCGAGATTTCCAGCGTAGGTTAATTTGTCGAAGTTAACGATGGAATAGCCATGGGACAAGCCCAGGACGTGGGTGATGAAATTCGATCCGATGAAGCCTGCGCCGCCGGTGACGAAGATTTTCATCGGAGCGCTTTCCGGCACCCGGTACACGGGAGCTGCAAGCGGCTGCCAGTTCCACGTCGGAAGAAGACACAGCTCGCCTTTCCCTTCATCGGTCGCTTCATCTTTCGCTCTGTTTCCGCGCTCAAAAACTGGCTCCGCGTTCGTGCCGCCCGAGCTCTCGATTATTGCTAGGAACCAATCGAATCGCAATTAAACCATTGGGGAAGGCGCTGCCGCGGAAAATAGTGGACTACATGATGGAGTTCTCTTGTCGAACGCTGTGCCAGCGGTCGCTATTGATCCATAGGAAGCTTGCGAGGGCAAGAACCACGGGCAGCCCCAGATGATCGGAGGAAAATGAACGGCCGCTGGTGGAGACGAGAATCCACTCCAGTAGAATGGCGGGAATCAGGATTCCAGAGGCCAGCCAGACGAGGGCACCAAACGGTGGGAGAGTCAGGTTTCTCGCGGCGATGCCTAGAAGCGCTCCCGGAAGGCAAAAAACTATAGCGTAATAGATGAAGTTGTAACCTTCGAGCTCACCCGATCTGACCGTGCGCAGGGATTTCGCCAAAGCGGTTCCGGGGCCGAGCCGGTATTTTAGAGGCTGCTGTTTGCCGTCGAGGAAAAGCGAGAGATTCGCGCCATCATATGTATAGATGATGTCGCGGGTGCGGCCTGCCGTAAATACTCCGGGGAAACTCCAGGCCAAGATGGCGTGGTTTGCGGAGAGCGGATTGCGAAACCAAAGGACGAGGCTGGCATCTTCCTGATGGAGAGTGAGATCAGCGAAACCGGAGAGTTGTGAGATAGATACGATTCTGCCTTCGCTTCCGGCAACCTGCGCGGGCGTGCACAGCACTCGTACGGTGAATTGATTCGTTTTCGGCAGATTCGCGACAAGGTCCGGCACAGCGGCGCCGGTCGTGAGCCAGGAAGCACCATCCAAAACGAGCAGGCCGGAATCGGAAGTGACGGGAGCGCGGGGAGCCCACGCGAGTTCGGAAGAAACCTGCCTTTGATTGCGAAAAGGCGGTCCAGCCGAAAAATCATAATCCACGAGCAGACCTGGATTGCCTGTATCCACGGGTTGGCCGGCGGATAATTGCTGCGCCACTTCCTTGCGGAGCGCAAGATCCCAAATTTGCACGGCGTTGACCGTGCCCTTCCACGGAAATTTTCCCGAAGCATCGTTGCCTACGACCAGCAGAGCATCCGTGCGCCAATTGCTCAGGCGCGTATTTCGTTGCAACACAGATGAAGCTGCGAACCACAACGCGAAGTAGATGAGCAGAACAGCGTAGGCACGCCGCGGCGTCAGCAGCGGTTCGAGCAGACTCTCGCAGCGGGACAGGCCGCGCAGCAGAGATTTGCCGAGCATTTCGAAAGCAATACAGCCCAGCACCGAACCGGATGTATTGGTAAAGACGTCTTCCCAGCCGGAATCACGCTGCGGAATGTAGTACTGGAGAAGCTCAATGCTGTACGAAAAAAGCGCGCCGGATGCCAGAGCCAGGGCGAGCGCGAAGGCAAATGATTTTCCACGCTCACGAAGCTTCTCGGCAAGGCCAAAACCGAAGGGAACAAACAGCAAAACGTTGAGAAAAGCATCGAAAAAGCCCGCCGATTTCAGGCCTCCAGCCAGAAAGAGGGGAGAAACGCTGCCAGGTGGGCCCGCACGGTACTCCAGGCGAAAGGGATAGAGGGTCAGAAACAGAATTCCAGCCGTCGCGAGGATAAGAATCCGGTTCGACCAGCCAGACCCGAGAGCTTTGGACGCCGCGCCAACCTGTTGATTCTGCATCGCGCTAGTAGAAGGATTCCCCGAGAGACCGCATTTAAGTCTAGCACACGAGGCGTTTTCCCCGGTTCCTTCGCCCCGTCCTGTTGTCACCCTCGCCAACAGATTCCCGAGGGCCAGCTGACCCGAAGCAAAACAGCCACGTAAGTGCCTGCGAGTAAACGACTACGCGCACCTGTCCGGGTGTAAAGGTCAGGTACGCGATGGGCCGGCTGAACAGGCGAAGGCCCTTGAACTAACTCGGTTCCTCTGACCAGTAGTTGCGCCTCTGTCTCGCTCCCTACACTGAACGTGACATGAGAGCCCACACGCAATCACACGTAGCTAGCACTTCTGAGATGACTTCACAGAGCGGCGTACCAGTACCCCGTTCCACCACGCCTTTCGTTCTAATAACCACGCTAGCGATGATCCTGGCGATTGCAGGGCTTTCGAGCTGCGCTGGCTACACCAGCGCGACGAAAACGCAGCCTTCCGACCCGGGTGCAGGAATACTTTCGCCGAGCGCGACGAGCGTGAGCTTCGGCAGCGTCGCCGTTGGGAGCACCGCGACGCAGAGCTTTACCGTGACCAACACAGGGTTGGGGACGGCGACCATTTCTGGGGCGACCTTGGCGGGCGCCGGTTTAACGGTGATTGGTGGAAATCCCTCCGGAACGATCGGGGTGGGCCAGAGCAGCACGATACAGATTCAGTTTGCTCCGACATCCGCTGGAGCGATAACCGGCAGCTTGACGATTGTAAGTGATGCGTCGAATTCGCCGTTGGCGATTTCCATCACCGGAACCGGCACGCAGACGGGATTGACGATTGCTCCGTCCGCGTTGACGTTTGGAAATGTGGTCGTGGGACAGAGCAGCACACAAGCCGTCAAACTGACGAATAGTGGAAGTTCCAATCTGACAATCAATCTGGCGACGGTCGCGGGGACTGGCTTCGGAATCAGCGGACTCTCTTTGCCAACGACGCTAACGGCTGGGCAGAATCTCTCCTTCAACGTGCAATTTGCACCGACATCGGCCGGTGCGGCGACGGGCAGCATCACCTTCACGGATAACGCGCCGGGTTCTCCGCAGGTTGTGAGCATGGTCGGGACCGGCGTGACGACAGCTTCGACGTTGGTCGCCAGTCCCGGTAGCGTGGCATTCGGGAATGTGACAACGGGAAGCAATGGCCAGCAATTAATCACGTTGACCAACACCGGAAATGCCAGCGCGACGATTTCGGCGATCAGCACGAGCGGCACAGGGTTCAGCGCGACGGGGTTATCGACCCCGCTGACGCTGGCCGCGAGTCAGAGCACGACCTTTACAGCACAATTTGCGCCGACCACGGTGGGCGCGGTTGCGGGAAGCATCGTTATCACCAGCACCGCGACCAATCCGACAGTGTCGATCGCACTCAGCGGGACGGGCGTGCAGGGAAACCTGACAGCGAATCCGGCCAGCATCAATTTTGGCAGCCTGCTTGTGGGCGCTAGCGGATCGGTTAGCGTGACTGTGACGAACTCCGGAACTGCGAGCGTGACAATTTCAGCTGGCAGCGCATCGGGAACGGGATTCAGCATGACTGGTCTAACTGCGCCGTTGACGCTGACTGCGGGGCAAAGCACTTCATTCACGGCGAAATTTTCGCCGACGGCGGCAGGGAGCGCGACGGGCGGAATCTCGATCGTCAGCAACGCGCCAAGTTCGCCACTTTCGATCGCCTTGTCCGGGTCGGGAACCGCTACGCAACCGCAACTTACGATCAGTCCGGCGAGCGTTGCCTTTGGCAACGTGTCAGTCGGCAGCAGCGGAACGCAGACGGTGACGCTGACTAACGCCGGGACCGCTACACTGACTGTGTCCGCGGCGTCACCATCGGGCACCGGATTCAGCATGAGCGGCGCAAGCATGCCGATGACGATCAACGCCGGCAGCAGCGCATCGTTTTCTGCAATCTTTACGCCAACCGTCGCGGGAGCTGCGACGGGCGGCATTTCAATCGTCAGCAATGCCCCGGGATCGCCGGCATCGATCGCATTATCAGGGACCGGCACGCTGGGCCAGCTTAGCGCCAATCCCTCAAGCGTGAGTTTCGGATCGGTTGCGGTTGGCAGCAACGGCACCCAGTCCATTACAGTGACGAACACAGGGACAGCCAGCGTGACGATTTCCGGAGCCTCGGCGTCCGGCGCTGGTATGAGCATCAGCGGCTTGAGCACGCCGCTGACTTTGGGCGCAGGATTGAGCACGACTTTCAGCGCACAGTTCGCGCCGACAACGGCCGGGAGCGCGAGCGGAAGCATTTCGATTGTCAGCAATGCGCCGAGCTCTCCGACGACGATCGCTTTGAGCGGGACCGGCACCCAACCACAATTGGCGGCGACCCCTACTAGCGCGGCCTTCGGCAGCGTAACGACGGGGACGAGCAATTCGCAAAGCGTCAGCCTGACGAATGGCGGCAGCGCGACGGTAACGATCTCTTCGGTAACGGTTACAGGAGCCGGCTTCAGCGTCACAGGGATTACCGCGCCGGTGACCATCGCGGCGGGTAAGGCCGCGACGTTCAACGCAGTTTTTGCACCAGGCGCGGCAGGAAGCGTCACTGGAACAATTACCCTGGTGAGCAACGCACCTAATTCGCCGCTTTCGATTTCGCTCAGTGGAACGGGAGTCGCGGCGACTCGGGTTCTCGGACTGAGCAGCTCAACGCTGAGCTTCGGAAGCGTCAACGTGGGAAACAGCAGCTCACTGACCTCGACACTGACTAACAACGGAAACTCGAACGTCACGATTTCGAGCGTGAATGTTTCGGGAGCGGGATTCAGCGCCAGCGGCGTAACCTCCGGAGAAACACTGACGCCGAATCAGTCTGTGACGGTGACGGCTCAATTCGCTCCGACGGCGGCGGGGGCGGTGAGTGGAAGTGTAAGCATTGCGAGCAACGCGACGAACTCGCCAGCAACAATCGCGGTTTCGGGTACTGGCGTGTCGGTCACTCCGCACTCGGTGGCGTTGTCCTGGACGGCGAGCACGTCCACGGTGAGCGGCTACAACGTTTATCGCGGCACAACGTCGAACGGGCCGTACTCGACGCAGCTGAACTCCTCGCTGGTTACGGCGGTGGGCTTTACGGATTCCACGGTTGCGGACGGAACGACTTACTACTACGTGGTCACCGCGGTTGATTCGAGCAACGTGGAAAGCGTGGATTCGAACCAGGCGACCGCCATCATTCCGTAAGCGGATTCTGGTCGAAGAGGATTCGGAAAGAGCAGTAAGGCGAAGGTTCTAAGGCGGTTCGGGGCGACCAGCCGGTAAACGGCTGGCCGCCCCGGATTTACAGGTGAAGACTGTCCTCGCGTACAGGGTAATGCCCCTGTCCCAAGTGTGTACCCTCGGCCAGTAGTTCTGGCAATCTGCCCCGTCGGACAATGCGCGTGGTGATGACTCGTGCGCCCATCCTGGAGGGAGCTCGCTTGAACGATGCAATTCGTTCACGGCGATTCGCTCTCGAATCCATCCTACGCGGGATTTCTGGAGCTGTAGCTCTGCTCGTGATCCTGGTGACGTCCGGCTGCGTCGGGGTCACGGGCAAGGGAACGCCTTCGGGTGTCACCGGTGCAACGATTGAGATATCGCCCAGCGCTGTAAGCTTTGGAAACCTTGCGGTTGGTCAGAGCGCGACGAAGACCGTCACGCTGACCAATACCGGAATTGATATGTTGACGGTTTCGGGGATTTCGGTAGCGGGCACAGGCTTCACTGCTTCCGGTCCGCACCTGCCAATCTCGCTGAGCGCCGGCCAAAGCGCATCTATTTCTGCAATCTTTAAGCCAACTGCCGGAGATGCCGACAGTGGAACGATCACGATCAGCAGCAACGCCGCCGGTTCTCCTTCGCTGATCGCTCTTAGCGGAGCGGGCACTACTGCTGCTGCACTGACTGCTACTCCGAATTCAATCGCTTTCGGAAGTGTAGCGGTGGGCAGCGCGGCGACTCAGACAGTGCATCTGACGAACACTGGCAGCGAAGCGGTGGCAATTTCCAAAGTGACATCTTCCGGAAATGCAGTCAGCCTTTCGGGAATAACGGCTCCCATGACGCTGGCGGGTGGACAAACGGCGGATTTAACGGTTACATACAAGCCCGCTTCAGCAGGGACGTTGACAGGTTCGGTGTCAATCAGCAGCAATGCAAGCGATCCCAGTGTGTCGATCGGTATCAATGCTACAGCTACGCTTTCGACGCTATCGGCCACTCCCGCGTCTTTCAGTTTCGGAAGCGTGGTGGTCGGCAGCGACACCACGCAGTCGATTCGCCTGCAAAATATAGGCACGTCGCAGGTGACAATTTCCAGCGTTACGCCGTCCGTTGCAGGTGTTGCGATTTCGGGGATTACGCTTCCGGCTAATTTGGCGCCGGGCACGAGTGCGACTGTCACAGCGGCGTACAAACCGAGCGCCGCAGGCAGCGTGGCGGGCAAGATTACGGTTACGAGCAATGCAGTGGGCTCGCCAACGGTTATTGATTTAAGTGCGACCGCCGCGGCTGCTACAGTTCAGCTGACGCCGAGCGCCACGGGCCTGAGTTTTGGAAATGTGACGGTTGGCTCCTCTGGCGCGGGTCAGTTGACGGTGAAGAGCACTGGGAACATGAATGCCAGCATCTCTAGCGTGACCATCAGCGGAAGCGGATTCGTTCTTGGGACCTCAGCGGCGGGAGTGACCCTGGATCCCAGTCAGTCCCAAACGTATGTGGTGAATTTCGACCCGAAGGCGACTGGCAGTCTAAGCGGAACTCTGACGATCACGAGTAACGCGGCGAATTCGCCTTTGAAAATCGCTCTGTCCGGGACCGGTGTCGCGGCTGGCGCGCAGCATACTGTGGCGCTCAGTTGGGAACCTAGCAGTTCGACTGTGACCGGATACTTTGTGTATCGCAGTTCGAAACCCAGCGGGCCGTACGCACAGCTGAATTCCTCGCCGGAGGGGAACCCGACTTACTCCGATGGCACGGTTTCCAACGGCCAAGTCTACTATTACTATGTAACGGCAGTGAACTCCAGCAACATTCAGAGCGCCGGCTCGAACGAAGTTTCCGTCACGATCCCCTCGAATTAAACTGTTTGCCATCCCTGACACGAAGTTCTGTGGAGTTGCGGCGGATGCGCGCGAAGTGCGCCATTTCTTGTACCTGGAGGCCGCGGCGTGAGCTTTCTTGCTGCGGCGAGCAGTTCAGTCGAGAATTTCGGCCGTGAGGTCGCGGACGTGCTCGGCGATGGACGGCGCTGAGGTCAAACCCGGAGATTCGATACCCATCAGCTGAACGACGCACGGAAATTGCGGATCTCGTTGGACGATAAAATCCGCCACGCGTTTTTCTCCGCGGGTGCCGGGGGGCGTTAGCTTTGCGCGGATGCCTGAATAGGCCGGCATGAGATCAGCAGGTTCGAGTTCGGGTAGCAGCAGCTTAGCGCCACGAGCAAATTCCTCGACGGGTTCGCGGTCGCGTTCGTAATTGTATTTGTCGTCGAGATGACGCGCCGTAGGGCCGACTAGAACGTTGCCCCAAACTGTTTTTGTGAGATGCACTCCGAGGCTGACGCCTTCGGGATGCGGCAACGGGTAGACCAGACCGCGAATCCAGTCCTGTCTGGAACGTTGCAGCTCGCAATATTCG
>Ga0070733_10000822_pt1 | contig 24152 bp, 22 predicted proteins | sample Coa_R1_9_FD_66450 | JGI IMG/M metagenome (GOLD analysis project Ga0070733, IMG submission 66450) | Surface soil microbial communities from Centralia Pennsylvania, which are recovering from an underground coalmine fire - Coalmine... | ecosystem: Environmental > Terrestrial > Soil > Unclassified ...
GGGAACGAACTCCGGCAAGCGCCAAGGATGGATGAAAGGAAAGTGTAACACTGGGAAGGCAGGCGTCAGGCGGCGGGCGTTGGGCCGTGAGCGCGAGACCTCAGCCATAACATGCTTCTGGTTGTTCCCCTGTGTTTCGTGTTCTCTGTGGTGAAAGGTCCTTCAACCACAGGGAACACAGAGGAGCACAGAAAACCGGCTGAAACTCGAGCCGCGCCGGTTTATGCTGCGCGCTCGGATCGTGATTCGGATGCTCCCAAGCCCAAAGCCCAAAGCCCAACGCCCAACGCCTGACGCCCAACGTCTGCCCTTCCCGCGCAAGCCGCCTGCACTGCATCGTTCTCTACAGTTGGATAAAATGTCTACCCCAGCCCCGGAGCAACATGCGTCTTCGTCTGTCTGTTTTTCTTCTAGCGATTGCGGCCGTGGCCCAGGCTGCCGAGATCAAAGGCAAAGTTACGAACGCCGTTGGCGGCGAGGCGCTGGGACGCGTTGAAGTCGTGGTGCTGGAGGGGGAGATGAAGACCAGCGCAGTCACTTCTCTCGCCGGCGAGTTTGATCTGCCCAATCTCGCGCCCGGCGCCTACACGCTTCGGCTCAATGCCGTCGGCTACAGGATGCTGACGATTGCTTTCACGCTGGCGTCGGCCGCCGACGTAAAAGAATTCTCCATCACCATGGTCCCCGACAATTTCCATCACACCGACAAGGTGGAAGTGCACGGGGACGTCTTCCAGGCCGCCGATTCGCCCGCGACCGTCGAAACCAACCTCACGGGCACGGAAATCCGCGAGACCTCGACGGTGTTTGCCGACGATCCCTTCCGCGCGGTGCAGACGCTGCCGGGAGTCTCGGCGGAGGGTAACAACGAATTCTTCGCGGAGTTCTCGGTGATGGGCGCGCCCTTCTCGAACATCTCCATCTATATCGACGACGTGCTGGTGCCCAGCCCGTTCCATGAGATCGGCAACTCCGCGGAAGGCGCGTCGCTGGGCGTGCTGACCAGCGAAGTGGTGGAGGAGATGAAGCTGTTGCCGGCGGCATATCCGGAAAAGTTCGGCGATGCCATCGGCGCGGCGCTCGACGTTCGCACTCGTGAAGGCAGCCGGGGCGCGCCGCTGTTCCGCCTGACCGCGGGTATCGCAGCCAGCGAACTGCTCGGCGAAGGCGGACTCGGCAGCGCGGGTAAAGGATCGTGGCTGGTCTCGGCGCGGCGCAGCTACATCAACTACTTGGTGCGCGGCCGCGTGGCGAACGCCGCGGATGTCGATTTCTACGATGGCGATCTGAAGTTGAATTACGATCTGACGTCGCGCCAGAACGTGAGCTTCTTCGCCACGGGCGGGCATACGGACATGACCATGAACGATCCCGCTTCGCTGGCCATCGACGAATTCGGCCGTGGCAAAAGCGATTTCTCTCTGGCGCGTACCGGATGGCGATGGAGCGTCAGTCCTCATCTGTTGCTCGAAGCTCGGGGCGCATATTTCCGCGAGCCCGAGGACCTACGCAATACCGCCAACCAGATTCTGCTCACCAACGACTATCAGGGGTGGGTCGGCGGCGCGTCGGCCACCTGGAACTGGTTCAAAGACAGTGTTCTGGAAGCGGGATGGACTCCGCGGCACCTGCGCAACAGCTATTCGACTGGCTATTTCGATCCGACCACGGGCGTGGAGGACGTCAATCAGGAGCAGGGAACGGGGCTCCGCCAGAACGCCTACGCACAGGAGTCGTCGTCGCTGCTGCGGGGGCGGCTGCATGTGTTGGGCAGCGTGCGTTGGGATCGCTCGCTGGCATTTCTGCCACAACGATTCTCACCGCAGATTTCCATGGCGCTGCAGGTTGCCCGCGCCACCGAACTGCAGTTCACGGTGGGACGGTATTCGCAATTCTCCGATGATGTGTTCAACGCTCCGCCCGGATTCTGCGTTGCCGACGGCGCGCTGCCGCCGAAATCCGACCACTTCGCCGCGGCCGTGGAGCAAAGGCTGGGCGAGAATACGCGCATACGGCTGGAGGCCTTCCAGCGCAAGAACTTCTATACCTTCGGAGCGATTTCACCCGGGCCAGTGAATCCCAGCTCTTGCCCCGTTTTGCAGCCTCTTCCCGGCGGGACATTCCAGCGCGACTACTCGCAGGGTGTGCAATTTGTTGTGCAGAGACGAAGCGCCAACCGCTTGTCCGGCTGGCTGGGCTACACGCTGCTGCAAGCGCGCGAGCGGCAATTTCAAATCTCGACGCCGTATCCTGTGACGAATCCGCAAACTCTTTTCAACAACACCGGCTACTATCCGACCTTGGAAGATCAGAGGAACTCGCTGACCCTGTTCGCGATGTACCGTCTGCGGCCGACCGTGAACCTGAGCGGCAAGCTGCTGTATGGTTCAGGATTTCCCATTCCGAGCGGAACGTTCGTACAACTCAGCAACGGTCAGTATGTGGAGACCGGCCTCAACCAGTCGACCCTTGGGGCTTACCAGCGGCTCGATTGCCGCGTCGACAAGGATTGGGCTTTCAAGCGCTGGAAACTGACGCTATACGGCGAAGTGCTGAACCTCACCAACCACTACAACGCGAGATACGCATACACGTCAGGCGTCGATCCGAACACCGGGCAGGCCCAAATCAAAACCCTGCAGGGCCTGCCGATTACCCCCACGGCGGGCCTGGCGTTTCAGTTCTGAAGCAGGCGTTCGACGTTAGGCGGGACTCGAGCATCATCGGTCGCCGGGTGCCCCATTTCTCGCGCGTTTTTTGCGCGAGAAGTGGGGATTTTCGACAGAGCGGAGCCGAAGGGACCTATGCAGCTCGGTCCTCAGACCTCTGACGCCGCCCGCCCGCTTCCCTACCAGTTCAATTTCACCGCGAACTGAAACTGCCGCGGATCGTACGCTGCCGTGGGCTGGCCCGCATTGCAGGATGTGCTGCTGCAGAGCGGGCTGACCGCTGCCACGTTCATCTTGTTGGCGATGTTGAACACGTCGGCGATCAGGTCGGTGTTGAAACGCTCGCCGAAATAAATCCGTTTGGAAACGCGGATATCGTTGAAGACGTTCCAGGGAGTGATCCCGGCATTGCGGCCGAGGTTGCCGTCGAGCTGCAGAAGGGTCGGGACTGTTCCAGATGCGACGAAGCCGTTGATGCAGGGCTCCTGCAGCGTCCCGCTGGGCGAGTACTTGGATTTATAAGACGGGCCGCAGGCGGGATCGACCGTGGTGTTCGGCCGGCCGGTGAGCGACGACAACTGAAGATTGTCCCCGTTGCCGGTGATGATGTTAAACGGACGGCCCGAGGCAATTTCAATTAGCGGCGCAAACGTCCAGTCGCTGAAAACCTTGCTGTTGAAGCTGCTGCCGGAAAGTTTCCCACTCTGGTAGACGCCACTGAACACGAAGCGCTGCCGCTGGTCGAAAAGAGACGTGGAGCGATCGAGACCGGGGTAATAGCTGTCCTGCGGTGTAAGAGTGGACTGCAGATCCGTGGAGTCGTCAATGGAATGCGACCAGGTGTACGACGCCAGGAATTCGTAATGGTTCACGAAACGCTTGCGCAGGTTGGCGGTGAATCCGTGATAGATGGAGCTGCCGTTGGAGTAGTTGGCGTCCATGTCACCGAACGGAACACAACCCGTAAAGGTGGTGGGATCGCAGTTCTTGTTGAATCCGGGGATGGTCTGCACCAAAGCCGCGGCCTGGGCAATGCAGCCGAGCGGGTCGCCGATGGAGGCATACGCGCCGATGATCGAGGGATTTATGCCGCCGGGCCGGAAGAAGTTCATCAGCGAGGCGTCCACGAAGGGGAAGGGTCCGTAGAAATTTGCGTTTCCGGGGCCGCTGCATCCGCTGACCGTGAACGGGCTGGCTGGAACGGGGAGAACCGCGGGATTGTTGAGGATGGTCGCGTCTGCAACCGCTGCCTCGAAGTTGGCGACCATCAAGTCGCCGCGAATCGTATTCGCGTTAATCGGACGGTTCAGGTGGCGACCGCCGTTGAAGTTGTAAGCCAGGCTGAGAGCGAAGCCGCCGCCCAGATCGCGTTCTACGGTTACATTCGCCTGCTGCGAGTAGGCGTAAACGAAGTTCTTCGATTGCGGATAGCCGAAGGGCTGGAATCCAAGCGGCAGGAACGTTGACGGGTTCAAGTAGTTCTGGTTGAGAAAGATCGATTGCGGGAAGTTCAGCGACTGAAACTGTTGCTGGTTGGGCTCGAATCCTAGAGCGGTCGCGGTTGCCGAGTTCAGCGTGGCCGCGCAGGGATTGGCCGAACTCGCAATGTTGATTGGGAGGCCCTGGAAGATGGTGATGGCGTTCAGATTGCCAGGCTGGCCGGCGCCGGTGCACGCCGATGTTCCGGCGAAAGCCAGCTGTCCGCTGGAGGAACCGTCGGAAGCGTCGCCGAGAAAGTAAAGACCCAGCAGCGGATGGTCATAGAACATGCCGTACGATGCGCGCACCACGGTCTTGCCGTCCCCCTTGGGATCCCATGCAAGGCCCAGGCGAGGCTGAATATTGTTCTTGTCGGTCTGAATCCCTTTCTGCAATCCCAGCAAGTTGTACGCGGCAAGCGCCAGACCTTGCGGCGCTTTGAAACTCGGTGGAATCTCCACGTCATAGCGCACGCCGTAGTTCAGGGTGAGCTTCGGGCTGACGCGCCACGAGTCTTGCCAGAAGGCTCCAATCGGAATGTTCTTGAAGGAGTCGCTGGGACTGCCGATGCCCTGAACGAAATCTCCCGGGATGCCTAACCCGTACGCCTGTACTCCCGAGAAGCCGGGAAGAGTCTGTTGAATCGAGCCGGGCAGGGAATTGAAGACCGCGCTCGGAAGCACGTCGGCGGCCGACAGTCCACCGAAGTCGTATACGCCGCCGTAGTTCACGGTGAAGGTCGCAGTGAGAGGAAGATAGTTCAAGTCTCCGCCGAATTTCATATTGTGCCGACCCACTGACCAGGAGAAGTTGTCGGTGAATTGGTAACGTTGCTCGGCGCGCTGAATGTAGGAGTATGGCTCGCGACCGAAGTAAGCGAAGCCCGGAATGTTCACCGCCGGGTCCGATCCCCCCGGAATCTGAGTGTTGTAGAAGTAAGAAAGTCCACGGCGCGCGTACTGAAAGCGGAATTCGTTGACCTTGTTAGTGCCGATAGTCCAGGTATCTTGAAAAACTCCAGCGACGTCGCGGTAAGTTTGTTGCGAAGTGCGCGAAAAGGCGTTCTGTCCGAAAGGCTGGTCCTGGCCGCTGACTTCGATCCCGTTCACCGTGCTGGGGCTGACGTTCGCTCGGAACGTCAGTCGATGGTTCGTGCCCTGGTTGTGGTCGAGGCGCAGGGAGTAGAGACTGGTGCCTTCAAAGACTGGAAAGTTGCCCTCTTGCGATGCCAGCGTCTGATACGAAGTGGGCACGGAACACGGAGGAGTAGAGCAGGAAGAAATAAACCCGGGCATGCCTCCCATGAACGCTGGCCATGCTCCGTTCACGGCCATGCCGGACGAAGCTCCTACTAACTCGGAGTATCCCTCCAAGAAAGGGATCAGGGGCGGAGGTGGAGCTGAGGTGAACTGCTGCAGGAATGCAGCCTGACCCGTTGGGCCGCCGGTCGCTTGAATCATGAATGATCCGGCAGGCGCCCCGGGGAAAAACGGGGATGCGTCGAAGGGGACCAGCCCGAAATTTCCCTGCCCGATGCTGGAGAATCCCGTCTCATGCCGCCGGGTAACTTCGTATGCGAAGTAGTAGTACGTTTTATCTTTCTGGATCGGTCCGCCAAACGCCACGCCCGCCTGCACCCGCGTGTACGCCGGATTCGAAACCGTGCTGAAGGGATTCACCGCCTGAAAATCGCGATCGCGGAGATATCCGTAGACGTCGCCGTGAAATGCATTCGATCCTGAACGCGTGATGATGTTCACCACTCCGCCGGCGGCGCGCCCGTACTCCGCCGCGTAGCTGTTGGTGATGATCTGAAACTCCTGCACCGCTTCCTGCGATACGGTGGAGCGCACGCCATTCACTGAATTGTCGGTCGCGTCGGCGCCGTCGACATTCACCAAGTTTGACCGCGCCCGCTGGCCGCTCATGTTCAGGCCGGAGGTCGGGGCCGCGCCGGTATTGGGCGCGTTGTCGCGCACCACTTGAGAATCGGTCAGCGTGAAGTTGATGTAGTTGCGCCCGTTGATGGGAAGATTGTCAATGCGCCGCTGCCCGATCGTGTCGGTCGTGGAACTGCGCGAAGTCTCGACGAGTTCAGCTTGCGAACTGACCTCGACGACTTCTTTGCCGGTGGCGACGGCAAGTGTCACGGGAAGCTCGACCAGTCCGCCGACGGTAATCACGACCCCGGTGCTCAGGATGCCGCTGAAGCCGGTGGCATCGATCGTCACGGAGAACGTACCCGGCGGCAAAAGGTGGGCGCTGTATCCGCCCTGTCCGTCGCTGGTCGCGGTGCGCTCCAGTCCCTTGGCCGCATCGCGCACGGTGACGGTCGCGCTGGCTACAAAATTCCCCTTGGGATCTTTCACAGTCACGTGCAGATCGCCCGTGGAAGCGCCGCCCTGGCCGAAGGCGGCCGCGGCAAGCAGCAGGAGAAACAGGCAGACCGAGGCAGACCTGAACATGCGGATCATGAGCCTGCGGATCATAAACATGGGGACCAGAAGTATCCGGATCATAGGGCTCTCCCTTGAACTCGCGGACGCGAGCGGACGGCGGACAGGTTCCCGCGGCAGACTGCCGAAGTACGCAAGAGGTTGTTACTGCTTTAATGCCCGCTGGTTTTTATAACAGAACGGGCCTCGAAAACAAGTCAGGAATCCGTCAGGGGTCGTTCCTGAGTTAACCCGTGAATGTTCGAGACTTGAGGTTCAAGACGATGAGTGTTCAAGGCTAAGTGTTCGACCGCATTGGATTGCGGGAGGAGCATGGTCAAAACATCGCGCGGGTGTCAATGATTCGAAAACACTACGACTCGAAAAACATTAGCAACATCGCGATCAGAAAGTGGCCGCGATGCGCACCGGGGCAGCCGGGTTCTGCAGCCTGCCGAGCAGCATGGCAGAGCTGTTCAGTTGCTCGTAGCGTTCGAGCACAGGTTCGGCAGCCAGTCCCGAGTTCGGCCAGGCCAGCGCTAGGTGGATCCTGAACAGAGCAAAGGCCGCGTTGCGCCGCAATAGCAATGCGTTGTCCACGAGTTGGCGAGCAGCCTCAGCAGTGCGGGCATCGCTGGCGGCCATGGCATCTTGACCCAGGCGCACCAGGACGGCGGCGTTGCCCCCCGCGGTTCGAACGTAAGCCGCCATGGCTCGCAGCCGTTCTCGCCGCACCACGCGGAACTCGGAGTCAGCGAGGCGATGGCGAAGATAGGCCTCTTCTGCCGGATCCACAAGGTTGCGGAAGGCCTCGATATCAATGGGCTGAATCTGGCTGGCAAGGCCGGGCTTCGGGGAAACCTGCAGGCTTCGGGATACTGCCACAAGGAGAATGATTGTGAGCGCCGATGCAGCGGCGAAAACGAGAATGATGGCCAGAATCATTTGCGGATGAGACGCTCCAGTTCTTCGTTCCAGGCTTCAAGTCCGTGGTCCGGCAAATCGACTGAGAGTGCCAGGGCTGCCGGCGGCGGAGGACTTTGGGACTCTGGCGTATTGTGAGTGCCCCTGCCGGGAACGAGCAAGTAGTAATACCAGACAAAAACAACAGCATGGTAGCTTGCCATGTTGACGAAAACGAGCATCATCCGCTTGGAATCTGGCAATCCTCCGTTAGCCATCAGCGCCCAGGACGCAAGATGTACGCAGCTCGAGATACCGAGGCCGAGAGTGATTCCGAAAAGCCGTCTTTCCCACGCGAGCTGAAAGTAGAACGAAAACAGGAAAATGAAAACCAGGAGTCCGGACTCAACCAGATAGATTGTTTGGTCAAGCATGTGAGCGCCTGACACGATTCCGAACCGGCCGTCCTGGGGAGCGTAGGCAGCAGCGAGCGTGGCCCCGAGCACCAGGACAATGCCGAATGCCCGGATCAGGAACTTGCCAAGCCGCGCCACCGAGGCGTAGGAGCCGAAGATGTGCTCGAAGATTTCGCCCACAACGACGAACTTGAGCACACCCTCGATCGCTAGACTGCCCCAGGCCACCCCCCAGAAAATCCGGGCATTAACGCTGGGAACTACATCCGCAGCATAAACGGCTAACTCGCTAATCGCGCTCAGAACGGCGAAGGCAAAGAAGGCAGGAACCTTCCTGGCAATTCCGCGCTTCCAGATCAAGCATCCGAGGATGAGAAGAAGAAGATTGGGCGCAACCCAGAGGTAGTGCCAGAGAAGTGAATGCGCCCGCAGCATCGTAAGTAGGCACTATACCGCCCGTCGCTGCCCACGGCAACGCGATGTTACTCCCTGTCCGGTTTTCGTAAGATTGGCAAGCTGGCTGCCAACCTTACACGGTTTTCGCGCAGAATACTTAGCGACTACGGTTTACACAGGGTATTGCCGCAGTTTGTGCCCCCGAGTCCGCCGCCATCGGCTCGGACCACGGTCGGAACCACCAGGGTGGAGAGAAAGAGTACGGCTGCGCCTAGGACCAGTAGCATGCGTTTCATGGATGTTTTCTCCTTGTGACTGCGAATTGGACCGTGATACTTTCATGGCGCAATCGTGGGCGCAACGGGGTTTACAGACCTTTGAGCGTTCGGAATTCGTAACAAGATGACCCTCAAATCGGCGCTACAAGACGTGAAGGAAACCACCCTGGCGGCGGTCTCCGGACTGCTGGGGAAACTGTCTTATTTGGCCTCGTTGCGTCGAGCCGGCCACTACGAACACTGGGGCATGCAGGCGGTGCACGGGCCGGAGTCCTCCGAGCGCGCTTTAAAGACGGCCCATGCGGAGATTGTGGCCGGAGTTTTGCGTACGCCGCTGGCGTCGCTGGAAGAGGACCTGCGGGAATCGAGCCAGGAAAGCGGGGTTGCAGCCAGCACTTATATCGAGGGCATGCGCGCCGGTTTCGACGACTTGCTACCGGGCGAGCGCAGGGACAAGGACTCGCCCGAGGCCAGCCATCTTAATTCAGTGCTGGTGGCGCTTTCGAGCCTGGAGAAGCATCAAGGGCGTGCCACTCGGTCAACTTCATAGCCACTCCCACGATCTGGCCGAGAACTTCGGCCTCCTGCGGGTGCCTTAGGATTCGAACCGGAACAGGCGACAGCGGATGCGGTTGCAGAATAATCTCGTCGCGGCGCATGCTGCACCAGCAGCAGGTATGTCCCTCGCGCGTTTCCACAAAATAAATAGGCCGCTCATATTCCGAGCGCCAGGAGCCTTCTACCACCCTGCTCTTCGCCTCGTCCACCTGAATGAAGCTGCCGGGCGGCAGAATCGGGTACATGGTGAAATCCTGGGTGCCGACGTAACCGTAGGTGAAATCACTGGTAGCAAACTGCGCCAGGTATGCGAAAGGCACCAGTCCCCATTGCTCGACCATGCGGCCGAGGTTGGTGGTGCGGCGTTCGTCAAAGCCGGGATCCATGCGCACCGGCACCTGCACCGACGAAAGTCCCGCCAGAGCGTCGGAAACATGCGATTTCGGCGGTGCGACCATGCCCAGATCGGCGGCCATATTATTCAGGTCGACGCCGTACCACGACATCAGCTCGCGCAGATCGCGCCGGTAGATGACCGAAAGGGTGTAGAGCCGATAAATACTCGGCAAAATGCCCTTGGTCTCGATGTCGGACAAACGGCTCGGTGGAATCGAAAACTCTTCGTTGCGATACTTGTCCGCCACGCGCGCACTGGAATTCTCCACATCGCGCATGGTCAGCCCAAGTTTCTCGCGCAGAGTACGAAGGCTTTTTCCAGCGGGCAGCATGTTAGGCCTCCCCTAGTAAAGTTGGGGAATCATATCAAAGGCGGGCCGTGTTGGGTGCATGAATTGTGCAAAAAAGTGGGTAGTGGCGCCTTGTTACGAAATCCGAACACGCGTTCCGCCTTGTTCTGTGCGCCGAAACCAACCAGCATGGCAGGCAGCGGCACGCCATCGGCATCTTGCTCGCGACTGTGGATTTTCTGTGATTGTTCGGAATTCGTAACAAGCCCTTAGAAACTTGAGAGTTTCCCCGGGCCACGTCCGCCCCTCGTAAGTCGTTTATGCTTCCCGCCATCCTTCCAGCCACTCGCCCCTGTAGTTCAACCATTACTGCTGGCTGACAAAAACGGATGACATTTGTCACGCCCACCGCGTGATGGATGGCACTGGTGCGGGTTCCCGCCTTCCTCGAAGATGCAAACACTGGTTGGGGAAAGCATTGAAAAGCGATTCCCGCCAGCAGCGCCAATCGCGCCGGGAGGATTGACCGATGATCGCGACCGTTGAAAAAACCAGCACGCCACAGCCCAGCACGTCGCACCCGAAGGCGCCCGCCGCGGATTCGCCGTCGATCGTCGCCAGCCTTGAAGGTGTGAACAAGAATTACGGCGCCATCAAGGCGCTGCGCGCTGTCGACTTCCGCGTTCGCGCGGGAGAGATTGTGGCTCTGCTCGGCCCGAACGGCGCCGGCAAAACCACAGCGGTCAAGCTTCTCCTCGGGTTAATGCAGCCCAATGCTGGCCGCGTGCGCGTGCTTGGCGGCGACCCCACGAATCCTGAAAACCGGAGGCGCACCGGCGCCATGCTGCAGGTCGGACGCGTTCCGGAAACGTTACGGGTCCGCGAGCACATCGACTTGTTCTCTTCTTATTATGAGAAGCCGCTGCCGCTGGCGGAGGTTCTGGCCGCTGCCGGGCTCGAGAAGCTGAGCGGCCGCAAGTTCGGCGATTTGTCTGGAGGCCAGCGTCAGCGCGTGCTGTTCGCGCTGGCCATCTGCGGCGATCCCGACCTGCTTTTCCTCGACGAGCCCACGGTCGGTCTCGACGTGGAAGCCCGGCGCATGTTGTGGGATGAGATTCGTAGAATGGTCGATCGCGGCAAAACTGTCCTGCTCACGACTCACTACCTGCAGGAGGCCGATGCTCTCGCCGATCGCGTCGCCGTCATTAACCAGGGCGAAATCATTGCCCAGGGCACGCCGTCGGAGATCAAAGCGAAGACCAGCGGCAAACGTATTCGCTGCATCACCAGTCTAACTGTGACCACGCTGCGCCAGATTGCCGGCGTCACCGAAGTGAAAGAAGATCGGGAGGCAGTTGAGCTTCACACGGGCATCGCCGAGCCGGTCGTTCGCGAACTGCTGGCCCGCGACTCGCAACTCTCCGGACTTGAGGTAACCAGCGCGGGACTGGAAGAAGCGTTCCTCGCGCTGACGCAGGAAAGCACGCGCAACGGAAACAATTCCAACTGACGCATTCCGCATTCGTCATCACGAATTTGTAAGGAGAAGCCTATGAGTACCGCGACCGCCGCTCTGAACAATCCGCGAATCGACAATCCGCGCCTCGCGCGTTCTGCGAGTCACATCGCGACTATCTACCTGAAAGAGGCGAAATACGAATTCCTGAAGAACCTGCGCCTGCGTATGTACACGGCATCAGTTCTCAGCTTCCCTCTCATGTTTTACGTTCTGTTTGGCCTGGTCCTGAACTCGCACCAGGCCATCGGCAACACTGCGGTGCCGACGTATCTGATCGGGACCTACGGTCCATTCGGGGTGATGGGCGCCTCGCTGTTCGGCACTGCGTCAGGACTCGCCTCCGACCGAGGCCTGGGATGGCTGCAGGTGAAGCGCGCCAGTCCGATGCCGCCCTACGCCTACTTCGCGGCCAAAGTAATCACCAGCATGATTTTCAGCACCATCATTGTGCTGGCATTGTTCGCGCTCGGATACGCATTCGGCGGAGTGCGCGTCGAACCCACAGCCTTCGCCAAAGTGCTGGGAACCTTGGCTCTCGGTTCGCTGCCCTTCTCTGCGATGGGTCTGGCTCTTGGATATTTCACCGGACCGAACTCCGCCCCTGCGACCATCAACCTGATTTATCTGCCCATGTCGTTCTGCAGCGGTCTTTGGGTGCCCATTATGTTCCTCCCGAAGATCGTGCAGAAGATTGCTCTGGCACTGCCGCCCTACCACCTGTCACAACTAGCGCTGGGAATCGTAGGATCCGGGCAACGCGAATCGAGCGCAACCCATTGGGAGCTGCTGGCCGCCTTCACTATGATCTGCCTGGGTGTGGCCCGCATCGGCTTCCAGCGCGACCAGGAAAAAATGTACGGCTAGGCGGGAAGGTCTTTGGGTCTTTGATCTTTGATCTTGGGCCTCAGATCTGGGCCCCTTGGCCGAAGACCCAAGACCCAAGACCCAAGACCCAAGACCAGAGCGCCATTGCAGCAGAGGAACTCACCATGAGCGCAAATTCGAAAAACGCGAGTTCAAGGAAATCAATGGGCTGGATGACCGTCCTCATCCTCTTCGGCTTGGCAGCTCTGTTCGGCGGCGAACGATGGCTCGTCCTGCTGATTCCCGCCGCGACCTTGGTCTGGTTTGGCGCAGGCTCGGCGCTGCGCAGTGGCCGGAGCAGTAGCCGGAATTGACGGGAGGGGTCACAATAGAGACACATGCCGATTATCACTCTAGAGCGTGACACCGGTTGCGGAACCGGCAGCCGGTGGAAGCTGAAGCCGTGGAGGGCCGTACTCAAAGATAAAGATCACGGATGGAGCCCCCTGCTCTGGGTCGTTTATCTGGGCTTCTTTTTCATCGATCCGATTTACAGTCACGCCAGCGCAAAACTGTGGCTGCTCGACGGCCTGGGCGCCGCGGCATTTCTGGTTATCTATTTCGGTCTCTTCTGCTTAGAGAACCCGCTTGGTTGGGCCCACATTGTCGGGATGGAGTTGCTCGGAATTTCGTTCCAGCCCATCAATTCTGGCGCCTGCACCTTCTTCATCTTCGCGGCGGCCATGCTTCCGTTTAGCGTCGAGACCCAAGCCGCCGCCGTCTTCGGCCTCGGCGCGATTGGAGCCATCGGCGCCATCGAAGGATTGTTGCTGCACATCAACGGATGGACCCTTTTTTACTCCGCGCTTTTTCCTATGATCATCGGCGCGGGGAATACATTCTTCGCCGAGCGCAACCGCATGAACCGGAAGCTGCGCAAGGCCAACGAAGAAATCGAAAATCTGGCCAAAGTCGCCGAGCGCGAACGCATTGCGCGCGATCTGCATGACGTGCTTGGACACACTCTGTCGGTGATCACGCTCAAGTCGGAACTTGCCGGCAAACTGATCGACCGCGATCCCGAGCGCGCGGGAAAAGAAATTCGCGAAGTCGAGGAGATCTCGCGGAAAGCGTTGTCCGATGTGCGCGACGCGATTCGCGGATACCGCTCTCAAGGCCTCGCCGCCGAACTGGCGCAGGCCAAGACGACGCTGGAAACGGCCGGCCTCACCGTGCAGTGCGACGCCGCGAACACGGTCCAAATCCCAGCCATGCAGGAGAGCGTTCTCTCCCTCGCCGTACGCGAAGCGGTCACCAATGTCGTGCGCCACGCGCAGGCCCGCACCTGCCGGATGCGTCTGGAGCAGCAGAACGGCAATTGCCGCCTCGAAATTCAGGACGACGGCCGCGGCATTTCCAACGGTGAAGGCAACGGACTGCGCGGGATGCGCGAACGCGTCGAGATGCTCGGCGGCACTCTGCAGCGCAGCACCGAATCCGGCACCACGCTGACCATCACGCTGCCGTTGAAAGTGGCCCCGGCGAAAACTGAAGGCTCCCAGAATTGAACCCTCCAACCAGAGACGGCGTGCGCGAAGGCCCAAAAGAAGCCCGCAAGACCATCCGCGTGGTTCTGGCCGAGGATCAGGGAATGGTGCTGGGCGCGCTGGCAGCGCTGCTCGAAATGGAGGGCGACATCTCGGTCGTCGGCCAGGCGCGCAACGGAAAAGAAGCGCTCGAAGCCGTGCTCGCGCACAAGCCCGACGTGTTCATCACCGACATTGAAATGCCGCATATGAGCGGCCTCGACGTGGCCGCCGAATTGAAGCGCCGCAAGACCGGGACGCGCGTCGTCATCGTTACGACTTTCGCCCGCTCGGGATACCTGCGCCGCGCGCTCGAAGCCGGAGCTTCCGGTTATCTATTAAAAGATATGCGCGCCGAGGAACTCTCCGACGCCGTCCGCCGCGTGCATCAAGGCCTGCGCGTGATTCATCCCGAACTCGCCACCGAAGCCTGGGCGGAGATGGATCCTCTCACCGACCGCGAACGACAGGTTTTGCGTCTGGCTGGCGAAGGCTTGGCGAGCGGCGACATCGCCAGCGAACTGAACCTCTCCGACGGCACCGTGCGCAACTATCTCTCCGAGGCGATGAGCAAGCTGGGCGCGAGTAATCGCGTGGAAGCGGCAAGAATCGCGAGAACCAAGGGCTGGCTGTAAGTTGGATGGAATCTATTCCCTCCGGCGCTCATATCCCGCGGTGCATATCTGAGTTGGACTGAAACTACCTGGGCTGGACGGCGTGCGTTGGAAGAAGCAGCCCTGCGACGCCGAGTAACATCTCGGCAGAACACTCCGCCCGCCCTTTTACTCGGGAAACGCTGCATCGACGGCAGCGGCCTAGGAGGCGGAGGGTTAGTGCTCATGTGCAGTATATATATATAGGGCATATAGGTGGAAGTATGTTGGTCGTATCTTGCAGTTCGCTTCGGTACACGTTAGCCCACTGCCCTATGGACCTTTCCTTGACACACCGCCAGGGAAACAGTAGGTTGACGGCAAAATGGATAATCCCAAGGACAAGGACACAATATGAAGAAGCTGTGGCTAAATACCTTGGTGCTCGGTGTACTAGCTCTCGCGTCGGCGGGGGCCCGTGCGGATATCAAAGAAACGTGTATAAGTACGTCAACCTGTGGGGACGAGTGTCCCTATATAGGGTGGATTGAGCAGACTTACCCAGACGGAAGCACGAGCGGAATGTTTGGCGGCTGTTGCGTCTGCATATAAGCTCTGAGCTGGGCCGGAACGAAAGATTGTGAGCTGGAGGTAATGCTATGAGAGCCACCGCGCTTTGCTCTACTATACTCATTGCTATGGGTGCAATCTGCTGTCAAGCTCAGGTCTCGCCCGTGGTAGCCAAGCAGCGCAAGATTCTAGACACTCTGGATTCGCAAGGGAACGTGGTCAGTCACAGGGTCACGCTCGCCATATTTCTGCGAAACTCCGACGGCTCTACCTTAACCAAGAGCTACACCTCGACCGGCGGCGTGGCTTCGATCCGGTCGGGTCAGTTGGAGGACTACAGCCGGCACAAGCTGTACGCGTTGGACTACCTAAAATATCAGGCGGTGCCCGTAGCCGATCTGCGCGACGGACCGCACCCCGAGTACCTGGCAAGCACCATCAGCGCTTTGGGGGAGGAGACTGTGAACGGACTCCCTTGCCTCATCCACCCCGTGTGGGTGAAGCTCAACGGCGAGAGGCATCAAATCGGAAAGACCTATGACTCAGCAGAGTATGGACTGAGGGTCAAGGAAGACGCCATTATCGAACCGCCCGAAGGGCCGCGCACCCATCTGATCGAGGAGCTTTACGATATACAAATTGTTGATCCTGATCCGAAGGAGTTTACGCTGGAGAAGTTTTCTTTCCTGGGGAAGCAGCCGGCAGCTTGCAATAAGCCGAGTGCTACGGGATCACCGGAACCTCTGAAGTAGGGGTAGGCGAATCGGGAATCGGCGCCTCGGCCTTGCACAACCCGATTCCCGCGCCCACAAACCAGATGGCCTGACCGAGGACGATCGCTCCAAAGCCATGCACGTCGAGCCGGATGTGTCCTGACCCCACGGCGAGCATGGTGACCGGTGCAATGACGCAGCCGTAACGCGCCAACCATTGCGGCATGACTTTGCTGCGAAAAATCGCGACCGACCAAAATACAATGGCGCAGGACGCGGCCATCACGAAGACCAGAGCGAAGGCTTGATTCATATCTCCAGTGAAGCGGAAGAGCGCGCGCCACAAATCTCCGTTCACCGCATTCGCATCCAGCATTCGGGATGCGACCGAAGGTGCGATCAGGCCACTGCATACAGCTGCGTTCATCACAGCGACCAGAGCGAATCCGTAAGTGACCAGCGCCGCCAGCGCCAATTGACTGTTCGCTTTGAGTCGCCGCGAGAGGCCGTACGCTCCGAAGAAGAAAATAGGTAGGCTGAGCAGCGCGAGGGCATGGACTGCCTTAGCAAGGCGCTCCATGTCCTGAAAGCGCCCCGGCGTGAGCAGATCGTGGCCGGTGGGGTGAAGACTCATCGTTATAATGCTGGCGATGGATCCTGCGATTAGCGCGATTCCGCTTATGCGATCGTCGGTCATGCTTCCACTGTGGCGAATCCGGTTCCGCGGGTCAACGGTGGCTTGCGCGGAAGCGGATCAAATCGAACAAAGAGGGGCATAGTGTCCGGAAATTCGGCCAAGTCTTCGCGCAAAAAAGCAGCTCGTCCGAAGGTTGATCGCCGTGTGCTGCGCACCCGCGATCGTCTGGGCGACGCGCTCGTGGGCCTGATGCACGAGAAGCCGTTCGAGGAAATTACGGTGCAGCATGTGCTCGACCGCGCGGGCATTAGCCGGTCCACGTTCTATGCCCACTACACGAACAAGAATGATTTGTTCCTTGGGGACGTCGACGATTTCTGGAACATGATGGCAACGCTGCTGACGCGGCGCAATGACCAGTCGGCTCGGGTTGCGCCCGTGCGCGAACTGCTCACTCACATGGCGGAGGTGACTGAGTTTCGTGCCGCGCTGCTGGCTTCGGGGAAAATTCACGATGTAATGGATCTGGGCCGGGAACACTTTGCCCGCGCGATCGAAGACCGGCTGACCTTGTCTCCGCAAGCCGGTGGATTGTCGCCGGAGCGACGCACCGTGCTGGCTCACATGTTTGCCGGTGCGCTATTTTCGTCCGCGAATTGGTGGCTGGATCGAGGCATGAAGGAAACGCCCGAACAGATGGATGATCTTTATCACCGGATGGTATGGGCGACGGTGAAGGCGCCGGCCGGAGAGTAAGGCTGCTCCTACTTCTTTTTCCCATTTCTTGCGAAGCCGATCAGGCGCTGCGCTCCACGCCCGCGTCCTGAGTCTTCACCGTCTTGTAGGCCCAAGCCATGCGCGGGGTGTTGTGTGCGATGCCGAAGTGGCCCTCGGGATCGAGCACGATGATGCCGCCGTGCCCATTCAGGCGCTGCTGCAGATAGTTGATGGCCTCCTGCGCAGCCCATGCCGGCATGTTGCCGGCGGAGATGCGGTCGGCGGTCCACTTGGCCAGAACCAGTTTCATGATCGGTTCGCCCCAACCTGTCGTCGATGCGGCCGCGCTGAGATTGTCGGCGTAGCAACCGCAGCCGATCAGCGACGAATCGCCGAGGCGTCCCGGAGCCTTGTTCAGCGTGCCTCCCGTCGAAGTCGCGGCGGCGATGTTGCCCGCAGCGTCGAGCGCGACTGCGCCGACGGTGTCGTGCGAGATGGTCGCATCGTGAGTGGTCGGCGCGAAAAGATCGTTGCCGTTCTGCGTTGACCCAGCTTGTGCGAGCCCCGCCTGATACTCGCGCAGGCGCTCGACTTCGCGCGGGATGATCAGATCTTCATTTTTGCAGAGGGCGATGCCGTGCTCTTCCGCAAACCGTTCGGCGCCTTCTGCGACGAAATAAACGTGGGGACTTTCGCTGAGAATTTTACGTGCGGCGCGCACCGGATTGCGCAGACGCTCGACGCATCCCACGCCGCCGGCGCGGAGCGTGGCTCCGTCCATGATGAGGGCGTCGAGTTGCACCTTGCCGTCGCGGTTGAGAAAGCTGCCGCGTCCCGCGTCGAAGGTCTCGTCGTCTTCCATGATGACGACAGCTTCCTCGACCGCATCGATCGCCGGGCCGCCACGCTCGAGCACGCGCCATCCCGCAGCCAGCGCGTTGTTCACGCCACGGAGGTGCGCCTCGACCATGTCATCAGGCATGGCCCACGCCCCACCATGAACCACCAGAACCGGATCAGTCGGCAAGAGTTGTCCTTAGAATCATCCCCGGAATTTGCGATGCGACTCGATAGTCTAGCATTGCTGGCGAGCATGGGGCGCAGAGCCACACGGAAGCCCTTGTGGATCAAGATTTTGCGAGGGAGTATTGAGGACAGTGGAGTTAGGTAGGTATCCAACCGCAACATTTTTTCTTGTCTTTTAGCTAACATCTTGAATCGATGAGAATTAGACGCATGCGGTAGGGCTTGGTCTTCGCAAGATCTTGAGCGCGTATGAGTTATGCATAAAATATTATGAAATAAGGGGTTAGAAGTGGGGCCGGAGGCTGGCTCTTTCGCTTCTGGAGCAGATGGCCCGTACTGCTTACGGCTAAACACCAGAACCTATATTTTAACATCCGTTGGCGGTTCGGGTTATCGATTGGGATAGTATGAGCCTGCGGGAGTAGGAGTTAGCAATATTTTGAGGGGGCTTGACAAGGGAAAAATGGGGCAGGCTTCCCGTTGTTCTCGGTGAGGAAAAAAATGTTCGGCAGATTGGCGGCCTATCGAGTTCCGATACGATTTATATCTTCGGGCTGGAGCGGGTTGGTCCAAAACGGGGTCTGAAACAGCTTCTCGATTATCGGCGTGCGCTGCGCAAGGCGCGTTCGGAATTCGTCGAGGGTTGAAATGCGAAACAATTTAATGAGCCGGAGGGCGGCACGCTGGTTCTCCGCGTTGCGCAGGAACATGGGCGGCCGCTTCAGGTGGAGGGCGCTCCAAGGGCGCCATTCGAGGCCAGCGCCAGCAGTAGGATGTGGAACCTCCCCGAGCAGAAATAGGAGATAGTCGGCTGCCATGAACTCATCGAATGGCATTATCGTGATGGGGCCTTCCGGCTTGTGTCTGTCTTTAAGTATCTCGGCGTGCAGCCAAAATGCCACGTGGTTTCTTCGTCGGCTTTCATTGTAGAGAGCCATGACAGGCTGAGAGGCGAAACTCTGATTGACACTGCCGGGACCGCGCTCGCGGTTGAGGTAGCGCACTGGTATGGGTTCTGCCGCTAAGGCTTCGAGCGAATCCCAGCGCTGCTCCCGTAGAAGAAAGCCAATGTATGTAGTGAATAGTTCATGCCCTAGGAATTTGAAGTAGTCGAAATCAGCATCGCTGAACCTGCCGAAAAAACCCTCGGGAAGATCGTATCGCTCGAAGATGCGCCCGAACCACCGATGAACCTCGAGCCCCGCGTCTGGCTCATTCATTACGGAAATGACTTCAGCGATCTTGGAGAATTCTGCGACGGTTTCTTCCGTCAGATTCAGGGCTCCAATCAAGTCGTCGACCATTCCGCCTTCGCTGTCCTTCTTCGGCTGAAGGTCGACGAGTTTCTTGAGAATCTCGTCGAGATTTCGGCGGATGATGATGATCCGATTTGGTTGTTGGGTCTCGATCGCTGAAACCGCAGGGATGAGGGGCCGTGCCAAGCCACTGATGGCTGGGAGTGCGGCGCGGACAGCCGACTCCAACTGTCTTTCTAAGGCGTTTCGTTCCGGGGCTTTCTGTGCCGCCTCAGGCATGTCATAGACAAGTACCCTCCTCGCTCTCAGATCAAAGGGCAACTCCTCTACTTTTCCGAATGCGCGGTTGAACACCAGGATGACCCTCTCATGCCCAAGCGCTTTGAGTGCATATCCGAGCTCAATCAAGACATTAGGGTTCGGAGTGGCTCTCTTGTCCCCTCTGTTGGTGATGGAGACGTCAGCCACGAACGCGTCTGCCGCAGTAATCTTGGCGAAAATTGTGGATGCTATATCCGGGGAACCCGGCACGCCCTCAGTATCACGATCCACGACCGGCTCGATTTCCACCGTCTCATCGGCTTTGATTGTCGCTGCGGCACCTTCCAACGCGCGCTGAATGAAACCTCTGTTGCAGGAGTTAGGTAGGTCGGATTGCCAAGAATAGAAAACGATTTGTTTCATTTAGTTGCTGGCGTCAGTCCGAAGTGAATCGTAGCTTGGATCGAGGGTAAATCAAAGTTCGATCGCCGGTAATCAACATTCGGTAATCGTTCCGTGCGAAAACACGAAAGCCCCGGTTATCGGCCGGGGCTTTATGGTCGTGATACTGAACGCGGTCTGCGAAACATCTCTAGGATAACGCTGCAGTTCGCGAAGTCAAGCAAGATTTGAAATGTCGAGTGACTGAACAGAGGGCGAGGGAGTCGAACCCTAGTGGCTGATAAAGCCACTCGACAGTTTCGCAAACCGCGTCCAGTACCCACTGGCATCACCCTCTAGACGCTGCCTGCAGAGATGAGTCTATGCTGGACGGCGGGTCGGATCGCGGGTGACGGTGAATAAATTCGGGATGGTGTGTCGATTCGGGAATTCGCATTGATGGAAAAATTCTGCGACACAAGGTTTGCGTTGGTATAGGGATCCTTCGACTCCATTTGTAGCGCTTAAAGCGCGCGACAAATTCCGCTCAGGATGACAATTTATTCCACGAGACGGCTTTATGCGGCTTGGTGGGGAGTGACGGATACCGGCGGGTCCTGCGTTCTTGTCCAGGTGTAGCGCATGCGGTGGATGACCGTGATTGTGCTTAAGACGGCGATGACCCAGAGGACGGGGGCCATGCGGTTGAAGAGGGCACCGAGGATTACTAAGACGAGGCGTTCGGGTCGTTCCATGAAGCCGACGCGGCAGGAGCCGATCAGGGATTCGGCGCGGGCGCGGGTGTAGCTGACCATGATGGCGCTGACCATGACGAAGGCGGCGAGGACGACCCAGAAGAAGCGGCCTCCGCGGGCGTAGAAGACGAGGAGGCCGAGGAACTGGCTGGCGTCACTGTAGCGGTCGACGACCGAGTCGAAGAAGCCTCCGAAGCGGGTGACGCGGTTGGTGGCGCGGGCGACTTGTCCGTCGACCAGATCGAAGAATCCGGAGAAGATGATGACCAGGCCGGCGTAGAAGAACATGCGGCGCTGGTTGTCGGCGTTGGCGGAAGCGAATAGGACGGCGGCCCAGGTGTTGACCAGCAGTCCCATGAAGGTGAGGACGTTGGGATTGATGCGGGACAGGGCGAGCCAGCGGACGATGGTGTCGAGCAGGACTCCGCAGGCGCGGCCGAAGGCGCTGGTCCAGGAGGCGGTCATTGAGGGGCCTCGGTGGTGGCTCGGGCGAAAGTCCCCACCCATGCGACAGGCTCAGGGCATGCTTCTCGCGCAAAGGGCGCGCGAGAAATGGGGCACCCGGCGGGTTCCCGGACAGAGCGGTTGAGAGGGAGATCCTTCGCTACGCCGCGCTTCGCGCGCCCCCAGCTAGAAGCTGGGGGTCTACCAAAGCGGCTGCGCCCAGGATGACGGCCCTGATTTATGTGCCGACGAACGCACATTTTACGCGCCGGCCTCCTTGGGATCTTTGGAAACGTCGGCGATTAGTTCGTCATGGATGGTGCTGAGCTTCAGGATTTCGAGCTCGCGCTTACCGTTGGGGGAGACGACGATGACTTCGTCTCCGACTTTTTTGTTCAGCAGCGCGCGGCCGATGGGCGAAGTGGTGGAAATTTTTCCGGCGGCCACGTCGGATTCTTCGCTGGTCACCAGCTTGTATTCCATTTCTTCGTTCTTGGTATTGTCGAAAATCTTTACCGTGGAACCGAGGCCGACGCGGTCGCGGGGAATGTTGTCGACGTTGACCATGGAAAGGTCGGCGAGGCGCTTGCCGATCTGGCGGACGCGCGCCTTGACGAACTCCTGGCGCTGCTTGGCCATGTGGTACTCGGCGTTTTCGCTGAGGTCGCCGAGGGCGGCGGCTTTTTTGATCTCTTTGGGGAGTTCGTGGATCAGTTCGTGTTCGAGCGCGTCGATTTCGTCCTGCAATTTGCGCTTGATTTGATCAGTCATGCTCATGGATTTAAGACCCATCGTGCCGGAGGGTACGGCGGAACTGGTCGAATTATAACTCCGGGAACTCGTCTGAAAGCGTGCACCCGAGGCGGTGCGTGCCGCGACGCTAGTGCGGCTTGGGCGCAGGAGCGGCGGCGTCAATATCTTCCTGGGCCTTGCGCTCGCGGGTTTCAAGGTCGGTCTGGCGCCGGTGCGTGGCTTCGACCGGGCTGGTGCCGGGCTTGATCTCGGTCTTCTCCGGGAAATAACGCCAGCCGGCGTGCCGGTCTTCCGAGCTCTGGCTGTCTTCGTATTGCTTCACCGTTACCTCGGCGTTGTTCTTGCCGCGGATGACCTGGACCACACCACCGGATTCGTAGGTACGTACGTTATGACGGATGATGGCGTAGGAAAAAGTCGATTCGTCGCGTGTCGTCAGAGAACCCCCCGTGTGCAGTCGAAAGCCTTCTGCTTGCCAGAAAACAAGGTCGTCAAACCACCGACCGCTCTTGTGATTATACGCTGCTGCCTGTGCCCACGTACGAACGAGTAGACTGCTGGGCGTTGCGAGGCTGCGTGCGATGAGGATCGCGTAAAGGATCGCACAATCACGATTGCGATGGGCGCGGAGAAGACGGCATCAGAGCCTGGAAATGCTGCCATAGCTTCCGAGGCCATTCGCGATCCATGCAGGGGCGCTCGACGAGCAGGAAGAACGTTCCGCAAAACAGCAATACGACCGGCAAGATCAGGAAGCACTGCAGGGCGTAGTACGCCCAGAAATTCTCCCCGACATGCAGCGAGGCGGTGAGGCGTTTGACGCCATAGATCACGAGGAAGTGAAACAGGTAGATGCTGTAGCACATACCGCCGACGTTGGTGATGATCGGATTGCTGAACACGGCCGAAGACATTCGCCCGCGGAACGCCGCGAGATACAAGACGACAATCATGAACGGCAGGACGACGTGACCAGTAGTTCTGCCCAGGAACCAGACCAGCGGCCACAGGCAGAGAGCCAGCGCATCCCAGACGAATGACGGGTTCCAGTCTTCGCGAGTGAGGTAGAAATCGCAGACGAGGAAGCCGGCGAGAAAGAAGGGCAGATAGTAGGCGATTGAATAGTGGAAATGAACGCTCCGATAGAGCGGAATACTCAGGACACCGGCGGCCAGCATCACAGAGAGAATCAGGCCACGACGCAAGCGGACATTGGCGATTGAAAACAACAGAGACAAGAGAGGAACGAGCACATAAAACTGGATCTCGACTTCCAACGACCAAGCCACGCCGTTCACCGCACCGACGAACGCGCCGAAAATCAGGTTGTGTATGTACACAAAGCTGGCGAGCAGGTGCGGAGCCATGTCGGCGAATGAGCGGTGCCCCACAACGTATTGCATGACCGCCCAGGCAAACAGGGCGAGGAAGTATGGCGGTTCGAGCCGCGTCAGACGCCGCAGGAAGTATTGCTTCAAGCTCACCTTCGGGGCGTTGAGCAAGTAGCGGGAAGCGAAGGGCACGCCCAGAATGAATCCACTGATTCCGAAAAACAGTTCCACTCCGCGCTTCGCCAGATCTGTATTGAAGGGGATCGGCCAGGGAATGGCCCCGTGATCCAGCGCCGCGTACACATGGAACAGAACTACGGAGGCAATCGCGACGAAGCGCAGCCCATCGATCTGGGGGATGAAGCGTTTCTGGGTGGTAATGCGTCGGAACTGCAGCATTCGCGTGATCGCGAACAGCATAGCACGCAGTTTCGGCAGGGGGCGGTGAGAAAATCTCCCAGCGTTTAAGGCTTGGCTCTGGATTGAGTCTACGGACGGCCGAGAATTTCTACGCCTGAAATTCCGAGGCCTCGGGGAAGCGCAGCTTGATCTTGGCGAGTGCGGCGGTGAGGATTTCCTCAACCTTGGATTCCTCGCAATTGCGGGCCATGGCCAGCTCGCTGACTAAGAGGTAGCGGGCGCGCTCCAGCATCTTCTTTTCGCGGAAAGACAGCGGCTTGGCCTGGTGAAGGGCGATCAGGCTCTTCAGGACGACGGCTACTTCGAGCAGGGAGCCGGTTCGCATGCGCTCGGAATTTTCCTTGAAACGGTCTTTCCAGTCTCCGTTGCCGCCGTTTTCGGTAAGCGAAAGAAAATCCAGCACTTTCTGCACTTCGCCATTGCGCACCACGCGCCGCATGCCGACGTTGCCCGCATTCTGGCAGGGCACCATCACTTTGAGGCTGCTGGCTTTGATGTGCAAAAGGTAGAACCGCTCGACCGACGCACCCACCGTACGGCTGCCGATCTGCTCAATCACACCGACA
>Ga0070733_10000826_pt1 | contig 24096 bp, 25 predicted proteins | sample Coa_R1_9_FD_66450 | JGI IMG/M metagenome (GOLD analysis project Ga0070733, IMG submission 66450) | Surface soil microbial communities from Centralia Pennsylvania, which are recovering from an underground coalmine fire - Coalmine... | ecosystem: Environmental > Terrestrial > Soil > Unclassified ...
GTGCTGCCGCTGTCGCCGAACAGCTTCTCGAAAACCGTTCGCGGATTCCATTCCATCGGCAGCGGCTGCGTGGCGTTGCGCCACGACAGCGTGTCGAGATAAGCGCAGCTCAGATTGCCGGTGCACGCGCCCGCATTGGCGGGCAAATCCATCGACATTTCAAGCGTCGCCAACTGCGTCTCCTGCGCGAAGTGCCTGCCGAGCAGTTGATCGATCGATACGTCGGCGATGATCTCGATCTCATTGCGCCCGCCGCGCGGTGTGCCTGTGAGAAACGACCCGGAGGCGCCCGCGTGAATGTAGTTCCAGCTGGCTTTGAGGCCCGATAAAACCACCAGCCGATCCTTGTACGGCGCCAGCGGCTCCATCACGGGCGCGAGTTCGAACGCGCTCCCTTCACCCTTCGGCGTCCAAAACTCCATCGCCATTCCGTTGGGTGTGTAAAATGCCTGGAACCGGTTCGGCGACTTCACGGCCGCGCGCATCGGCGGCAGCATGGCGTCGAGAAAGGGCAGCGCCATCGTGGTGCCGATTCCTTTCAGGACTATGCGCCGCGGCAATTTTCTCGAGAGGAAAGCCATCCGTGTCGTCTCCTTACTTCATCACCTGGACGCCCGTTGATTCTGCACTGCTGTCGAATCCCGCATCAAAAACGCGGGACTCTCCACGATCCCCAGAATGAGCGACGACCACCGGTACTGCTTCGCCGCCGCATCGCGGACAATTTTCCGCACCGTAGGCCGATCGTAGTATTCGAGCCTGCGTCCGAGCGCATACGCCATAAGCTTCTCGGTTACCGTGCGCGGGAACTGTTCCGGTTGGGCGAGAAGCACCTCGCGCAATCCCGCCAGCCCGTCGATCTTTTCACCATTCGCCGTAGTCCCGGCCGCGTCGACCTGTTTGCCCGATTCGTCAATGGTGCGCCACCCGCCAACCACGTCGAAATTCTCCAGCGAAAACCCCAGCGGATCGATCACCGCATGGCAGCCGTTACACGACGGATTGGTGCGGTGCTGCGCGAGCCTTTCGCGCATCGAAGGCGGAATCGTGCCCGGCTTCGTCTCCAGCGTCGCGGACACACCCGGCGGCGGCGGTGGAATCGGCGTGCCGAAAATATTATTCAGCAGCCATTTGCCGCGCAGCACCGGCGAGGTGCGATCCGGATAAGATGTCGTGACGAGCAACGCTCCCTGGGCCAGCAGCCCGCCTCGTTGATCGCGATTCGGCAGCGTCACACGGCGGAACCGCGTGCCGTAGACTCCCGGAATTCCGTAATGCCGGGCGAGCCTTTCGTTCACGAACGTGTAATCCGCGCTCAGCAGTTCATCGACGCTGCGGTCGCCGCGCAGATTGCTCTCGACGAACATCTCCGTTTCCTGCTGGAAGGCCCACAGCAGGCTCTCGTCGTACAGCGGGTATTTGACCGGATCGACGACCACGTCCTCGATCTGGCGCAGATTCAGCCACTGCGCGGCAAAATCGTGCACCAGCGCATCGGTAGCCCGCGAATCCTCCAGCATGCGCCGCACTTCTTTGTCGAGGGTCGCCGGGTTCGAGAGTTCGCCGTGTTCCGCCAGCGTCAGCAGACGATCGTCGGGAATGCTGCTCCACAGGAAGAACGAAAGCCGCGATGCGAGTTCCAGATCGCTCATGCGATAGCTCGCCGGGGCAATCTTAACTTCCTTGTCTTTCGATGCGACAGGATCCCGATGCACGCGGAGCAGAAAATCCGGATCCACCAACATTCGTTCCAGCGCGAATTGAATGCCGCTGTCGAAGTTTCCGCCGCTCTTGCGGCCCTCATCGAAAAACTGCAGCAGCGTGTCGACATCCGCCTTCGTCATGGGCCGCCGGTAAGCGAGTCGGCCGATGCGCGAAAGAATCGTCGTCGCGCACGGGCGCACTTCAGCGCTTGCCTTGGGCGGTTCGCAAACGAAAATCGCTTTCCGGCTGGCGCTTTCGCCCGAAGGCGTCTTCGAAATCAGTGCGCTCTCATAAGGTCCGCCGATCTCAACCGAAGCCACGTTCGCATAACCCATATACACCTGGTCGTTCGCAATCACGCGGCCGAGTTGCACGGGCTGCGGAAGGCCTTCCGGTTCCCACATCTCCCGCACGAACGAGACGCCCACCACGCGCGCACCCGCCTTCACCGGAACGCGAACTTCCAACCCGGCATCACCCGTGAGCTGCATATACGTTTCCCATTCGGGATCGCCTGCAAAACCAGGTTCGCCATCGCCCGCGTAACTCGCCGCCGCGGGACGGCCCTTGCCCTGACCGCCGACCGTGAACCGTTTCAAAAGCTTGCCATCGAGCCGAATGTCCAGCTTCTGCGGCCAACCCATGCCCTTCAAATAATCCTGGTATTGGCGCTGCAGCTTGACCTTGATCAGGTATTCGCCGTCGACCGGAAAGTCGTAATGAACCGCGATTCCGCCGCGCGATCCGAGCGGAAGATCTTCGCTCTGCCGGTCGTCCTGCAAAACGTGCAGCGGGATCTCGAATCTTTCCAGAGCCGGCTGTGCCGGGGGCAGCCCCGTCGCCAGACGCGTGATTTGGCGAGCCACGGACATGTACCGCTCGAGGTGCGCCGTCGAAATCGAAAGCACATCCGCGAAATTGTCGAAACTTCCGTCCGCCGTATCGTCGCCCGGAAGCAGGGGTTTTACATCCACGTCGAGCGCGAACAGGTCCCGAATCGCATTGTTGTATTCCGCGCGATTGAGCCGATGGACCGCGCCGATTCTCCCCGGATCGGGATGGCTCAGCGTCGCCTGGTCGATATCATCTTCCAGTTTGGCGGCGATGGCGCGATAAGTGGCTGCATCCGCGCGCGGCATTTTCGGCGGCGGCATGGAGCCGGCGCGCAGCTTGCCGATCACTTTTTCCAACACTTCGGCGTTGGCGGCCGGGTGAGTCAGGTCTACAGTGTCGAGCGCCAGCCCGGCGGTATGGAGTTTCTGGTTATGGCAGGTAACGCAGTAGGTATCGAGGAAAGCGCGGGGAGTTTGCGCGCTTGCAAGCGCAGCACACACGGACACCCAAAGCACCCGCGAAATCACAACTGAAGTATATCGGATTGTAGGGCGGCCAATCCTGGCTGCAGCCGCCTTTCAGGCGGCCTTACCATAAGTCCGGAATGACTCTGAAAACCGCCTGATTCCTGCTGGTCGCCGCCACGGCGCAAGCGCAGCCCAGGTTCGACGTAGCGTCAATCAAACCAAACCGATCCGGTGAACGACTGGATTACGGGCTAAGGCGTGACGGCATGTTCGGCAGAAACATGCCCGCCATCGGCTGGATTCAAATCGCTTACCAGGTCAAAGAGTTCCAAATCGTCGGGCCAGCCTGGATTTCCGCTGAGAAGTTCGATATCGAGGCAAAGACGGAAACCCCACCAAGCCAGTCCAGCCAAATCTATGCGATGCTGCAGTCGCTGCTGGCCGAGCGCTTCAACTTGAAGCTGCATCGCGAAACCAGGGAGTCGACGGTCTACGCCCTTGTGTTAGCCCGCAACGGCCTGAAAATGAAGCAGAGTGCGCTGGTCGGACCCAATGTCGCCGGACGCGCAGTAGCGCTCAATATCATCGATGCACTCCAGCATGTGCATGAGATAGAACGCGTCCCGATTGGGGGACACCGGGGAATCGGGATCCGGCGCGGCCGAATCTCTCCCGCTCAAAGAACAACGGCCTCCGCTTGAATCCGATCTCGAAGAAGATGGTGTAACCCCTGTTCCTCGACCACATCGACTTTGCGTCCGAGCGCGTCCTCCAGGTCCGCGACCAACCCGCCCGGGAAGAAAGGAGTGGTGTCGGGCCCCGCCTCGATCAGAAGATCCAGGTCGCTGTCGGGTCGGGCCTCGCCTCGCACGAATGAACCGAACACCTTGACGCTGGTGACTCCGTGGCTATGCGCAATCGCCAGAATCCGGTCACGGTCGCCCGGCTGTAGCTGTTGCAACGGCATCCTGGACATATATTAGCGCCCCCGGGGGCGATTGCCGGGTCCGTTCTCATGCCCTGCAAACGTATAAACTGAGAATTCCCGTGAATGCCGTCGAGTTCGATCGCGTCTCCAAAAGCTACGCCCTGTATGAAAAGCCACACGACCGCCTCCGCGAACTTCTCTCGCCTCTACGGCGTTCTTGCCACCGCGATTTCCGGGCGCTCCGCGATCTGAGCTTCACGATTCAACGCGGCGAAGTCTTCTGCATCGTCGGCGAAAACGGATCGGGCAAGAGCACCACCCTGCAGCTCATCGCCGGCATCATGCAGCCGGCCTCCGGCACGGTCAAAGTCGGCGGACGCGTCTCCGCCCTGCTCGAACTGGGCGCGGGATTCAACCCCGAGTTCACCGGCCGCGACAACGTCTACCTCAACGCCTCCATACTCGGCCTCTCCAAACGCGAAATCGACCGCCGCTACCAGGCCATCGAGGAGTTCGCCGAAATCGGCGATTTCATCCGCCAGCCGGTCAAAACCTACTCTAGCGGTATGGTCGTGCGGCTCGCGTTTGCGGTTGCCATCAACGTGGATCCCGAAGTGCTTCTCGTCGATGAAGCGCTGGCTGTCGGCGACACGTACTTCCGTCATCGTTGCATGCGCAAGGTGCATGAACTGCGCGCCCTCGGCGTCACCATCGTCTTCGTGTCGCACGGCATGGCTGACGTAAAAGCCATTGGTGACCGCGTTTTATGGCTGGAGCACGGACGCGCCATGGCGCTCGGCGAGATCGACGAGGTGCTCCCGCTGTATCTCGCCGCCATGACCGAACGCGAATCCCCGGGCGTCGCCACGGCGGAATTCTCCGCTCCCGTCCCTGGCGCCGCTACTCCGGTCGCCGAATCCATCCCGAACGTCGACCACCGCCATGGCGACCGACGCGCCGAAATCCTGGGCATCGCGATCCTGAACGAGTACGGCGAGCCTCTGCACCTGATGATGCCGAATAGACGCATCGTCGTGCGCATCACCTTCCGTGCCAACCAGGATCTTGCCCGTCCTGCCGCCGGTTTCATGCTGCGCAACCACCTGGGACTCGATTTCACGGACACCGACACCGATCGCGAAAGCCAAAGCGTTCCGCCCATGCGCCCGGGCGATGTCTCCACGGTAGACTTTCACCTCGACATTCCGGAGTTTTACCCCGGCGCATTCTCTTTCTCGCCCTGGGTTTCAAGCGGCGGGATTTGCGATTGGATCGACAACGCAATTACCGTTCAAATGGCCCGCGGCGAAGGCTTCGTGTACGGTTACATCCAGCTGCCCTGCAGGGTCGAATTGAGCAAAGCCGAACCCAGCGGAATTGAACCAAGCGGAATTAAACCAAGTAACGTGGAGTCCGGCATTGTCTGATCGGGCGGGGTCGGAGTCCCCGGGCCTTGAATTCACCGGGGAGCGCGTCATTCCCGGTCTCGTCGATCCCGATCTGATGAACGAGCACATGGCGCGTTATCGGTTTGCGGCGCGTTTTGCCGACGCATCGACCCTCGTGCTCGATGCCGGCTGCGGCTCCGGATACGGCGCCGCTGAATTCCCCAACGCCGCGAGCGTCGTTGCGATCGATGTTTCGGCCGAAGCCATCGCACACGCCCGCCGTGCGTATTCGAGGTCCGGCGTCCACTTCCTGCAGGGCGCGTGCGAGTCTCTTCCGTTTGCCGACCAATCGTTCGATCTCGTCGTTGCTTTCGAAGTACTCGAGCATATCGAACGCTGGCCCCTGATGTTACTCGACGCCGGCCGCGTCCTGCGGCCGTCGGGCGTCCTGCTCGTTTCCACGCCCAACAAGGCTTGGTATGCCGAATCGCGCGCCGCGGCCGGACCCAATCCATATCATGTGCGCGAATTCGAGTACGATGAATTCAAAACGGCTTTGGAAGCCGTGTTCCCCCACGTCCACCTTTGGACCCAGAATCACTCCGAATCCATCGCCTTCGTTCCGGCTTCGCCCTCCTGCGGAGTGTTCGACGCACCCGGCGACCCCGCTCCCGACACCGCGCACTTCTTCCTCGCCGCATGCAGCCGGTCGCCCATCGCCGAAACCGGCGCGTTCGCGTGGCTGCCCGTCTCCGGCAACGTCCTCCGCGAACGGCAGCGCCACATCGCACTGCTGGAATCCGAGCTCGCGCAGAAGAATGCATGGCTCGCCGAGTCGGCCGAGTCCCGCGCCAAACTCTTCGCGGAGCTTAACCAAAGCAACGCCTGGGCCGCCGGTTTAAACGTCGAACTGGATGTGGCCAGAGCGGCAATTCAGCGCCTCGAGTCGGAAGCCGACGAGCGTCTCGAATGGGTTCGCGATCTCGAGGACCAGATCGCCCGCGGGCGCGCCGAGATTGAGCGCCAGCGCCAGGAAATCGATGATCGTACGCGATGGGCGCAGTCGCTCGATGCGGAGTTGCAGCGGTTACGCGCGGCGATCCAGGCGATGGAGAAAACGAAATTGGTCCGCCTCGCACGCAAGCTGCGATTTATACCCGGCAAATTCGCATGAGCGTCTTGCGCTTCCTCCGGGCCTTTTGCCTGCTTGCGTTCGCCCCGGTGCTCCTCGGAATCAGCGCCGCCGCCCTCGCCGTAACCGATCTCGCCTGGCTGTTTACACGATTCCGCCGTAAGCCCGCAAACGCCCAACCCGAAAACCACGCCGCGTCGCTGGTCATCCCCAACTGGAATGGCAGGGACTTGCTCGAGCGCTTTCTCCCCTCCTGGGTTGCCGCGATCGCGGGACATCCCGGCAGCGAAATCATCGTGGTCGACAACGGCTCGACCGATGGCAGCGCGGCCTGGCTTGAAACGACGATTCGCGAAAATTATCCGCCGGTCCGCGTGATCGAGCTTCCGAAAAACCTGGGCTTCGGCGGCGGCTCGAACGCCGGAGTCCGCGCCGCGAAGAACGACATCGTCGTACTGCTGAACAGCGACATGCGCGTCGAGCCCGATTTCCTCGCCCCGCTTCTCGCCGGTTTCACCGACGACAAAGTCTTCGCCGTGTCCTGCCAGATTTTCCTTGCCGACCCCGCGAAGCGCCGCGAAGAGACCGGCCTCACCCAAGGCTGGTGGCAGGATGGCTCGCTGCGCGTGAGCCACCGCGAAGACCCCGCAGTGGATTGCCTCTTCCCCTGCTTCTACGGCGGTGGCGGATCGTGCGCGTTCGATCGTCGCAAGTTCCTCGAACTGGGCGGCTTCGATCCACTCTTCCATCCGTTCTATCTCGAAGACACGGACCTCGGTTTCCTCGCATGGAAACGGGGCTGGAAAGTGCTCTATCAGCCCGCGAGCGTCGTCCATCACGAGCATCGCGGCACCATCGGCAAGCGCTTCGCCCCCGCTTACATCCAGTCGATCGTGCAAAAGAACTTCCTGCTTTTCTGCTGGAAGAACATTCATGGATGGCGTCGCTTGCCCGCGCACTTCCTTTTCTCCTTCGCTGGCGCCCTGGCTACCGCCGGGTCCGGATATTCGCCCACCCGCACCAGCACCCGCGCCATTCTGCGGGCTTTCCAGCAGCTTCCCCACGCCCTGCGCGCGCGCTGGACCGCGCGAACTCTGGCCGTGGTCGACGATGCCGAAGCTTTCCGGCGCGCCCAACCGGCTTACTTTCACGATCGTTTCTCGTCGCTGCCTGCCCGTCCCGCCCGCCCGCGCGTGCTTTTCGTTTCGCCCTATCCCATTTGTCCGCCTGTCCACGGCGGCGGCCTGTTTATGTACGGCACCCTGCGCGCGCTCGCCCGATCATGCGACGTCAACGCCATCGTGATGCTCGATGACGCTTCCCAGCGCCCCGCCAATGAGGAACTGCTGAACTACTGTGAAACCGTCGAATTTTTCGTGCGTCGGGTCGATCGCGACCCGCACCTCGCCTCCATCGTTCCGCACGCGGTTCATGAGTTTCAGATACAGGAGTTCAAGTGGCTCATTGAGCGCCAGACTCTGCTGCGGAGAATCGACGTGATCCAGCTCGAATACACCACGCTCGGCCAATACGTCCGGCCGTTCCGGCGCATTGTCTGTGCATTGTTCGAACACGATGTCTATTTCCAGTCCGTCGCCCGCTCGCTCCCGTTCGTGCGCAGCCCCGCCGACCGCCTGAAAGCGCGTTTCGAATATCTCCGGGCGATCCGTTTTGAGCTCCAGCTTCTTCCACTCTGCGACCATATCCAGGTCTGCACGGAAGAAAACAAGCGCTATCTGGAAAGCTTCCGCCCGTCGCTCGCCCCGCGCATAAATGCAGGCATGCGTGCCGGAATCGATACTCGAGCCTACTCTTACCCCGGCGGTCCGCGCCAACCCTGGACCATGTTGTTTCTGGGTAGTTTCCGCCACACGCCGAATCAGGTCGCCCTGGAATGGTTCGCCGGCTCCGTGCTGCCGCTGATCGTCGAAAAGCTCCCGCATTCCCGCCTGCTGGTCGCCGGAAGCGATCCCCCGCCCCGCCATACCTTTGCCGACCCGGCCGGAGCCATCGAATGGCTTGGATTCGTGGACGATATCCAGCCGCTGCTCTCGTCTTGCGCCGTGTTTGTGTGTCCCATCCGCAGCGGCTCGGGAGTGCGGGTCAAGCTGCTCGAAGCATTCGCCGCGGGCATTCCCGTAGTTTCGACCACCATCGGCGCGGAAGGATTAGCCCGCGTGGACGGCGAATTTTGCGCGCTTGCCGACGATCCGCCCGGCTTCGCGGCGAAAGCGATTCAGCTCCTCGAAAACTGCCGGCTCGCCCACGAAATGGCCGCGCGCGCCAGAGAAGAAGCGACCCGCAACTGGGACATGGAAGTGGTGACGAACCGCCTGGTCGGAAAATACCGGGAATTGATCGAATATAAAAGGAATCGTGGGGCAGACGATCGTTTTGCGTCGTCTGCCGACCTCACTAAGGAAAATTTATGATCAAGCTGCTTCAGTGGTTGGTTCGTATCGCGGGGCTCGGCGCATTGGCACTGGGCCTGAGTTTTTGGTTTCCATCTGCCAGGGCGCCTCTGAGTCTCCATATGACTCTGGGAGGAATCGTCGCCCTGGCGCTGGCGATTCTGGCGGTTTGGGCCCTGATCGATCGCATCAGGATTCCTGCCGCCATCGTGGCTCTGCTTTGGGCGGCGGCTGTGGTCTGCGTTGGAACGGTGCAGGACTGGTGGGTCGGAGCCGGCAGCCACCTGGTCGTCGAAATCGTCCATCCGCTGCTGGGCATCGGCGCCATCGGCCTCGCGGAAATGTTGGCCGCGGCTATCGCCCGCAAGCGGACCTCACTTGCCTGAAGGGGCTGAAATTTTCTTTGCGATCTCCTCCGCGGTGTGGTTCAGATCCGCATCCGAGTTCGACCGCGGTGGCTTTTGATAATCGGACCACAGCACCTGGTGCGATTTTGCATCCACCAGAAAAATCGTCCCCCGTGGTTTTGTGGAATGGAACTCGCTGCGAGCGGCGTCGTCCGGCTTCTTGTCGGAGTTGGGACGAATCTGCTGCATCTTCTGCTCGAACGCTTCACCGATCCGGTCGGTCATAACGACCTCCGCAATCCTGGGATCCGCCACAACCTGCATCACGTGATTCTTCGTGAGCCATTGAGCCACATATTGATCGAGCCCGGCGGCCATGGGCAGGATATACACGGTTTTGGGGCCGGCATACTGCGCAAACGCCAGAGTCGCGAAAACAGCCAATATCGGAGACGATTTCATTACAATCACAGTTTACTGTGTTCACGGCGATTATCCCCGTTCACAATCGCGCGGACCTGCTGGAACGTCTGCTGGATACCGTGTGCGCCCAAACGCTTCCGTTCAGCGATGTCGTGGTCGTCGACGACGCCTCGACCGACGGCGCGGCGGATCTGGCTCGCGCGCGCGGGTGCCGCGTGATCGCGATGGGTCGGAATGCCGGCTTTGCGCGCGCCGTCAATTGCGGCTGGAAGTCGGCCGCCACCGAATGGGTCGCGATCCTCAACAGCGACGTCGAACTCGACAGCCGCTGGCTCGAACGTCTGAGTTCCACGATAGGCGAAGCGAGCTTTGCCGCCGGGACGATCCTCGACGCGGAAAATCGCCGGGCGATCGACGGTACCTACGATCTGGTCACACGCGCCGCCTGCGCGTGGAGGGCGGGTAAAGGGGAGACCGTGCCCGCAACCCCTGCTTCCACTACCATCGCCATAGCGCCCGGAACCGCCTGCATTTTCCGCCGCGACGTTCTCGATCGGCTTAATGGATTCGACGAGAGCTTCGGTTCCTATCTCGAGGACGTCGACCTCGGCCTCCGCTGCCTGCGCGAAGGATTCACCGGCGTCTACGTCCCCGGCGCCATCGCTTACCATCGCGGCAGCGCCACGCTGGGCCAATGGAATCCACGCGTGGTCCGCCTGATCTCGCGCAATCAGCTGTTTCTCGTGGCCCGCCATTATGATCGCGCGTTGTTTCGCTCCTGCCTGTGGCCCATCGTGGCCGGACAACTCCTCTGGGGGCTTGTCGCCCTGCGACACGGAAGAGCCTTGGCCTGGATAGCCGGGAAATTCGAAGGGCTGCGCAACTTCCGCCTCGACGCCCAGCCTTCTCCGGGACTCCGCGAGTTCCTCATGGCATCCGAGAGCGAGATCCGCCGCAGAGCCACCGGCCCTTACTGGCGCTGGTACTTTCGACTGACCGGAGCCACGCACTGATAACCCGGGGCCTTGAAATGAAAGATGGGGCGCATTGACACATGCCACGTGTCGAGATTGTCGTCGTCACGCACAATTCGGCCGCGGAAATCGGACGGTGCCTCGACGCCCTGGCGGGCCTTTCCGAGTCCGAAGTCGGGATTCTGATCGTCGACAACGCCTCCGCGGACAGCACCACCGAAGAGGTGGCGGTGCGCCAATCGAGAGCTAATCTCCGTCTGCTGGCAAATCCGGAGAATGTCGGTTTTGCGGCGGCGCTGAACCAGGGAGTGCGCGCGTCAACCGCGCCTCTGATACTTTCGCTCAATCCCGACGCGCTTCTCGTGCGAGGTCTGGATGCTATGGCCGACTGCCTGGAACTGCCTGGAACCGGCGCGGTAGGAGGCCTGCTCACCGGCGAGGATGGTATTCCCCAGACAGGCTTCATGGCCAGAAATCTTCCCACCCCGGCAGCTTTGGTATTCGAGGTCCTCGGCATCAACCGGCTCTGGCCACGCAACCTCGTGAATTGGCATTACCGTTGCTTGGCGTTAGACCCAATGAACGTATCGCTCGTCGAGCAACCCGCCGGTGCGTTCCTGATGTTCTCGCGCACCGCTTGGGAAACGGTGGGTGGTTTCGACGAACGATTCCGTCCCGTCTGGTTTGAGGACGTGGATTTTTGCGCGCGGATCAAGGCTGCGGGATTCCGTATTTTTTATCACCCGTCAGCTGTCGCCTCACATGCAGGATCGCACTCTGTCGGCGCTTTGCCACTGGAGAATCGCGAGCGATATTGGTATGGTAGTCTTCTTAAGTATGCAGCGAAACACTATAGTTCCACTGCGTTCCGAACGATTTGTTTAGCAGTGGCGGCAGGTGCGTTCTTTCGTGCTTTTTTGGGATTTCCGCGCTATAAATGGAGATCTTTCGCAGTCTACGGCGGTATTGTTGGCCTTGCCCTGAGCCGGACTTTTCAAGCGCCGGTAAAGTATTCGGGCAAGTGTTGTCTGATATAGCAGCGTTAAATCTGAAGAGTGGAGCCGGCCCGCGCGTACATGTCCCGCAGCGACTTCGTTTCGGTAACGATCGTCACTTACAACAGTGGGCGCTTTATCAAAAAGTGCCTCGAATCCGTACTTGACCAGGATTATCCGTTCAAGGAGATTATCGTTATCGATAACAACTCCTCGGATGGCACAACCGACATCCTCGAGCCGTTCGAAGACCGCTGCAGAATTATTTACAACGGGGAGAACATCGGTTTCGCGGCAGCCCAGAATCAGGCGATTGCGCTCTCCGACGCCGAGTGGGTTCTGACGCTGAATCCCGACGTTCTGCTGCTGCAGGGCTTTATCGAGGCGCTGGTCGCGGCTGGAAATCTCGATTCGCGGGTAGGGGCCGTATGCGGAAAGCTCCTGACCATGAGTTCAGGCTTCGACTTTCCCGAAAAACCGCTGGTGGATTCCACCGGAATTTATTTCACACCCAACCTCCGGCATCTCGACCGGGGGAGTCTCGAAGTCGATAACGGGCATTTTCGCAATTACGAGTATGTATTCGGCGCCACGGCCGCCGCCGCGCTTTACCGGCGCGAAATGATCGAGGATATTTCGATCGGCGGCGAGTTCTTCGACGTCGATTTTTTCGTTTACCGGGAAGATGCCGACGTAGCGTGGCGCGCGCAATTGCTGGGCTGGAAATGCCTGTATGCTCCATACGCCCGGGGTTATCACGTGCGCAAGGCGCTGCCGGGCAATCGCCGCGCCCTGCCGCCCGAGATCAACATGCACTCGGTCAAGAACCGGTTTCTGCTGCGCATCAAGAACATCAGCTGGGACCTCTACCGGCGTAATTTCTTTTCCATCACGGCGCGCGACATTGTGGTGGTCGGCTGCTGTCTGCTGCGCGAGCATACTTCGCTTAAAGCGTTTCCGTTCCTGTTCCGGAGCTGGAAGAGCGTAGTGGCGAAGCGCCGCGAGATTTTGCTCCGCCAACGCGTGGATGACGCCTATATGGCAAGCTGGTTCGCATTCAAACCAGTAAGCAAGCCCGCACCGAAAAAATTTACCGCTTCCACGACTCGCTCGAAGGCGACCCGCCGCCAGCGAATCTGAAAAGTGCGCATCGCGATTCTTGGAACGCGCGGCATTCCAGCCCGGTACGGCGGATTCGAGACTTTCGCGGAAGAACTTTCCACCCGGCTCGCGGCGCGCGGCCATCAGGTGACCGTCTACTGCCGGGAGCGGCATGCGTCGCGCGAGTATCGCGGCGTCCGGCTGATTTACTGCCCCACCATCCGCCACAAATATTTCGACACCCTGGCCCATACGTTTGTCTCGACTCTTCACCTGCTCGCGCACCGGGTCGACGCCGCGCTCTACTGCAACGCCGCCAATGCGGTGTTCACGATACTGCCGCGGATCTTCGGCATACCTGTCGCCCTGAATGTCGACGGCATTGAGCGGAAGCGCCGGAAGTGGAACGCCCTCGCCAAAGCCTGGTATCGGGTTTCGGAATATCTCGCCACCGTCCTGCCGAACACGTTTGTGACCGATGCGGAGGCAATCCGCCAATATTACACGGAAAGATACAACAAAGACTCGCTCTTCATCCCCTATGGCGCGGATACCGAACGCGTGGAGACCAAAGGGGCGCTCGACGCCCTCGGGCTGGAACCCTGCCGGTACTTCCTCTATGTGAGCCGCATGGAGCCCGAAAACCGCGCCCTCGAAGTCCGCCAGGCTTACGAGAAGACTTCGGTCGCGATGAAACTCGTATTGATCGGCGACGCGCCCCACGCCGAAGATTACATCCGCCGCGTGCGGGATACGAAAGACGGCCGAATCGTTGCGCCGGGCGCAATCTACGGGCTCGGATATCGTGAGCTGGGCTCCTGGTGCTTCGCCTACATTCATGCCACCGAAGTCGGCGGCACCCATCCGGCGCTGATTGAAGCCATGGGACGCGGCAACCTGGTGCTCTACCTCGAAACGCCGGAAAACTCGGAAGTCTGCGGTGATGCCGGCCTCTCGTATCGGGACGAAGCCGGGCTGACCGGGCGCATCATGGAAGCGCTCGCTATGACCGAATCGGATCGCAGCCACTTCCGCGCGAAGGCGGCTCAGCGCGCGAGAGAACGCTATGACTGGGACGCCGTGACCGCGCAATACGAAAGCCTGCTTCTTCATTTGGGAACATAGAAACGGTGTCCCAGGCCGCCCGCTGTTACGTCGAGATTTCCCGCTCCCGGATCGCCGCCAACTATCGCGCCGTGCGGGACGCGGTAGGGCCGGGGGCGCGCATTATCGGCGTCGTCAAAGCCAACGCCTACGGGCACGGCGCGGTGGAAGTAGCGAGCGTGCTGGCCGCCGAAGGCGCCCAATGGCTGGCGGTGAGCTCGGTCGAAGAAGGCATTGCGCTGCGCCGGTCCGGGATCGCTTGCCGGGTGCTCGTCATGGCCGGCGTGATGCGATGGGAGCAGGAGGCACTGCGCGAATTCCGGCTCACGCCGGTGGCGCACTCGCTGGACGACCTGCGCCGCTTCGACGAAACCAGGGCCTCCGATGGAGAAAAGCTCGATGTCCATCTCAAAATCGATACCGGGATGAACCGGCTCGGCACTCGCCAGGCCGCCGCCGAAATCGCGGCCGGGATCCTCGCTTTGCGCCATGCCCGCGTGGAAGGCTTGTTGTCGCATTTCGCATCGGCCGCGGACTTCAGCTCCGCACAGACGGAAGCGCAAATTCGGGAATTCAACCAGATCCGCCAAGGCTTGGAGGCGCACGGAATCACCCCGGCCCTGATGCATTTTGCCAGTACCAATGCCATCGCCTATCCGCGGCGGGAAGCATGGCTGTCGTTGGTGCGCCCGGGTCACGCCATATACGGCTATGTCTCACCCGCGCGCGGCGTCGCGCCTCCGCCGGTCCTCACGGTGAAGCCGGCGCTGTCCTGGCGGACCAGGATCATCGCCGTGAAAGACGTGCCAGCCGGTTCGAAGGTAGGCTACGGCGGGTCGTTTTCGACGTCGTCGCCGATGCGGCTGGCGGTTCTGGCGGCCGGGTATGCGGACGGGGTTCCGCACCGGCTTTCGAACAAAGGCAAGGTGATAGCCGCAGGCCGTTTCGCTCCCATCGTGGGCACTGTCTCGATGGATCTGACGACCATCGACATCACCCATTCGCCAGGCATGAAACCAGGCGACGTGGTTACGCTGCTCGGCCGGGAAGGCGAAACCGCGCTCGACGCGCAGCAGATCGCGCGCACCGCGGGCACCATCTCTTACAATGTCCTCTGCGGCATCAGCGCCCGAGTGAAGCGCTTCTACGTTGATTAATGTAGGGCGGCCGATACTGGCTGCAGCCGGCTTTCAGGCGCCTCTTCAAGAAACGTCAGCAGCGCATCCGCAATGCGCCGGCTCGCATGGCCGTCGCCGTAGGGATTGTAGCTGCGGGCCATAGCATGATAAGCCGCCGGATCGTCCAAAAGCCTTGACGCCTCCCGCACTATCGCATCTTCATCCGTGCCGACCAAACGCACCGTACCCGCGAGGACTGCCTCCGGCCTCTCAGTCTTCTCGCGCAGAACGAGAATCGGTTTACCCAAAGACGGCCCTTCCTCCTGAATCCCGCCCGAATCGGTGATAAGCAGGTAAGCCCGGCGCATGAGATCCACGAACGACGCATAGTCCAGCGGTTCGATGAGCTGGACATGCGGACATCCGCGAAGATGGCGATTGACGGCGCTCAACACATTCGGATTCGGATGAACGGGGTAGATGATCCGGACATCCTCCCGCCGGGACAAACGCGCCAGCGCGCTGCAGATGCGGTCGAATCCGGCGCCAAAGCTCTCCCGGCGATGCGCGGTGACCACGATATTCTTTTTTGCCGAATCGACGACGGGGCAAGCCGGGGCAACGAGTACGCCGCATTCGAGTTCATCGCGAACATGCAGGACGGCATCGATCCCGGTATTCCCCGTAACCACGATGGAGCTGGCCGGAACGCCCTCCCGGCGCAGGTTCTCCGCCGCCCAGTCCGTCGCCGCGAAATGCCGAGCCGCGATCCGGGATGCGAACACGCGGTTCATCTCCTCCGGAAACGGCTGACGCATGTCTCCGCTCCGCAGCCCCGCCTCGACGTGGCAGACCGGTACGTTTTTGTAAAACGCAGCCAGCGCGCCGCAAAAAGTGGTAGTAGTGTCTCCCTGAACGATCGCGAGATCGGGGCGAACGGCATCGAAAACGGCCTCCAATCCTGACAGAATCCGTGAAGTGGATTGAAATAGCGTCTGCCCGGGAAGCATGAGGTCCAGGTCGTAGTCCGGTTCGATCCGGAAAATCCCCAGCACCTGATCGAGCATTCCACGATGCTGAGCGGTAACGCAGACAACTGTTCGAAACTCCGCCGCGCGCGATTTCAAATGCAGTATGAGCGGCGCAAGCTTGATCGCCTCCGGGCGCGTTCCGAAAATAATCAGCACTGTGGTGGAACAGCCCTCAGGCCGTTGGGTGGAACGGGCTTCAGCCTGTGGGAGTCGTTCGACTTCCAGCACCCTGTTGAAGCCTTTCACGCCACATGCCTCTGCACACCACGCGGCAGCGCGTCGTCGCGCGGCGTGAGACGCCGATCCGGGGCACGAAATTGCTGATCGCAGTCATTGCACCGGTATTGCCTGAGCCCCGTAAAAAAAAAACGCAGCCGCTCCACACCCGTCTTGCGCCGGATCATCAGCAACGTCGATCTGCATCTGGGACATTCCATGCTCATTAATCGGCGGTTGGCCGCTGGAACTTTAGCCTGGCGCGGTAAAATAACCCAAGAGGGTTCAGCGTGCCGATCAATAGTCTGGTGTTTGTGGCGCTTATGCTGCTCCAGTACCCGTACCCCTATCCCGGCGGGGTGTCCCCTGAGCAGCATACCCCCCATCTTCCCGGAACGAACACCGATGCCGTAGCCACCTTCACCGGCGCGTTCAAATCGGCGGACAAAAAGACCCTCTTTCTCGAAGTCGAAGACGGCAACACCATGAGAATGGATATTACCGGTTCGACCAGGTTCTTCCGCGACGACAAACCGGCAAAAGCGTCCGACTTCCACCAGGGCGAGGCCATCACCGTGGATGCGTCACGCGATGCGCGTCTCAATCTTCGCGCCGTGCGCGTGGCAACCGTTCCGGCCAAAGCGACCGGTCGCCAACAGCCCGATAAGGCAAACGCACCCGCCCCGCCAGCGCCGCCAGCGCCATAGACCGGCTCCCTTGACCTCAGGCCCAGACTCGTGATCGCACGTCTTGCCGCACGGCTCTGGAGAATTTTTCGAACGGCGTCGGCCTGCTTCGTCCTGCTGCTGATTCTGCTGTACACTTCGCCGCTCCTGCCCAGACTTTCCGGCTGGCTGACCGGCGACTGGGGCGAGCCGAAAGGAGATGTGCTGATCGTCCTCGGCGGCACTCAGCTGGGCGACGGCACATTCGGCGGGAATTCCTACTGGCGCGCCGTTTATGGGGCACAGATATTCCGCGAGGGCGGTTTTCGGCGGATGGTCATAACCGGCGGCCACGGCGGATACCCCAACACCATTTCGATCGCCCAGGCGATGGCAAATTTAATGGTGGGGCTCGGGGTTCCGCGGGAAGATATCACGCTCGAAGAGGAAAGCCGCTCGACGCGCGAGAATGCCCTCTTCACAGCCCGCCTCTTCAACCAAAAAGCCGGCGCGGGGAGCGAATGGACGGGCCGGAAGGTCCTGCTCTCGAGTGACATTCATATGCGCCGCGCTCACGCCGCCTTTGCGCGCGCCGGCGTTGACACCGTTCCGGCTCCCAGCCCCGACGTCGGCAAGCGCTGGGGCGTCTGGACCGAGCGCTGGAACTGCATCGGGGAGGTCGGCCTCGAATGGGTCAAGTACGGTTATTACAAGATGCGCGGCTGGCTCTGAGGACGCGCTGCGAAGCTGCGCCCGTTCGGGTCTTCACAAAAACGCCACCGTCTTGACGCCCGAGATGTCGAAGCGTTTGCGGCAGCGCGGGTTCTTGCACATCGTCTGGACGTCCACCAGCAGCATGTAGCTCTGCGCCTTGGCAAATTTGGCGCGGTCGCGTTCGTCGGCGCCGCCCGGCAGACGGTCCTTCTTCGTGCGCACGATGTAGTTCAACTCGTAGGTATCCTGCGTCCGGCAGGAAGGGCAGTTCAGCGTAGCGGCTCTCTTGGCCTGCGATTCCGTGTAATAAGCGCGCTCGTCCACTATCGGTCGCTCATCGGAATCCACCTCATACCGTCCGGGTTGCCTTTGTATTCGGCGCGCGGGCGGATGAGCCGGTTGTTGTGATATTGCTCGAGCACGTGCGCGGTCCAGCCCGACATGCGGCTGACCGCGAAAATCGGCGTGAAAAGGTCGATCGGAATGCCGAGCGAATAATAAGTGGAAGCGGAATAAAAATCGACGTTCGGGTTGAGCTTCTTCTCTTCGCGGACGGTCTCCTCGACGCGCTTCGACATGAGGTAGAGCTCCTCATGACCCGTGCTCCTGCCAAGTTCCTCCGACATGACCCGGAGGTGGGTGGCGCGCGGATCTTCCGTACGATAGACCCGATGGCCCATACCCGGGATTTTAATCTTGTTCGCCAACATCTCATGCACCCGCTCTACGGCTTTGTCGGCCGAGCCCACCTGCAGCAGCAGCCGGATCACATCCTCATTGGCGCCGCCGTGCAGCGGCCCTTTCAGAGCGCCGATGGCTGAGGTAACCGAGGAGTAGATGTCCGAAAGCGTAGCCGCGGTAACGCGCGCCGCGAATGTGGAAGCGTTCAGTTCGTGGTCGGCATGCAGAATCAGCGCGACATCGAAAACATGCTCCATGATTTTGTCGGGCTTCTTGCCGGTCAGGCAATACAGGAAATTGCCCGCAAAACTCAGCGCGGCGTCGGGCGTGAGCACGGCCTGCCCCGCCCGCAGCCGCCCGAAGCTGCTGACGATCGTTGAAGTCTGCGACATCAGCTTCGTCGCCTTCAACTGATTCGCCTCGGGGGACATATCCTTGGCGATCGGATCGTAGAGGCTGAGCATCGAAACAGCGGTGCGCAGCACGTCCATCGGTGTGGCCTTGAGATTCGCCTTCAGGAAAGCTTCGACCTCGGGCGCGATCCCGTAATGCGCGAATAAATCGGCCTTCAGACCATCGAGTTCGCTCTGCTTCGGCAGCGAGCCCTTCCAGAGGAGCCAGATGACCTCCTCGAAAGTCGCGTACTGCGCCAGCGTGTGGATGTTGTACCCGCGGTAGCTGAGAATGCCGGCATATCCGTCGATGTAGCAGATCTCGGATTCACCTGCGACGACGCCTTCAAGGCCCGCGCCCGTGGTAGTAGTGGTCGAACTCATGTCTGTCTCTTAGTCTAGACCAGAGGTCTGTTCGCCCCGCCCGCCGATCGCCCGACGCCTATCTCAGCAACGGCTTCCGCAATCGCCCGATCGTCCGGTGAATCATGATCGCGAACGGGCTCTTGTGCGGACAGATCGGATAGGGCGCGAAGCTGATCGCGTCATTGCTCTTATCCACCCACAGCTTCTCCTGGCGATTGGCGTTCACGGCCACGGTCAACAGGACGCCCGTATTGCAGGATTCGCTGTCCGTGATGCCGAGAATGGCCGGGTCCGGCGCGCCATCCTTCGCCGCGGCGCCCCAGTCTTCGTTGAATTTGTCGAATGCGTAGCCCGAGCAGGGGTTGGCCGCCGTGCATCCCCAGTCGCGGTAAGCGGCCTGATAGTCCCCGTGCCGCTCGTCGCCCAGAAACGTCTTCACAACGCCTTCCTGATGATGATTCTTCAGCAGGTACCAGCCCAGCAATCCAAGAACGCCCACAACGACAACCGTGACGATGGAACGGATAATAATCCGGTTTCGCTCTTCCTCGCCGGCCCCATATTGGTCGAGATAACCCGGCATGTTGCGATTCCTGTCGGGCCCCGTATCCTACTTGCCCGGCGCCGGAGTCACCGGATAGGCTTTGTTGTACGCCGCCAGAGCGTCGGCAGTTACATCCATGGCAGGCTTGAAATACAAGGCCTGCGAAACGTCGATGACTATGTCGTAGCCTCTCTCTTCGGCGAGCTTCTTGACCACCTCCGACATCTTCATCGCCGCTTTGCTAAGAATGTCCTGGCGGTCGCGGTCGAACTCCTGCTGCAGGTCGTCCGAAAGGTGCTGAGCCTCGCGCTGCTTCCGCTGCCCCGTTAACTGAAGATCCTGCTGGGCTTGTGGAGTCAGCTTGTTGTTCTGCAGTTGCGTTTGAATAGACTGCAGATCGTTTTGCAGCTTCTGCAGTTCGTCCTGTTTGGGCTTGTACTTGGCTTCGACCTCAGCCGATGCCTTTTTGAGCTCGTCGCTGTCGATCATCGCCTTCTGCGTGTTGACAACGGCGACCTTGAGCTGAGCGGATGCCACGGTGGCGAAAGGCGCGAGAAGCGCGAGCACGATGCACAACAGGCCCGCGCGAATGGCCAGGGAACGAAACATAATTTTGGGACTCCTCAGGATGGAAACACACAGGTTAACATACCTGAACAGACCGTCTGAACCCGCGAAAAGTTTCATCCGAATCCGCCGCGTACACGCGGGTTCAGCCGCGTTCAACCAGCTCGATGGCGGCACGTATACAGGCGCGCAAATATCTGTCGGCCGAAATCGTCCGGGGAGTCGAATCGTATATGACGCATCTGCTTCCCGGAGCCTTTTAGTACGCCATGCGGGTCCGGCGACTGCGCGCCGTAATAGAAAACCAGGTCTACGTGCCGCGAATAAGCGGCAACGTTGCAAAAAGCACCCCGCTTGGGGTCCCGGAGCTTAAAGACGATCACCTGCGCGTGGACGGAATAGAGGATTTCCTCGGCCTCGGGCGCCTCCGTCAACACCAACTCCCGCACACCCGGAGCCAGCCTGCCGTATACGTTTAACGTGCCGCACGGAAGCCGAAGCTCGGTCAATCGAATAGTCGCAGTGCCACACCGGAAACGCTGGCCGATTCGCAACGCGCGCCGGTCGAGGCCCCGGGTCGTCAAGTTCTCGCCGAGCGCTCCGGGATACACCGGAAAACCTATCGCCATGACCTCGTCGGTCACGGATACCGCTCTGGAGTGCGGGTACTCCGGCGTGAGCGCATTTATCGCGGCCTTCAAAGGCACCTTTGGCTATACGCCAGGGCGCCTCTGGTATCGGCGGTACACGCGGCTTCAGCCGTTCAGTCTTACTTACTGCAGCCCTTCCTGGTTTCCTCAAATCCATCGAACAACCGCCCGGCCATGGCGCCCGCCAGCGTTTCCATCCGGTGCGGCTGCCCCTTCTCGACGGTATAACGCGCGACCGTCCCTTTGGCCCGCAGCCATTCGGCTTCTCTCTTCATCTCCTCGTGCCACATGTATTGGTCGTTCTCGCCGACGTACATGAAGACGCACATCTTCGAAATAGCCTGGAGCTTGGCGGCGCTCGGCTCCCACATATATCCGGGGAATGCGGTCACGGACAAAAAATACTGCGGATTCGCCGCCGCCACGTGGAACGCGGCGATTCCGCCGTTGGATGGCCCGGCGATATGGAACTTGCCGTCCTGGACCTTGTAATCCGCCAGGATCAGCTTCAGAAACTCGGGGAAAATCCGCGCCCCGTCCTCGAAGAACAACTGATCGTCCGGCGCCGCCGGCGCCACCACGATATAGCCCCGTTTTTCAGCCTCCGCGCGCAAATTGCGATTGAGAACGCTGTCCACCGTGTTCATGGTTTGCGGACCTCCGCCGAACGCCAGGATCGCCGGATACGTCTTCGCCGCATCGTACCCGTTCGGGAGAACGACCTTATACCGGACCGTCGTCCCCGCCACCTTCGTTGTCTGCTCCAGCAGCTCCGCCTGAACGGGTTGAATTGCAAACACGGCCACGACAACGGCCGCGAAGGAGATCGGTTGCTTCATACAGGCGATTCTATCGTGGGGCTCGGCGCCCTTCTGATCCGCTACTTCGCCGCCGCGCCGCCGCTCTTTTTCCCCGCCACCATCATCTCCGGTGCGCTCTCAATGTACATAACCCTGTCTTCCGTTTTTGCCGTCGCCTTCGGAGCCGCAACGGGATCGCCCTGCAGATCGTAACGGTAAACGACGCTCACCGCCTTGCTGGCGCATTCCGCCTTGAATTTCGATGCCTGAAGCACCTTCTCCACGGCAGGCGTCAGGAGCTTTTGCCCATTCGCCCAGGCGGATGTTACCTTCGTTTCGATCTTGTCCGCGGTGAGCTGCGGCGTCACCTGCAGCGTGACCCACACAGTCCCGTCGATTCGGGATTGAAGCGCGGCTTGAGGGAACTCCGGCGTCTGCACACTTTCGAAACATTCGAATCCGGGATTGACCGGCTTGGGTGGTTCGGGAGGTGGCCCTCCTCTCCCGCCCCGGCCTCCTCTTCCGCCTTGTTGGGCGATCCCGTACTGCGAGACCAAAAGAGCCGCGGCAATCACAATCAAAGTTCGCATTTTCCACCTCGGTTAGCTTGTCGACGATGCTTGAGTCGCGAAATTATTATAGAAACTTTTCAAAACGAAATGTGCCGGGCCCCGATTCCCACCCTGCGGAACGACCTGGAATGGACGACCGTCTAAGCCTGTACATCGGTATTTCATTTGCTCATTGATCCTGAAGGAGATTCGATTGATATGAAAGCAATCGCCGCCACAGCTTTAATGACAATGGGGCTCGCCGCGAGCCTGATGGCAGAAACTTTCACTGGTGTCGTCATGGATGAGAAGTGCTCGGGTATCGCGAGCATGAAGACCAATGTCGAGTGCATCCAGAAGTGCATCAAGGGTGGGTCGACGGCAGTCCTTGTAACGCCGGATGGAAAGGTCTATAAGATCGCCAACCAGGAGAAGATTCTTCCCAGCGCGGGCAGGAATGTCTCCGTGGACGGAAAACTGGCCGGGGACACGATCACCGTCGCCTCCGTCAAATGAACAGGATGCCCATGGTGGGGCAGACGATCGGTTTTTGTCGTCTGCCCTGATCCAGGCGGTAGCGATTAGCGCGCGTCGCAGTGGTCGCCGCGATCGTGGCGGTCGCGGTCGTCGTCGGCATTGCTCACGAAGACCAGGCCGCCCGGAGCTTGCAGGCCGGTAACAACCGGCGTGATGACACCCGTGGTGAGATCGATTGTTCCCACGAAAGGGCCGCCATCGGCCGCGGTGTATGCAACACCCGGCGCAAAAGCTTTCTTCGTAAGCTTGTAAACGGTGTTGAGCGTCTTATCCGCGAACAGGATGTAACCTTCGGTCGAGGTGGTGAAAGCCGTGTCATCGACCTCGACCGAGGTGGATACGCCGGACGCGAGATAGCTGAGTGGCAGACGCAATACCTGTTGAGAATCCGCCCCGGGGTTGCTCACGATGATCAGTTCCTGATCGGCCTGACTGTCAAGCACGATGTTGCCCTGGGGATCGAGCGTCATGGAATCCGGATCCTGCAGGTTGAGTGGAACGGTCGCGTCAGTCGGTACGTCGATTGCCATCGCCTGGCCGGAGAGGAAAGGCTCGATGTGAACCATATTGCCGTCGATGCGCGCCGTCACGATAGCGGGTCCCGTATTCGGATTGTTTGCCGGGTTGGACGCGCTGATGTATACCTTGCAGCCGCGGAAAACCATGTCGTCATAGCCGCCGCCATGCAGCGTGGGGCCAAAGCTGAACTGCTTCTGGTTGTGGGAGTGCGGATCGATGACGACCAGGTTTGCATTTGCGTCTTCATTCTGCAGGGCCCAGAGAAGGTGCGTCGATGGATCGATTTTCAATCCGTCGTTGTGACCTGGTACGGTGTAGGTATGGGCGACCGTGCCATCGCTGCGGTATTGGACCACCTGGCTGTTCTTTCCATCGGTACCATCGGGCGCATGGCCGTCTCCATATCCGACAAAGACGGAATCCCCCAGCACAGCGATGGAATCGGGAGCGCTCAGCCCGGCCGGTGCGGTGGCGAACACGCTCAAATTGTAAGGAGAGGTCGCGGACTGCGCGGGAAGTTGGGGTGCGATGGAACACAGTGGAACGAGTGCGATAACGAAACGGCGTATGCTGCGTGGCATTCTTCTTTTCTCCTCGTCACAGAATGCCACTCGAATCGTTACGCAATGATGAAACTGAACCCGCAATATGTTCGATCGAAAACAGTAGCAGGCCGCTCTTGACCTCACTTCCGCACGGAGAAAAGATCGCGCCAATCCACGACACGCGCGTGATGCGTCGAGCGTCAGCCGTACGTGAGGTCGGTGCTCTGTCCTACCTCGATAATATATCCGTCGGGATCGCGGATGTAGCAGCGCGTCTCGCCGTATTTGGGGATCGGCTCCGTGATGAACTTCGCTCCTCGACTTTTCCATAATTCATAGCACGCTTGAATATCCGCAACGCGGAAATTCATAAAGCTGTTGATGTGATTCGG
>Ga0070733_10000828_pt1 | contig 24093 bp, 24 predicted proteins | sample Coa_R1_9_FD_66450 | JGI IMG/M metagenome (GOLD analysis project Ga0070733, IMG submission 66450) | Surface soil microbial communities from Centralia Pennsylvania, which are recovering from an underground coalmine fire - Coalmine... | ecosystem: Environmental > Terrestrial > Soil > Unclassified ...
CCCTCGACGAGCTGTCCGCCCGAGGCCGCCACCATCACCGGATCGACGACAAGCTTGGCGAACGCCCCGGCGGCAGCACGGGCCGTCACCCGTTCGACGATCTCGACCGTGGCGAGCATTCCGGTCTTGGCGGCGTCAATTCGGAAGTCATCAAGCACGGAGTCGAGTTGGGCGTCCACCAGTTCCGGTGACAGCGTGTCGACCTTGGTGACCGCGACGGTGTTCTGCGCGGTGACGCCGGTAACGACGAGCGTTCCGAATACGCCGTGGGCTAAGAAGGTTTTGAGGTCGGCGGCGATGCCCGCCCCGCCGCCGGAGTCGGTTCCGGCAATCGTGAGCGCGATCGGGGGACCTTTACGGTTCGAAACCGTTCCCGTCATCGTTCTTCGTGAGTGGAAAGATCGGCCATCCCTTCGAAGGACGAGGACGGCTCGGCGAAGTAGCGGCGCGGGATCCGTCCCGCCCGGCGTGCGGCCTCACCTGCTTCGACAGCGAGCGAGAACGCCCGCGCCATAACCACCGGATCGCGGGCTCTCGTGATGGCGGTCGCGACCATCACCGCGTCACAACCGAGTTCCATCGCCATCGTCGCGTCAGAAGGAGTGCCGATGCCGGCGTCGAGCACGACCGGCACGTTCGCCGCCTCGGCGATCATCGCGATCGCGTGCGGGTTCCTCACCCCGAGTCCCGAGCCAATCGGGGAACCGAGCGGCATCACCGCCGCGCATCCGGTCTCTTCGAGTCGGCGGGCGAGGACCGGATCGTCGCCACAGTATGGAAGGACGACAAAGCCGTCCTCGACCAGTTGTTCCGCGGCGACGAGGAGTTCGACACCGTCCGGCAACAAACTGCGGTCGTCGCCGATCACCTCGAGCTTGATCCAGTTCGTCCCGAGCGCTTCGCGGGCGAGTTGAGCGGTGACGACGGCGTCGCGTGCCGTGAAACAGCCGGCCGTGTTTGGAAGGACGCGGACTTCGTGTTGGCGGATCACGTCGAGGACCGACCCCTTTTGAGTGACGTCAATTCGTCGAAGGGCGACGGTCACGCAGGCGGCGTGGGAGGCTTCGATCACCCGCGAAAGGACATCGAGGCTTCGCACTGCCCCCGATCCGAGAAACAGCCGTGACGAGAAGACCTCGTCGGCGATGACCAGCTTGTCGGCGTGCTCGGCGTCGTTGGTGGTCAAGGGTTCCACCGTCAACCGCCCGGTGCGGCAGTGAGAACCTCTAGGTGGTCCCCATCTGCGATCGCGGTCGTCATCCAGGAATCTCGGGCGACTACCCGTCCGTTGAGCGCGGCGGCGACACCGGTTTCGGCGGCGCCGAGCGTCGTGATGAGATCGCCGACGGTCGTGCCTTCATCAACGGCCCTTCGATCTCCGTTCACGAACACGCGCGGTTGGCGCATGTCGCTCATCGAAGCGCCCCTGTGACGACGGGTTCTTCGTCGCGAGCGAACCGAGCAGGCGAAAACGGCTGCATAAAATCCGGCAACTCTCCAGTCTCGACGAGCGTGACGACCGCGTCTGCGGAGACGGAGCACAAAAGGACTCCGTGTCGAAAGTGTCCGGTCGAAAGGACGAGCCCCGAGATCGCCGACGGCCCGACGACAGGTGCATTGTCCGGAGATGCCGGCCGCAGTCCGGAGCTCGCCTCGACGAGCTCGAGCTCGTCGACGGCGGGAAGAACACGCCTCGCGTCGTCCAAGATGCGCGAGATCGCCCCGGCTGTCACCGAGCGGTCGTCTCCTTTTTCCTCCTGCGTGGCGCCGATGACGACCGCTCCGTCCTCGCGCGAAACGAGGTAGACGGACCGCCCGCCGACGAGCGCCCGAACCGTACGGTCGGTGAAACGTGCTCCGTCCGCCGTTCGGAAGCGGAAGATTTGTCCCTTTACCGGCCGGATCGGCGGGACGACGCCGTCAGCGATCCCGCCGACGCCTCCTGATTGCGAACCGGCCGCCACAACAACAATCGGCGCGGCCACCTCCTCGTCGCCAGCAACGACTCCAGTCACCGCCCCGTCGTGGGCAATGACCATTTCAACGGCTGATGTGACACGGGTCACATTGGCGGCGTCAGCTGCTTTGGACAAGGCGAGAAAAAGGCGGCGGTTGTCGACTTGGTGGTCGCTCGGCGCGTCGATGCCTCCGCGGCACCCAGGGGCCAACATCGGTTCGAGCTCGCGACAACGTGAGGGACTGCACCAGCTGGCGTCGAGCCCGAGCGAGCGTTGAAACTCGACCAGCTCTTCGAGCGCCGCCCGATCGGATCCGTCGTAGGCGACGAGAAGGGTGCCGCACTCGCGTAGCCCGACGGACGAGCCCCCCGCCTGTTCGAGGGCGGCGGCGAAGGTCGGCCACTGCCTGGCGGCGCGGACGTTCAACTCGACGAGGTCTGTCTCGCCCCACGTCGCCTCGCTCACCGGGGCGAGCATCCCGGCAGCCTGCATCGAGGCACCTTTTCCCGGCTCAGGGTCGAAGACGACCACGCGACGCCCAGTTTCGGCGAGCTTCCAGGCGCAGGTGAGTCCGATCACGCCCGATCCGACGATCGCGACGTCGTAGCTGCTCACTTCGATCATCCTACGGTCGAACGCGGCACGCCCCTTGAGCGCCACGCGCACCTGCCCGATACCGTCAAGCCGCCGACTGAAGTGAAAGGTGGCGGACGAATGGACGACGAGCGCCTCTTTGAGATCGCTTCTGAGCTCGGATCGATCTGTGAACGTCTCGACGACATCGCCCTCGAGGCACTTCGCGAGGCAGTAGCCACCGGCGCCACGGCGCGCCCGGAAAGCGAGCGCCGCATCGTCCGCGCCCGCAACGCGATCGAGCGTGCCCGACACCTGCTCGAGCCCTAGCCTGCTCGAGTCCTAGCCGGAGATGTCGCGTTCGCTTGTCGGCCGAAGAAGCGGCCATGATAAATCGATGACCAATCTCGAACACGACGAACGCCCCTGGGGGAACTACACGGTTCTCGTCGACGCTCCAGACCACAAGGTGAAGACGATCCTCGTCCGTCCAGGCAAGCGACTCAGCTACCAGCGCCACGAAAAGCGTGCCGAGCACTGGTTCGTCGTCACAGGTGAGGGCCGGGTCACCCTCGACGGGGTCGAGCTTCCCGTCTCGGCGGGGAGCACCGCTGACGTCGGAGTCGGTGTCGCGCATCGCATGGCCAACACCGGAGACGTCGACCTCGTCTTCATCGAGGTGCAGCACGGTGAGTCGTTCGCAGAAGACGACATCGTCCGCCTCGACGACGACTACGGGCGCGCCACTTGAGTCTGGTGGCAGCTTTGTTCACCGGTCATCTTCGCGTCGTCTGACGCCGATCGACGAGGCGCCACTCCTCTTCGTCACACGCCGACGGGCGGCATGTCGCTTGGCGGAGCGAGCTCGTTGAGGGCGTCGAGCAACTGACGAAGCCGCCCGTGATGGACCCTGTCGAACTCGAGCGCGATCCGCTCCAGTTCGAGGTGGTCGTTGCTGGCGCGTTCAGCCGGGTAAGGGTCGGTCCGCCAGATCCCTTTGTCGGTGCAGATGTCGGCAAAGGAGCTCGAAAGAGTCTTGAGCTCTATCTCACTCGGCGCATGACGAAGGCGGATGATCATCGCGTCGCCGACGAATCGCCGTGAGTGATAGTTACGATGGAAATTGAGCAGCTCTCGGACGGCGACGTCGGGATCGTCGGTGATCCGGTAAAGGGCGGCTTCGATCGGGTCGGCGAATCCGCGGGCGTAGACCTGCGCAGTGACGAACTCCTCCCAACCGCGCCAATAGCGCTCGCCCTCGGTTTCGACAAGGACGATCGGCGCCGGCTCGGCCTTGCCCGTTTGCAAAAGGGTGAGGAGCTCGAAGCACTCGTCGAGCGTTCCGAAGCCTCCCGGGAGGACGAGGAAGCCCGACGACTCCTTGATCAGCATCAGCTTGCGCGTAAAGAAGTACTTCATTTCGACGAGCTTGCGATTGTCGGCTATCCACTGGTTCGGCTCAGCCTCGCGAGGAAGGCGGATGTTGACGCCGATCGCCATCTCTGAACCTGCGCCCTCGTTGCCGGCGGCCATGATGCCCGGCCCGGCGCCGGTCACGACCATCCACCCCGCTTCTGCTAGCCGATGGGCGAGATCGCGAGCCAACAGATAGTGCGCGTCCGACGTCGCGGTGCGAGCCGATCCAAAGATCGTCACCTTGCGGATCTCACGGTAGGGGGCGAACATGCGGAACGCATCCGCCATCTCGGCGAGCGCCGAGCGGGCGATCTTCAAGTCGAGTCGGCTTGCTTCGGCGCGGGCGAGCTCGAGGGTTGAAAAGATGATTCCGCGGTACAAGTCGCGGTCGCGACGCACGTTCGCCGCGTCGAGGAACGAATCGACGAGCGTGGTGACTTCGTCGGCCGGGCCTTCGCCGAGGGCGCGCTCTTCTGGCGGTGTGTGTGTGGTCACGACGCGGCGACAACCTCGCTCGCCGCTTGGCGGTCGGCGAGCCAGATCACCGTTTCAGCCCGGACACGCCCGACGGGGAGGTCGTCTCCTTGGCTCACCCGTCTCAGCACGTCGGCCTTGTCAGCTCCCATCGCGGTGATGACGACAATCCTTGCCATCGCGATTGCTTCGAAGGTCAAAGAGAGGCGATCGAACTTGTTGCGACCGGTCGGGTCGGCGTTCCTGATCACAAGAACGCCTGGTTCGACGTCGGCGCCGTTAGAGGCGGGAAAGAGCGACGCCGTGTGGCCGTCCGGGCCGACGCCGAGCTGCAAGAGGTCGAATCCACCGGCCTTGGCGATCAGCGTGGCATACGCCTCCGGCCCTTGTTCACACGACATCGCGTGGTATCCGGCGAGCTCGTCACGGCGTCGACCGAGAGCGGCCGCGATTGCTACCGCATTGGCGTCGGGCGAGCCGGGGTCGACGCAGCGCTCGTCGGCAAAAAAGCACTCGATCGACGACCAGGGGAGGTCCTCGTCCGCCAGCCGTGAGAAGCATTTGGCGCCCGAGGATCCACCCGAGCATCCGAGGCGGAAGTGCGGCGCCCCGTTCGTCTGCTGGCGGACGACGCCTGCGGCGAGTCGCGCGAAGGCATCGGGGACGTCGTCGACGACTCGGAAATCGCCGAACATCACAACGACGCCATCGATTCGATCAGCAAGTCCGCCAGCGACGACCCGACGCCTCGATGAGCTGATCCGCCTCATCTGGCCCCCAGCTGCCGGCACGGTACAAGGAAAGCGATGGTCCGCCCTCTTCGAACGCGCGCTGGAAGGGGGTGACGATCGCCCATGCTCTCAAAACCTCGTCTGAGCGGATGAACAACGTCGGGTCGCCGAGCATGGCGTCGAGCAACAGCCGGTCGTAGGCGTCGACCGCTTGCTCGGGGAAGGTCTGGCTGTAAAGGAAGTCCATCGAGACGTTGCGCACCCGGAAGGTCGGGCCGGGGACCTTTGCCCCGAACGAGAGGCTGATCCCGTCGTCGGGCTGGATGCGAAGCGTCAGCGAGTCGGGGCGGAGATCCTCGGCGAGCTTGCCGGCAAAGGCGAGGTGCGGTGGCCGCTGGAAGACCATCGCCACCTCGGTAAGCCGGCGCTGCAGTCGCTTTCCCGTCCGGACGAAGACCGGCACCCCAGCCCAGCGCCAGTTGTCGACGGAGAGACGCATGGCGACGTACGTCTCGGTCTGGGAGTTCGGGTCGACGCCGGGCTCGTCCCTGTAGGCGGGGACGGGTTGGCCGTCGATGAAGCCGGCGCCGTACTGGCCGCGGACGACCTGTGAGATCGCTTCTTTTTCGTCGACGACGACGATCGAACGAAGAAGCTTCACCTTCTCGTCGCGGATCAGGTCACCTTCGACCGCCGCCGGCGGCTCCATCAAGGTGAGAGCGAGCACCTGCATGACATGGTTTTGGACGATGTCCCGCAGCGCTCCTGCTTGCTCGTAGAACTCGCCGCGCCCTTCGATGCCGATGCTCTCGGCGACGACGACTTGGACGTGGTCGACGTGACGACGATTCCAGATCGGTTCGAAGACCGAGTTGGCAAAGCGGAGGGCAAGGATGTTCTGGACCGTTTCTTTTCCCATGTAGTGGTCGATCCGGAAGATCTGCTCTTCGTTGAAGTGGGCGTGGATCTCGGCCATGAGTTGCTTGGCGCTTTGCAGGTCGACACCGAACGGCTTCTCGATGACGAGGCGGGCGAAGCGGCCGCGCTCGCCGGGGTGATTGAGCCCGGCGTTGCCGAGGCCGCGCACGACGCCCGCGAAGTGCTCTGGGGGGATGGCGAGATAAAAGACGCGGTTTCCGGCGGTGCCCCCGGTCTGGTCGAGGCCGTTGAGGAGCTCAGCGAGGCGGGAAAAGGTCGCTGCCTCCTCTGAGTCCCCGGAGAGGTAGACGAAGCGGGAAACTCGCTTTTCCCACTCCGAAGAGCTGTCGAGCGGCGCCGCGTCGAGACACTGGGCACGAAACTCCTCGTCAGTGAGCGGGGAGCGGGCAACCCCGACGACGATGAAGTTCTCCGGCAGAGCGCCCCGCTCGGCGACGCGGGCGAGGGCGGGAAGGATCTTTCTTCGCGTGAGATCGCCCGATGCTCCAAAAATGACGAAGGCAAGCGAATCGAGTTGTCGTCCGACGTTGGAGTCGAGCTCTGCGTCGAGGTCGATCTCGGCCACGTCCGTGTCAGATTCGAATTCACGCATCGACGTAGCCCGCCCTAGGACGACGACCGTAACGCGGCGGCCTTTTCCTCGAGCCGTTCGTGGAGCTCGTCGAAGGACTTGGCGAACGCGGCCACGCCTTCGTTTTCGAGCTGCAAGGTGACGTCGTCGAGATCGACTCCCACCTCTGCGAGCGAGGAGAGGATCTCTTTTTCCTCGGCGATTCCCGAGTCGACGGTTCGTGCCACAGTGCCATGGTCGAGGAACGCTTGCGCCGTGTCATACGGCATCGTGTCAACAGTGTCAGGACCGATGAGCCCGTTGACATAGAGCAGGTCCGGATAGGAGGGGTTCTTGGTCGAGGTCGATGCCCATAGCGGTCGCTGCGTTCTTGCACCCTTTTTCTTGAGCGCTTCGAACCGCGGGGTAGTGAAGCGGTCTTGGAAGATGCTGTAGGCGACCCGCGCCTGCGCGAGCGCCGCCTTGCCGCGGAGGTCGAGCGCCTGCTTGGCGCGCGGAGCACCGGGCTCCTGGGCCGCGATCGCCGCGAGGCGCCGGTCAACTTCTGTGTCGACACGGCTCACAAAAAAGGACGCAACCGACGCCACCGACGACGCGTCACCACCAGAAGAGATCAGTCGCTCGAGTCCGCTGAGGTATGCCTCGATCACCGCCTCATAGCGTTCCAGCGAAAAGATCAGCGTGACGTTGATCTTTCTTCCACTGGCGATCATCTCTTCGATGGCGGGTATCCCCTCGGTCGTGGCCGGAATCTTCACGAACAGGTTGGGGCGGTCGATACGACTGTGTAGCGACCGTGCCGAGGCGATCGTTCCCTCCGTGTCATGGGCGAGATCGGGCGCGACTTCGACGGAGACGAAGCCATCACCGCCCTTTGAGGAGTTGTACAAGGGACGCAATATGTCGAGCGCTCCCGTGACATCGGCGAGAACGAGCTCCCAGTAGGCGTCTTCGATCGGGACATCGGCGCGAATGAGCTCGCCGAACTGCTCGTCGTAGTCGGTGCCGGCTTCGATCGCCTTGGTCATGATCGAGGGGTTGGAAGTCACGCCGCGGATGCCGAGTTCGGCGAGTTCGGCAAGCCCGCCTTGGCGCACGTAGCTGCGCTTCAAGTCGTCGATCCAAGGGCTTTGGCCCTGTTGGGTGAAGAGGTCAGTGAGTCTCGTCACGTCGCAAACCTCCAGGAGTCGGCTCCGGTTGCGCCTCTAGCCGAGACTAGGGGCACAAAAGAGTCGGTGCCCCGCGAGGGGACTACGAAACCGACGCCACCTCAGAAACGAGCCGCGGCTGTTCGAGTCGGACGCGAGCCAGCTGCCGGGCGGCGAGGGCGCGGATCAGCCACCAACCGGGGTCTATCTCGCCGCCGCGGTGGGCGAGCCGCGCGGTCGTCGGCGCGGCGTGGTGGTTGTTGTGCAATCCCTCACCGAATGTCAAAAAGGCGAGCCACTGGTTATTACGCGCCGTGTTCACGTACGGCTGCGAGCCGACCGTGTGACCAAAGGCGTTGATCGCCGCGTTGAGGGCGAGGTAGGAGGTGACGTGGACCGCCGCCGCGATCAGTCCGAACTCCCACCCGAAGCCCGCGATGAGGATCCCGAGCCCGATGCCAAGACCAACGAATCCGTGGTCGAAGACCAGCCGGTCGAGGCGGTCAGGCGGGAGATCCTTCGCGTACTGCTGGACCGTCACGCCGTCGCGAGCAACCCTTCGATAAAGGGCGGCGTTAGTCAGCTGGACGCGCCAGAAGCCGAGCAAGACGGGGGAGTGGGGATCGCCCTCAACATCGGTGAAGGCGTGGTGCTTGCGATGGACGGCCGCCCATTGGCGTGGCCGAATCCCTGAGGTCAACCAAATCAAGACCCGGAAGGCAAACGTCACCGGTGGCGAAAGCGTGACCGCGCGATGCGCGACGCAGCGGTGGAGATAGACGGTGGTGCACAACAGCCCAACTTGGGCAGTGAACAGGCCGACGATGATGGCAACAATGAGGGTGGGCACACCGGGACGTTAGCAGTGGTCAGTCTCACAATCGCAGGTTGTCCCGGGTTAACCTGCCCTCGGACCGGTCGAATACCGAGTCTCAGGTTTGGCGCGAAAAATGAGGAAGCCGGTGAACAAGGCGACGGCGAAGATCACCTCGATAATCGGACGTCTCGTCTCGGAGCGACTGAACGAGGCGTTCAAGAAGTACGTCCTCGACGAGGCGCTCTTGCCGCTTCGCCACCTCGGTCGTCGACTCCTTTTTGGGGCGATCGGGGCCTTGTTGATCGCGATCGGCTCGGTGATCGCGCTCGTCGCTTTGCTGCGCGTGCTCGAGTCGGAGACGGGAACCACCTTCAACGGACACTGGTCGTTCGCTCCCTACCTCATCACCGCGGTGGCGGCGGCCATCGCGCTCGGCGGGTTCGTCGTCTTCGGCTTCAAAGGGGTGGTCTCTCGCCGGCCGGCAAGCCGCGGGCGTTCTGGGGATCGCAAGCGTCGCGGGTGAACGAGCAGCCCGCGCTCGGCGGGCCGTTTTCCGAAGGCGAGCGCGTGCTGCTCGTCGACCACCGTGGGCGTCGGTACCTGATCCGCCTCAAGGCAGGCGCCTCCTTCCACACCCATGCCGGAATCGTCGAACACGACTCTTTGATCGGCCGCCAGGAAGGAAGCGAGATCTCGGCTCCACGGCGTGACGGACGGAGCGGGAGCACGCGGCGATTCCTCGCCGTTCGCCCGACGCTTGCCGACCTCGTCTTGAAGATGCCGAGAACCGCCCAGGTGATCTACCCAAAAGATCTCGGGGCGATCCTTGTCGCGGCGGACTTGTTCCCGGGCGCCCGCGTGCTCGAAGCGGGAGTCGGTTCGGGCGCGCTTTCGATGGCGGCGGTGCGAGCCGGTTGCATCGTCACCGGCTACGAGATCAGGGACGACTTCGCAAAGAGCGCCCGATCGAACGTCGAGGCGACCTTCGGGCCGGACGTCGCCTACCACGTCGAGGTGCGTGACATTTACGACGGCATCAGCGGTGAGGACTACGACCGCGTCCTTCTCGACCTCCCCGAACCGTGGCGGGTCGTCGATCACGCCTCCCGCGCCCTTCGCCCGGGCGGAATCCTTTGTGCCTATCTGCCGACGATCAACCAGACGGCAGCGCTTCGCGAACGCCTCTATCGGGCCGAATTCGCGCTCGCAGAGACGATCGAAGTGCTGAGGCGCACCTGGCACATCGACGGCCGCTCGGTCCGTCCTGACCATCGCATGGTCGCCCATACCGGCTTCATCACGACGGCGCGACGCGTCGAGGCGAAGTCCTTTGACGAAGAGATCGAAGAATCAGAACAAGACGACGCGGACGAAACCGACGGCTAGGGCCATTGCTGTCGGTTACGACTGCTCGATGAAGATGCACTCCCCGGGGCACTCTTCTGCCGCCTCGGTCACCGCGTCGTCCAGTCCCTCTGGGACGACGACCATGCCCTGAGAACCACCCGGGTCGTTCATCACCGAGGAGCCGTCCTTCACGTAGGCGAGACCGTCGTCTTGCAACGTGAAAACCGCCGGGCAGATCTCCTCGCAGAGACCATCGCCGGTGCAGAGATCCTGGTCGATCCAGACCTTCATCGCGCGGGGCGCCCTTTCATCGGCAGCTCGGTGTCCCGACAAGCGTATCGACACGAAGCCGTGACGGGGACAATCGTCGTGAGAAACCGATTATCGCAGGTGGTTGCCTTAACGCTGCGATCCCGGGTCAACCCCGCCGGCTTTCCAGATCCGCGTTTGACGACTCGCGGGCTCGGTGTAGCGTCCGAAGAAAGCGACTTTGCAGCAAGGAGGACAGCGCGATGGTCGAGCCGACGCCCTCGGAAATCCGGGCGCGCCTCATCGCCGCCGAAGAAGAAGTTGCGGAGCTCCGCCACCGTCTCCACGAGGCGCCGCAGCGGGTCCGCGTCTTAGAAGAGCGGCTTTTGGAGGTGAAGGGCCAGCTTGCGCAGGCCCTGTCGCACAATGAGAAGCTCACCTACACCCTCCAGCAGGCGAAAGAGAACATCGCCGCGCTGAGAGAAGAGGTCGACAAGCTCACCCAGGCCCCGAACGCCTACGGAACCTTCCTCCAGCACAATGAGGACGGAACGGTTGACGTCTTTGCGAGCGGCCGCAAGATGCGAGTCGCCCTTCACCCGGCGATCGACCCGGAATCTTTGGAGCGCGGCAACGAAGTCGTCTTGAACGAGTCGTTGAACGTCGTCTTATCGCGGACGTTCGAGCGCTCTGGAGAAGTGGTGACGATCCAGGACCTGCTCGAAGACGGGGAGCGGGCGGTCGTCGTCGGGCGCGCTGACGAGGAACGGGTGGCGGAGATCTCCGACGGCCTAAAGCCGACACGCCTTCGCGCCGGAGACCATGTCCTCATGGATCCGCGCACATTGTTGTTGCTCGAGAAGCTGCCGCGCCCTGAGATCGACGAGGTCGTTCTCGAAGAGGTCCCCGACATCACCTATGCCGACATCGGCGGCCTCGACGAACAGATCGAAGCGCTTACCGACGCGGTCGAGCTGCCGTACTTGCATCGTGAGCTTTTCGCCGAGCACAACCTGCCGGCGCCGAAGGGGATCTTGCTTTACGGTCCGCCCGGGTGCGGAAAGACGCTCATCGCCAAGGCCGTCGCCAACTCGCTCGCCAAAAAGGTCGGCGAACTGAAGGGCAACGAGCACATCCGCAGCTATTTCCTCAACATCAAAGGACCGGAGCTGCTCAACAAGTACGTCGGGGAGACCGAGCGCCAGATTCGACTCGTCTTCCAGCGAGCCCGCGAAAAAGCAGAAGAGGGCGTCCCGGTCATCGTCTTTTTCGACGAGATGGATTCGCTGTTCAGAACGCGGGGAACCGGGATCAGCTCGGACATGGAGTCGACGATCGTCCCGCAGCTTTTGGCCGAGATCGACGGAGTGGAAGCGCTTCGCGACGTGATCGTGATAGGTGCCTCGAACCGCGAAGACTTGATCGACCCAGCGATCCTGCGCCCTGGCCGACTCGACGTGAAGATCAAGATCGAACGGCCGAACGAGCTCGCCGCGCAGCAGATCTTCGCCCGTTACCTGACGCCCGATTTGCCGCTGTCGGCCGACGACGTCTCAGAGCTCGGCGGGGGAGACCCAGAAAAGGCTGTGCAAGCGATGATCGAGCGCACGGTCACCGAGATGTACCGCGCCGACGAGGACAACCGTTTCCTCGAGGTCACGTACCAAAACGGTGACAAGGAGGTCCTCTACTTCAAGGACTTCGCTTCAGGGGCGATGATCGAAAACATCGTCCGGCGAGCAAAGAAACTCGCCATCAAGAGGACGCTTTCTGGCGAAGGGCGCGGCATACGCATGCACGACCTCGCCGAGTCGATCAAGCAGGAATACAAAGAGAACGAAGACCTGCCGAATACGACAAACCCAGACGACTGGGCGAAGATCTCCGGGAAGAAGGGCGAGCGAATCGTCTACGTCCGCACCGTTGTCGACCACGGCGACGAGCAGGGTGGAAGGGCGATCGAGCGGGTCGGGACGGGCCAATACCTCTAACCCCTCCTTAATCCACGGCCCACACTCTTGTCATTGAATAGTCGGCCGGTTCCACTAGGGTCGGCCGCGTGGCGATACCGAAGGTCTGTGGTATCGAGACCGAGTACGGAGTGCAGGTCACGGGCGGTTCAGACGCCAACCCGACGACCGCGTCATCCCTACTCATCAATGCCTACGTCTCCGACCTCATCAGCCGTGTCGGCTGGGACTTCGAAGACGAATCCCCAGGGCGCGACGCCCGCGGGTTCATGCGCGAGGGTGCCGCCCCTCCCGAAGTGGAGACGAACCTCGTCAACACGGTGTTGACCAACGGGGCGCGCTACTACGTCGACCATGCCCACCCCGAATACTCGACGCCTGAGTGTTCGAACGTCCTCGAGCTCGTCACCCACGACCGCGCCGGCGAGGTCGTCCTGGCGCGTTCGATGGCGGCCGCGACGCGGATCCTGCCGCCGGGGGACGCCATCGTCGTTTACAAGAACAACTCCGACGGCAAGGGGAACTCCTACGGCTGTCACGAGAACTACCTCGTCGACCGGGCGACGCCGTTTGCCCGCATCGCCCGCCAGCTCACGGCCCATCTCGTCACTCGCCAGATCTACACCGGCTCAGGAAAGGTCGGGTGCGAGGAAGAAGGCAGGAAGAGCCCGGAGTTCGAGATCGGACAGCGCGCCGACTTCTTCGAAGAAGAGGTGGGTCTCGAAACGACGCTGAAGCGCCCCATCATCAACACCCGTGACGAGCCGCATGCCGACGCGCAGCGTTATCGCCGCCTGCACGTGATCACCGGCGACGCGAACCTCGCCGAGGTGGCGACCTTCCTCAAGGTCGGTGTCACCGCGATCATGCTCGCCCTCGTCGAAGACGACTGGTTCGGGTCGAACGAGCTCGTCCTCGTCAATCCCGTCCAGGCGATGCATCTCGTCTCCCATGACCTTTCGCTTTCGGAACCACTCGAGCTTTCGACAGGCGAGCGGGTGACGGCGATCGAGCTGCAGTGGCAACTGCTCTCACAGGCGCGCAAGTACAGCGAGGTGAACGGGCTCTCGGTCCTCGGAGAAGAACACGTCGGCGCGATGGTCCTCGATCGCTGGGAGTCGGTGCTCGCCGCCCTCGAGTCGAACCCGTCAACGCTTAGCCGGACGCTCGACTGGGTGGCGAAGCTCGAGCTGATCGAGGCTTACCGGAAACGGCATCAATGCGGCATGGATGATCACCGGATCCAAGCACTCGATCTGCAGTACCACGATCTTCGCCCGCAGAAGTCGTTGTTCGCGCGTCTCGACATGGAGCGCCTCGTGGAAGCGGCCGATGTTGAAAAAGCAGTATCGGACCCGCCAGAAACGACGCGCGCCTATTTCAGAGGCGAATGCTTGAAACGTTTCGCGTCTCAGATCGCCGCGGCGAACTGGGACTCGGTTGTGTTCGATCTCGGTGATGGCCCTCTGCGGCGGGTGCCGATGATGGAGCCGCTGAAAGGGACACAAGCTCACGTCGCTACGCTCATTGCTGGATCTGGCAGCGCCGCCGAGTTGCTTGAGCGGCTCGGCGCGTAGGGAGGAAACAAATGGCAGAACGCGAGCTGAAGCGGCGGACAGCGCCGCAACGGCAAGCCCCCGAGTCCGAAGGGGAAGAAGAGGCCCCGCAGGGCTCGGAGAAAGGTGAACGCTTAAAAGCCGAGATCGACGATCTCCTCGACGAGATCGACGATGTCTTGGAGGACAACGCAGAAGAGTTCGTGCGTAATTACGTCCAAAAAGGCGGCCAGTAGCAGGTCTTTTCGCTCGAGCCGCTAGCGTGCCGTTCATGGCGCTGTACCTGTTTCCGCCGAACGACGACCCTGGGCCGAGCTTTGTCGAGTTGCTCCGACGCGCCCATCAGCAACCTCCGTTGCCGCAAGCTTCCAACTTTCCGATCGAAACACGTCACGCGACGACGATTGCCGCTCTCCGCTACGCGAACGGTGTCGTCATGGCGGGCGACCGACGCGCCGTAGAGGGCGGCGCCAGCATCGCCCATCGCAGCATCGAAAAGGTGTTCCCCGCCGACCGCTATTCGGCGGTCGCGATCGCGGGCGCTGCCGGCCCGGCGATCGAGATGGTGCGCTTGTTCCAGACCCAGATCGAGCACTACGAAAAGGTCGAAGGCGAAGCCCTCACTCTTGAGGGAAAGGCGAATCAACTGGCGCAGTTCGTCCGTGATCATCTGCCGATGGCAATGCAGGGACTCGGCGTCGTACCGCTGTTCGCCGGGTGGGACGCACGTCGCGCGACCGGCCGAATCTTCACCTACGACATGACCGGTGGCCGCTACGAAGAGACCGATTTCCATGCGACTGGCTCTGGTGGGCGCGACGCCAAGAACACGATCAAGCTCGGCTACCGCGACGGAATGTCCCGCAACGAAGCCGTTGAGCTGGCGGTCGAAGCGCTCTACCAAGCAGCAGATGAGGACGCCGCCACCGGGGGGCCAGACCCATTGCGCGGCATCTACCCGATCATCGCAACAGTCGACGAATCGGGCTTCAAGCGACTCGAGAGCGAAGAGGTCGCCGAGCGCTTCGCCGCTGTCCTATCGCGCCGCGAGGCTCGTGGTGATGTCGCCTCTGGGGGGGCGCCGCGATGACGATGCCGTTCTACGTCGCCCCAGAGCAGGTGATGAAGGACCGCGCCGAGTACGCGCAAAAAGGAATCGCGAGGGGTCGGGCGCTGGTCGCGGTCGCCTACGAAGACGGCATCTTGATCATCGCCGAGAATCCCTCGCGCACGCTCCACAAAATCAGTGAGATCTACGACCGAGTCGCCTTCGCAGGAGTCGGCAAGTACAACGAATTCGACCAGCTGCGTGTCGCCGGCATCAGGCACGCCGACACCAAGGGCTACGCCTACTCCCGCGACGACGTGGACGCCCGCTCGCTCGCCAACCTCTACGCGCAGTACTTAGGGCAGGTCTTCACTCACGAGATGAAGCCGCTCGAAGTCGAGATCCTCGTCGCCGAGATCTCGCCAGAAGGAGAACGTCGGCTCTATCACATCTCTTATGACGGGACGGTTGTCGACGAGGAGAACTGGACGGTGCTTGGGGGAGAGGCCGACGCGATCGCCGCCCGCGTCGAACAGACCATCCAGCAGGGGTGGTCGCTCGGCGAGGCGGTACGGGGATGCGTGAAATGCCTCGCCGGTCCCGACCGCAACCTCGCCGCCGACGACTTAGAAGTCGGGGTGCTCTCGCTTTCGGCCGGTCGGCGAGCCTTTCGCCGCGTAAACGGAGCGGAGCTCAACTCCCTGCTCGACGGCGCAGGCGCCTGAGCCCGAGCGCGTTCGGGCGCCTCTTCTTCGTGCGCCCGGGGTTGGCTTGATCGGCGAAAGCTGCCTCGACCTGGACTTTGAGCATGATCTCTCTCGCCGTCGCCAGCTGTTCTTTTGGCACGAGGATGGCGACCTCGGTCGGGAAGGGGTAGGGACCGTCACCTGTCCCCCTCATCACTGCGTTCACGCCCTCTGAGCGGAGCCTGCCGACTACGAGGTGCCCCTGGATCGTCCCGACCACCGAGGTCAGGTACTCGAACGGCTCCGGACTGTCCATGCTCGTACGGTACTCGCGTCCTTCCTGCAGCGGCCGGGCGACCGCTGGACGATAGGTTGGCTCGCAGTGGAGCGGCGCATTGTCGGGCTCGAGAACGAGTACGGCGTCACCTGCACCCTCCGCGGCCAGCGCCGCCTCAGCCCTGACGAGGTCGCCCGTGTCCTTTTCCGCCGCGTCGTCAGCTGGGGACGGTCCTCCAACGTCTTTTTGGAGAACGGCGCGCGGCTCTACCTGGACGTCGGCAGCCACCCTGAGTACGCGACACCCGAGTGCGATTCGATCGAAGATCTGGTCGCCCACGACAAGGCAGGAGAGCGCATCCTCGAAGGCCTCGTCGGTGCGGCTGAGACCAGGCTGCGCGACGAAGGGGTACGGGGAGTCGTCTACCTGTTCAAGAACAACACCGACTCGGCAGGCAACTCGTACGGGTGCCACGAGAACTACCTGACGAGCCGGCGCGACGACTTCGCCCACTACGCGCAGGTGCTGATCCCGTTCCTCGTCACGCGTCAGATCTACGCCGGAGCAGGAAAGGTGCTCCAGACGGCTCGTGGCGCTGTCTTCTGTATCTCCCAGCGCGCCGAGCACATCTGGGAGGGCGTGTCCTCGGCGACGACGAGGTCTCGGCCGATAATCAACACGCGCGACGAGCCGCACGCGGACGCCGAGCGTTACAGGCGCCTTCACGTCATCGTCGGGGACTCGAATATGAGCGAGTACGCCACCTTCTTGAAGGTCGGTGTGACGAGCTTCATGCTCCGCATGCTCGAGGATCCGACCGTCGTCCTCAGGGACATGACACTCGAAGACCCGATTCGCGCCATCCGCGAGATCAGCCACGACATCACGTGTCGGCGCAAGATACGTCTCGCCAACGGAAGAGAGGTGAGCGCGCTCGACGTGCAGAGCGAGTACCTCGGCCGGGCGCTTCGCTATGCGCATCAGCGCGGCGCGTCGCCGCTCGAAGAGCGGGCGCTCGACATGTGGCAGCACTGCGTCGAGACGATCGAAAAAGACCCTTTGTTGCTCGATCGGGAGTGCGACTGGGTCATCAAGCACCACCTCGTCGAGAACTATCGGGCGCGGCACTCGCTGGCGCTCGGAAACCCGCGTATCGCCTTGTTGGATCTCCAGTACCACGACGTGAGCCGCAAGCGAGGCATCTACTACCGCCTGCAGGAACGGGGGAGGGTTGACCGGGTCGTCACCGATCGAGCCATCACTGAGGCGATGGAATCCGCCCCGAAGACGACACGCGCTCATCTGCGGGGCGAGTTCATTCGTCGTGCCAAAGAGCGCCGCCGGGACTTCACCGTCGACTGGGTGCACCTAAAGCTCAACGATCAGACGCAGCGAACCGTCTTGTTAAAGGACCCGTTCAGGTCGCACGACGAGCGCGTCGAGCGGCTCATCGAGTCGATGTAGCGTTCGTCGCTGCACTGATAGGACCAAATGATCGAAGACGAGCTCTTATCAGAACGTGATGAGGCGTCGATCGCCGAGGCGGTAGCGACCCGGCCCGCTCGGCGCCGACTTTGGCGCGCCCGTCGCCAGGCGCACAGCAAGGCCAAGCGATCGCGCCGCCGGGTGATCGTCGAGACAACGATCGGGCTCCTCGTCGCCCTTTTGCTGGCGCTCGGGGTTCGAACCTTCGTCTTCCAGGTCTTCTACGTCCCCTCCGGTTCGATGGAGCCAACGCTTGCCGTCGGTGACCGGATCCTCGTCAACAAGTTCCTCTTCAACTGGCACTCGGTGCATCCGGGATCGATCATCGTGTTTCGCACGCCACCCGCGGCGATCAGCCGTTGCGCGACTACCGACGGGGACCTCGTCAAGCGCGTCGTCGCGACGGGGGGCCAGACAATCTGGTCACGAGGAAACGTGGTCTATGTGAACGGCAAGCCCTTGCCACAGCCTTACCTGCCAAAGGGCACACAACTCGGACAGCCGATTACGCGAACGATCGTCCCGAAAAGTGATGTCTATGTGCTCGGCGACAACCGTTCGGTCTCGTGCGACAGTCGCGTTTGGGGGCCCGTTCCTGGAACGTCGATCGTCGGAAGCGTTATTGCCATCGTCTGGGAGAGCTGGCATCCCGACGTTCACTTCTTCTGAGCGGTCAAGCGACGCGGAGAGTTCGTGTCGAAAGAGCACTTGTAGACTTCTTCCGTGGGCAGCCTCGACCCCGCCAAAATTCTCGTCGTTCTCGTCGTCGCGCTGATCGTGCTCGGGCCAGAACGGCTTCCGCGGGTGGCGCGCCAAGCGGGCGCCGCCTGGCGCGAGCTGACGAGGGTGCGTGAGGAAGTCGCCGAGGAACTTCGCTCAGCACTTCCTGACAAGAGCGAACTTCCGGTCATTCCGCGCATCCCCTCTGTCAAAGGGACGCTCTCGAGGTACATCACCGAGACGCCCGAGACACAGATCGGAACAGCCGTCCCCAACGGCGATGGCGCAGATGGCGACCTTTCCTCGGCCGGGGCGACGACTCAAGCCGCGGGTGTCGTGGGAGAGTTCGTCCCTCCGGCTGACGACCCGAGCATGAACTGACCGTTCTTTCCTCGGCCAGGTGAGATAAGCGTGTCGACCTTGCTTCGGCGCCAAAACGCGCCGCGACCCGAGCCGGATGCGATGACGTTCGTCGAGCACTTGGGCGAGCTCCGTCGGCGCCTCATCATCTCGGTCATCGCCTTTGTCATCGCGGCGATTCTCGTCTACGTCTTTTACCCAGAGCTGTTGCGCCTCCTTATCCATCCGCTCTGTGTCTCTCAGCACAAGCCGATCAACTCGTGTTACCTGACCGTGTTCGGCCCGCTCGATGCCTTCGCCATCCGGCTCAACACCACCGCCTACGGCGGGCTGGTCCTCGGCTCGCCCGTGATCCTTTACGAGCTCTGGCGGTTCGTCACCCCCGGGCTGAAGGCGAACGAGCGACGCTACGCGGTTCCCTTCGCTCTCACCTCGGTGACGCTCTTTTTGGTCGGGGCATTCGTTGCCTGGGTCACCTTCCCGCACGCGCTCGGATTCCTCCATGCGGTCGGCGGACCAAACATCAAGGATCTCTTCACGCCCTCTAAGTACCTCGGGCTGATCCTCGCTTTGATGGCCATCTTCGGGGTGGCGTTCGAGTTTCCGATCGTCCTCGTCGGCCTCGAAATGGCGCACGTGCTCACGCCACAGCGCCTGTCACATTGGCGCCGTCCGGCAATCGTGATCATCGTCATCTTCGCGGCCGTTGTGACGCCGAGCTCCGACCCGTTCTCGATGCTCGCCTTGGCGGTGCCGATGCTCTTGTTCTATGAAGCGTCGATCCAAGCAGGAAAGCTGCTGACGAGACAACGCCGCGCCGCCGGGCCGTCTTGATCTGTTGAGCACCCGCCGCTTTGACGGGACGACGGCAGTGAGGCGATCGCCAAAGCAATACGCGAAAGCCGTGCGCGAGGCGTTCCTTTCCCGCCGCCCCTTCCCGCTCGACCCCTTCCAGGCCGAGGCGTTCGACCTCCTCGATGCCGGGAAGTCGGTGCTTGTCGCCGCACCGACCGGATCTGGGAAGACGCTGATCGCCGAGTACGCGGTGGCCCACGCCCTGGCAGAAGGCGGACGCGCCATCTACACGACGCCACTCAAAGCGCTTTCGAACCAGAAATATGGTGACTTCGCGGCTGAATACGGATCCCACCGTGTTGGGCTTCTCACCGGAGACGTCTCGCGAAATGGTGAGGCTGACGTCGTCGTTATGACGACAGAAGTGCTCCGCAACATGATCTACGCCGATCCTTCGCGCCTTTCGCGCGTGCACTGTGTCGTCCTCGACGAGGTGCACTACCTCGAGGACCGCTACCGCGGCTCGGTGTGGGAGGAGATCATTCTTTCTGCTCCCGCCTCGATCACCTTGGTCTGTTTGTCGGCGACCGTCTCGAACGCAGAAGAGCTCGCCGGGTGGATGGAACACGTACGCGGAGCGACATCCCACGTAATCGAGGAAAGGCGCCCGATCGAGCTGCGCCATCTCTACGTGGTCGGTGTCAGGGCAACGAGATCGTTGGACATATTTCCGACCTTTGTCGACGGAGTGCCGAACCCAGAAGTGATCGCCCTCGACAACCGCATCCGCCCGAAACGGCCGGTGCGGAACCATCCGACCCCCACGGGCCAGTGGAGGAGCGCTCGTCCCGGGCAGCGATCGCCGCTTTACCGCCCGCGCCGGCACGAGGTCATCGAGCGTTTCTCTGAAGATGGCCTCTTGCCGGCGATCTACTTCGTCTTTTCGCGGGCGGGCTGCGACGACGCCGTCCGTCAGTGCCTCGAGGCGGGACTGCGGCTCACGACTCCCGACGAGCGCCGCATGATCCGATCGATCGCCGAAGCTCACGTCGAACAGCTGTCGGACGCCGACCTGCGCGTCCTCGGCTACGCGCGCTTCGTCGAAGGACTCGAGATGGGACTTGCAGCTCACCACGCCGGCCTCGTCCCGGCGTTTCGTGAGGCAGTCGAGGAATTGTTTTCTGCTGCCCTTGTCAAGGCGGTCTTCGCCACAGAGACGCTTTCGCTCGGGATCAACATGCCGGCGCGCTCTGTGATCATCGAGTCACTTTCGAAGTTCTCAGGCTCTGGACACGAGGACCTGACGGCCGGGAACTACACGCAGCTCACCGGCCGTGCCGGGCGCCGAGGCATCGATCCGGTCGGTTACGCGGCCGTACTGTGGTCGCCATTTCACGACTTCGGAGAAGTCGCCGCGCTGGCGAGCGCCCGCAGCCTCGCGTTGCGGTCATCGTTCCGACCGACTTACAACATGGCAGTCAACCTCGCCCGTCGTTACAGCCGCGAGGACGCTTACCGGTTGGTTCGTTCGTCGTTCGCGCAGTATCTGAGCGACGTTCCGCTTTCACGGCAGCTCGATGCCGTCGTCGATCTGCTCGATGAGCGCGGCTATCTCTCCGGTTGGGAGAACACCGCTTCGGGCGAGCGCTTGGCGAGCCTCTATCACGACTGCGACCTCCTCATCGCCGAGTCGATCGCCGCCGGTTTGCTGGGCGGGCTCGATGCTCCGAGCCTCGCCGCTTTGGTCTCGCTTTTCACCTTCGAGCCCCGCCGCCAAGCCCCCGAGGCGACGCTTCCAGACGCACGCCTTTCTCGGCGAGCGGACCAAATAACCGCCCTCGCCAGGGACCTTCGTGATGACGAGCGAAAACGGAAGATCCCGCGCACTCGCGAGCTCGACGCCGGCTTCGCCCGTTTCGCCTTTGAATGGGCGAAGGGGGCGGATTTGCGCCACCTCCTTGCACCGCCGCGCACGGCCCGCCAGCGGGGCCGCATCGAAGGGCTCTCAGGTGGCGACTTCGTGCGCAACATCAGACAGCTCGTCGACCTTCTCCGACAGATCTCCACCACAGAGAGGGGATCGCGTCTTGGCGGTGTTGCCGAAAGAGCCGCCGGTGAGCTCGAGCGGGGAATCGTCGCCGCCTCCGTGCCACCGGTTCCGGACGAAATCGCCCCGGTCGAGCGGCCCGGGGAGGGCGTCGCATCGGGCACGGTCCGCGATCCGGCGAATGGCGTCCCGTAGTCTCGGCGGGGCATGACGCTCTACGCGACCGAGTCCTTTACCGAGTCTGAACGGACTGTCCTTCGCCGCTATGTGACGGACCTCGAAGGTCCGGTCTTCGCCCTCGTCAATCTCCCAGAGGTCGTCCGCGGGGCGCTCTTTGCGCGCTACTCGCGTTCGCCGAAGAGCCTTCGCCGCCTGTTCCTCGACGAGTTCGTCGACGAGCTCGACGTCTCAGGAGACGCCACCTTCGACGCCACCGTCGGTCTCCGTCGGGCCGAGGAGCTCTATCGGCGCATCTTTTTGGAGTTCGGCGATGACTCCGTCGCCCAGCTCGGCGGAGTGCATCTCGCCTGTGAGCAGGCGTCGAACATCTTGACCAAGGTGCTCGAGTGGAGCCGCCTGATGTCGTACCTCGAGCAGTCGACGCGCTACATCCCTTACGACAACAGGCTCTCCTCGGGTCGTTATCGCTACTACCGCGATCCAGAAGTACTCGATTCGCACCTCGGGGCGCGCTACGTCGGCGACATGGACCGCATCTTCGACACCTACGGCGAGCTGTTGCCCAGGCTGCAATCCCACATCACGCGCACTACCCCGAACGACGGCTCGGTCGGCGACTTCGCCTACCGCCAGTCCGTGAAGGCGGCCGCCCTCGATGCGCTGCGAGGACTCTTGCCGGCGGCCACCCTTTCCAACGTCGGGATCTACGGGTCCGGCCAGTCCTACGAGTTGCTGTGCCTAAAGATGCGAGCCCATCCACTCGGAGAGGTACGCGACTACGGCAAGCTCATCCTCACCGAGTTGAGAAAAGTCATCCCGTCGTTTCTTGCCCGCCTCGACCGCCCAGAAAGGGGAGGGGAGTGGGTCGAGTACTTCGCCAAAAGACAAGAGGAGATGGACGCCCTCACCGCCCGTCTGTTTCCAAGCGGGATAACTGAGGGCGACGCGGTCGGCGCTGAGGAGTCGGTACGGCTGCTCGACTTCGATCCCGAAGGCGAACTGAAGGTGCTCGCGGCGATGTGCTTTCCGCACTCGACGCGCTCAGAACGCGATCTCCTCGTCGCGGTTGGCAGGCTGTCGGCGGAGGAGCGCGGCGCGATCGTCACCGCCTATGTCGGCGAGCGCCGCAACCGCCGCCACCGGCCGGGCCGCGCGCTCGAGCGCACCGACTACCGCTTCGAGATCGTGTCGGACTACGGAGCGTTCCGCGACCTCCAGCGCCACCGCATGCTGACCATCGAGTGGCAGCCGCTTTCTACCGAGCTCGGCTACGAGGTGCCAGAGGTGGTCGAAGAGGCAGGGCTGTCGACGCCATTTGTCGACTCGCTCGAGCGGGCGCGTGACCTCCACGATCTCCTGAAGACGAACTTCCCGCTGCAGGCCTCCTACGCAGTGGCGCTCGCCTTTCGGATCCGCTACGTAATGCAGCTCAACGCCCGCGAGGCGATGCACCTCATTGAGCTTCGCTCGAGCCCGCAAGGTCACGCCGTGTATCGGCGCATCGCGCAGGCGATGCATCGCGAGATCGCCGAGACCGCTCGACACCAAGCGATAGCCGGAGCGATGACGTTCCTTGAGAAAGGAGACGCCGAGCTCGGGCGGATGGAGGCAGAGCGTCGCGCCGAACAGCGCCGAAACATCGCTTCGGAGACGAGAATCGAGCCTGGCCCTCAACAAGCCCCCGTACGCGCGGCCGAAGGATCGGGGGCTTCCACCTGAGGCGGCGTGCTTGCCAGCAGTAGCGGCGGGAACGATGATGCCTACTCCGCAGTAACAGAAAAGGGGGTCTCAATGGCGTACTCGCTTACTTGCGCCGACACCGGCGCCAGTTGCTCTGGCGCGTTCACCTCGGACACCGAAGACGAACTGATGCAGCACGTTCAGTTGCACGCATCCATCGCTCACCCCGAAATGGAATTGACTCCACAGACCGTCGAGCAGGTAAAAGGCCTCATCCGACAGGTCTGAAACCCGGGCGACAGAGCCCTTCGGCCCTTGACTCTTGGCTTTCGGAGTGCAGAATGGGTGGGTCCCGCTCGTCAGGCGCCGTCTCGGGGAGCCTCCGTCAGTCGCTCCAGGTCGTCTCGGCGGGGCAGTTGCGTAGGACTGGTCCAGGGAGCTGAGTAGACAACGTCACTCGCCCCGAGGCGAGCCGTGCTCGGGCGGGCGCGGACGACGGCGCCAAAGGCTCCCTGGACCTCTCCATTTCCGTTCACCGGGCTCCGTCTCAGGGTCCGATATCGGCGATTCGTTTTGGGAATCGTTTGTGCCAAATAACGGTTGTATGCGCGCGAATGTGCCGTATAGTGACCGCGCTCAAGGACCCCCCGGGGCTGACGACGCTGCTACCTGCGGCGACGAGGGATTCTGAGCTCATGGGATCGAGGAGCTAATGGCAAGCGAAGTCGGGGGCGAGGTCGAGACCGAGGCCCTCGTTGAAGAAGAGCCCGAGGAGCCGGCGGACGAAGAGCTCCTCGAAGAGGACGACCTCGGTATCGACGACCTCGTCGCCGAGGACCTCGTCGACGACGAGGATCTCGAAGACGTCCCTGTCACGGCGGCGGTGGCGACCGACGGCGAAGAGGCGCTCGTCGAGGTCGAAGAAGAAGAGGAAGAAGAAGACGACGATGACGTTGAGGCGAGTCTCGACGTCATCTTGAAAGAGCGCCTCGTCGTTCCCGACGAGGCGGACGAAGAAGACGAGGGCGAACCGACCGATGCCGAGGACCGTGCCGACGGCGCGACT
>Ga0070733_10000829_pt1 | contig 24077 bp, 22 predicted proteins | sample Coa_R1_9_FD_66450 | JGI IMG/M metagenome (GOLD analysis project Ga0070733, IMG submission 66450) | Surface soil microbial communities from Centralia Pennsylvania, which are recovering from an underground coalmine fire - Coalmine... | ecosystem: Environmental > Terrestrial > Soil > Unclassified ...
GCTGCTCTATAGCGCCAATACCTGCGGGGCGATTGGCGGCTGCGTGCTGGCCGGATTCTATCTGCTGCGCGTTCACGATCTCGGGGTGGCGACTTACACGGCCGCGTCAATCAACCTCGCGATGGCGCTGCTGGCCTACGGTCTCCCTGCAAATACGGCACGAGCCGGTGAGGTGTCTCCCGACACCCAGCCTTTGCGCGCGCGCGGCGCCGCCTGGATCTACGTGAGCATTGGCTTGTCGGGACTCGCGGCCCTCGGCGCGGAGGTCGTATGGACGCGGCTGTTGTCGCTTCTGCTGGGCGCGACCGTCTACACATTTTCGATCATTCTGGCGGTGTTTCTCGCAGGCCTGTGGGCCGGCAGCGGCGCCGGATCGCTCGCACTCCGCCGGTTCGGCGATCCGCGGCTGGCGCTGGCAGGCTGCCAGATCCTGATTGCTCTGGCGTGCGCCTGGACGGCTTACACACTGGCGCATGCCTTGCCGTATTGGCCGGTGGATCCGTGGCTCTCGATCAACCCATGGATGAATTTCGAGATCGATGTCCTGCGCTGCGCCTACGCGATTCTCCCGGCGGCTCTGTTGTGTGGAGCGAGTTTTCCAATAGCCCTGGCCTGCGCGGCAGGCAAGGGTGAAGATCCGGCGCGCTTGGCCGGGGAAGTCTACGCCGCCAATACCGCCGGCGCCATCGTGGGCGCGCTGCTGTTCAGCCTGCTGCTGATTCCCTCCGCGGGAACCGCGGGATCGCAACAAGTTCTGATTTGGGTGGCGGCAGTGAGCGCTGCCGCAGCATTGGTTCCCTCGGGCTTCACCAGGCGCGAGCCGTTGCGGTTCGCCGCCGGTTGCGCGGCCGCGGCGGCGCTGGCATGGATCGCGAGTTCCACGGTCTCCGAGGTTCCCTGGCAAATGATCGCCTTTGGCCGCCGCGTGGCCCCGAATCTGCGAGCGGCCCACTCCGGGACGGAGGCAAACTCGCCCGTACCTTTGTACGTGGGAGAAGGAATCAATTCCTCCGTGGTGATCGCGCAGCGGGGGGACCGCGCCGACGATCGCGTCTTCTATGTCAGCGGGAAGGCCGAGGCCTCCTCGGAACGCATCGACATGCGCTTGCAGCGCATGATGGGACATCTCCCGGCCTTGATGCATCCGAATCCGAGCTCTGCGCTGGTGGTGGGATTCGGAGCGGGAGTAACGGCGGGGTCGTTTGTTCCCTATCCAGAAGTGCGGCGCATCGTAATCTGCGAACTGGAGCCGCTGATTCCGCCGGCGTCTGGAAAGTATTTTGCGCCACAGAACAATAATGTGCTGGAGGACCCTCGCACGAGCGTGGTTTATGACGATGCGCGGCATTACATCCTCACCACCCCGGAGAAGTTCGATGTCATTACCACGGATCCAATTCATCCCTGGGTGAAAGGCACATCGGCACTTTATTCCGTGGAGTTTTATGAGTTGGTGAAGCGTCACCTGAATCCGGGCGGCGTGGCCGCGCAATGGCTACCGCTTTATGAGAGCGACGAGGATACCGTCCGAACCGAACTGGCGACCTTTTTCAGCGTCTTCCCCGGCGCCACCGTTTGGAGCAACTATGTGGACGGCGACGGATACGATCTGGTGCTGTTGGGCCAGCCAGAATCCGCAATCAACGCCGAGTCCGCGATTGACGTCGATGCGATGGACCGGCGCTTGACGACTTCCGGGTATGCGCGCGTCTCCGCTTCGCTCGCCGAGGTTGGCTTCCCCACCGCGGTGGATTTGCTGTCGGCCTACGCCGGCCGTGCTCCGGATTTGGAGCCTATGCTGGCGGGCGCGCAGATCAATAACGACCTTTCGATGCGACTGCAATATCTGGCTGGATTGGGCCTGAACTCCGCGGAATCCGCCCGCATGTATCACGAGATTCTCTCGTATCGCAGGTTTCCCGAAGGTTTGCTCACAGGCACAGGCGAGCGGATGGCAGCGTTGCGCGAGCGGCTTCAGCGGGCGGTCCTCACATTCTGAGAATATGCTGGTTCTGAAAATCACCCCGGCCCTCCGTTTTTTTTGTGCCGCCATGCTCCTGCATCCGCTGGTGGCCTCGGCGGAAATCGTGTGCGCGCTGGGATCAGGGACCTCCGCCTATAAGCCATCCTCGGACGAGCGCCCCAGCGCCGACACCATGCAAATCGTTCGCCGCGTGGATGCGGCGTACAGACCCATTTGTTTTCCGAAATGCCCCGAAGTTGCCATGCTGCGTAATTCCACCACGGAGAGCGTGATGCTGCTGGTAACGAATGACGCCGCGAAACTTGTATACTCGCCGCAGTTCTTCGCCGGAGTGTATGGGAAGTACGGCGAGAGTGCGCTCATCGCGCTCATCGCTCATGTGTACGGGCATGCCATCGACGAAGTGACACCATCCACATGGCTTCCCGCGAACTGGAATCCCGAGCTGCGGGCCGATGCATGGGCCGGCTGCGTTCTCGCGAAAACCAATCTCCCATCCAGCGGCATTCGCTCGGCCCTGGCCGCGATGGCGATGTCTCCGCCGCCTTCGCAATCCGCCTGGAGTCCCCGCGTAACCGCGCTTCGGCTCGGATTCACTCATTGTGGCGGCGTAACCGCAACGTTCGATTCAGCGTCTACTGCAACGAAGGCGAAGTAGAAGTGTCAGGCATTGTCTTCTCCGCAGGCTTGCGATAAGCTTGGCGGAGACCGGGAGGGGAACATGTCTCGTCATACGCTGCTGCTTTTCGCTGTTGCAGTCGCTGCCGCCCAACAGGTCGAGCCCGTTTACCGCGCCGGCACTCAACTGGTCCAGGTCGATGTCGCCGTAACTACCGATAAGGGGCCGGTCAAGGGGCTTACCAAGGACGACTTCACGCTCCAGGACAAGGGCAAGCCGCAAACCATCTCCGTCTTCGCGATGAGCGAAAGAGGAGCGGACACCGCTAAGGCCTCACCGCTTGCTCCCAACGTGGCGTCCAATCGCATCAACTCGAGCGGCGAGAGCGGGCAGACCGCGACCGTGATCCTCTTCGACCGCCTGAACATCGCGGAGGTGCCGAGCACCTCGAGCAGTAGCAGTAGCAGCAGTACAGGCGCATTGAGCGGAGCCCAGGCCCGGGCGGCGCGCCAGGTCCTGGAGGCGCTGGCTTCGCTGAAAGGGACGGAGAGAATCGGCTTATACTCGCTGTTTCAGGACCTCAAGGTGGTGAGCGATTTCACCGAAGACACCCAGCCGCTGATTGAAGCGGCCAAGCGCGCCAACGCCTCGCCGCAAAAGACGGGAGCGACGCCTGCCGAGCAGGCACTGGATGCAAGGTTGCGCGATGTACTCGCGACGGGCTATCCGCTCGAGCGCGCCGCCCGCGCCGAGATCACCACGAAAGCGTTTCGGGCGATCGCCCGGCGCATGGCCGGGGTCCCCGGGCGCAAGAGCCTGATCTGGATCACCAGCAGTTTTCCTCTGACCTATGGAGACGATTCCAACCGGCGGGCCGAATCTGAAGCGGAGGTGAACAATATCGCGAACCTCCTGAGCGACCAGAACATCGCGCTTTACTCCATCGATCCACGGGGATCCGGTACCGCTTTCAACCAGACCAGTTCCTCTAATAGCGACGACGCACCCTCCGGCGGCGGCAAAGGGGGCAAAGGGGGCGGCGCCAAGGGAATGAAGGCGCTGGATAATTCGGCTCCCGGCAGCGGCCTTTCAGGCGTCGAGTCCATGCAGCTGATCGCCAGTCAAACCGGCGGTAAGAGCTTTATCAATGTGAACGATATTGTCCCGCCGATCCGTGAAGTAATTGACTCCGCTGAAGTCTCCTATACACTCGGCTTTTACGTGGACGATAAGGCTCTCGACGGAAAAAAGCACGATCTGAGCGTGAAATTGTCGAAGAAGGCGGAGACGTCGAGCGCGAAGGTCTCCTACCGCAAAAGCTATTTCGCGGCCGCTCACCGGGAACATCCGCAAATGAATGAGCTAGTGGCTGACCGGCTCGACGCCAATCGGATCGGCGTCATGGCCGCCTCGGCTCCGGCTCCGAACCGGCCGGGCATCGACGCGGTGCAGGTCAGGGTCGACTTAAAGGACCTGCAATTCGAAAGGCGCGCCGACAAATGGTTTACTTCGTTCGATCTGGCGCTGGCCATCGAGTCCGGCGGCGAGCCCAAAGTCTCGGTCAGCCCGAATAGCCTGAGCCTGTCCGACGATCAGCTCCGCCAAGGACTGGCCGGAGGCGTGACCATCGACAATACCGTTCCCGCCCCGGACAAGGCAGCGACCTTGCGTATCGTGGTCCAGGACAAGGCGAACGGCGAGGCTGGATCGGTGCGCATTCCATTGCCTGCGAAATAAATCGATGCTCAAACGCGCATGGATTCTGCCGCTTTCGATGGCCGCGCTTTGCTGGACCCCTCTTTGCTCCGCAACCGACGAACCGTCTGTATTTCGCGTCAACACGCAACTGGTTGAAGTAGACGTCGTAGTGGACGGCAAGCACGGCCCGGCCGCGAATTTGACCAAGAACGACTTCACCATCCTCGACAACGGCAAGCCACAGCAAATCGCGCTCTTCAGCGTTCAATCCTCGGCGGGACGGAAAAGCACGAAGGCTTCGCCTCTTCCGCCCGGAGTCGTTTCCAACCGGCTCACGCGAACCGGCGAGGAACCCGCCAGCCCGACCGTAATTCTGTGGGACGCTCTCAACACCGAGACGTCCGACCAAGCCTGGGTCCGCAACCAGGTGATCAAGTATCTCCAGACGATGAACCCGAGCGACCCCGTGGCCGTCTACATTCTGGTCAAGAATCTGCGCGTGATTCAGGATTTCACCGACGACCCGCTTCCTCTGATTCAAGCCGTGCGCCGCACTAACGCGGAGCAGTCCGCCGATCTTTCCGCGCCCGATCTGACCGATCTCCAGAGTCAAATCAATAACCCGATGATCCAGGGCGGGGGCCTGGCACTCCTGCAAACGAATGCGATGGCCGCCGCCGGCGAGATGACCGATTATGCGCTACGGGACCAGGTGTACATCACACAAGCCGCGCTGGAAGCGATCGCGGAGCACCTTTCCGGATTGCCGGGCCGGAAAAAGCTGGTGTGGATTTCGGGCAGTTTCCCCGCGATCCAACTAACCCAACGCAGCACCTTAGGCGCCGCCTCAACCTCCGCTGGTTCAACAGTCAGTTCGGCGGGGGCGCTGGCGATGAACGAATATCTGGATTTTGGGCCGCAAATTGACCACGCCATTCGGGCTCTGAACGGCGCCAATGTCGCTGTATATCCGATCGACCCCCGCGGAGTGACCACCGGCACCCAGTCCGCCTCAGTCAAGGGGGTTCTCTCCAATGGCGAGTTGGCCGCCGGGGCCTTAACCGCTCCCGGCATCGATACCATGAACCTGCTCGCCGGTGGGACCGGCGGAGAGGCATTTTATGCGACCAACGACGCCACGGGCGCGATCCAGACCATCATGGACGACGGCCAGGTGACCTACCGTCTGGGATTCTATCCAGGCGATGAAAAACTGGATGGGAGCTATCACTCGATCTCGGTCAAGGTCGCGCGCAAGGGAACTCCGATCGAAGACGTGCGAGCCCGCAAAGGCTACTTTGCCCTGGATGCCAAGAACTCGGCGAACGGCCATTGGCGCGAGCGGCTCAATGAATCGATGCAGAATCCGCTCGAAGCCACGCAGTTGGGGTTGCGTGCTTCCGCGACGCCGGTCAAGGGCGAACCCGGCGTGTATGAGCTGGAATTAACGTTGGACCTCGACGGCCTGCACCTGGAGCATCAGAAAGACCGCTGGGTGGGCTCCATCGCGTTCGGTACGCTGCCTTCGCCGTCGGATTCGACGAGGGGCACGCTCGAAACCATTCGCTTGAGCCTAACCGAGGGCCGGCTCCGCGCGGGGTTGAAAGACGGCTACGTGCTGCGGCGAAAGGTGGTCATGGCGAAACAAGCGGACAGCTTACGGGTCGTGATCGAGGACGCTTCGACCGGGGTCGTTGGCTCCGTAAAGGTCCCCTTCGATCAGCAATAGCTCCGATCAAGGCCGGTACAAATCGTGAATCCGCACCAAGCCAAGGCAACGTTGGCCTTCTACCACCGGCAGCACCGAGATCTGCGACGGCCGGTCTTCCATCAAGCGCAGTGCATCGTGAATGAACGCCTCAGGGCCAATGCTGACCGGAGATCGTGTCATGATTCCGGCGGCATCCAATGCTCGGATGTCGTCGTGCCGCTCCAGAGCCCTGCGCACGTCGCCATCGGTGATCAATCCCGATAACGATCGGTCCGGACCCACCACGCAGGCGGCTCCCAAGGGATGCCGCGACATCTCCACCACCACGCGTTTTAAGGAATCGCCGGGCGCGACCCAGGCGACATCGTCTCCCCTGTGCATCACCTCGGCGACGCGCAATCGCAGGCTCCTCCCTAAGTGCCCCCCGGCGTGGAATCGCGAGAACTGCTCCCCCGAAAAGCCGCGCGACTCCATCAGCGCCACCGCCAGCGCGTGACCCACCGCCAGTGCGACCGCCACGCTGGCCGTCGGAGTGAACCCACCCGGATCAGCCTCCCTCTGCACGGAGGCGTCCAGCACCACGTCCATCGCGGCCGCCAGGGGCGATTGTACATTGCCCAGAATTCCGATCAGCGGCGACCTCATCCGCCGGAAAGGCTCGACCAGCCCCAGCATTTCCGCGGTGGTCCCGCTCTTTGAAACCATCACCACCGGATCGCGATCCTGGCACACTCCCAGATCGCCATGCATGGCCTCGGAAGGATGCAGAAACACCGAGGGCGTCCCGGTGCTCTGCAAAGTGGCCGCGATCTTCTTGCCTACGTGGCCCGACTTGCCGATCCCGGAGACCACCACTTTGCCGGAATGAGCGCGGATGAAATCCACCGCCTGCAAGAGGTTTTCCTCCAGGCGAACGGCCGCAGCCTGAATCGCCTCGGCTTCGATTTCCATAGCGCGGCGAGCCGCCGCAAGCCACGCCGGAGGGGTTCCAGAAGTCTCCACAGGCGTACTGTAGCACGTGGTTGACTTCGCCCGGCGGCGGTGTCATCATCTTCGGGGTGATCGCACAGATGTGGCCAATCCGAGTTTCCTTGTCGATTCTTTCCTTCAGCGTGCTGCTGGCTCAGCCGCAGCCTCCTGGCAACGCTGCGGCTCCGGATCTGACAGCCATAGGCGATGCGGCGCGTGGCCAGACGATCTTCGAAGGCAAGGGCAACTGCATGAGCTGCCATCGAATCAAGGGCGTCGGCTCGCGGACGGGTCCGGATTTGAGCGAAATCGGCGCGCGCCGGCCGGCCCAGCTCCAGACCAAGCTGCTCACGCCTGATACCGAGATCAACGCCGCCAACCGTCCCTATCGCGTGACGCTCAAGAACGGAACCGTGGTCAACGGACGCCTCCTCAACGAGGATACTTTCACGGTTCAATTGATGGACGACAAGGAAAACCTCCGCAGCTTCATCAAGTCCGACCTGCGCGATTATGTGTTCGTCGAAAAGTCCCCCATGCCGTCTTATGAGGATAAGCTCAGCAGCACGGAGATCGCCGACGTGATCGGCTACCTGGTGACGTTGCGTCCGCCTCCGGGCGCAGGCGGTGGCCGTGGCGGCGGAGGTGGTGCAGCAGCGGGTGGTGGCGCGCCGGCTGGTGGCCCTGCCCGAGGCCCGGCAGCTCCGGTCGAGCCGCCTCACTGATTACTTCCGGCCTTCCTGTGACAGCTATCATGGAAGATGCCCGCCAGCACCAATCGACCGCTCGTCGCGCCTGCGGATATCCCGCGCCGCGCCCGCTTCCAGGCCCATCGCACCAGTAACATCGTCGAGAGCGTCATCCGCGAGATGACTCGCCTCTCGGCGCAGCATAACGCCGTCAACCTGGCGCAAGGCTTCCCCGACTTCCCCGCCCCGGAGATCGTCAAGCAGGCGGCCGCCGACGCCATCGCCCGCGATGTAAATCAATACGCCATCACCTGGGGCGCGAAATCCTTTCGCGACGCCATCGCCGCCAAGTACCGCCGCCATTACGGCCTCGATTTCGATCCCGAGCGCGAGCTTACCGTCTGCTGCGGCGCAACCGAGGGCATGATCGCGTCCCTGCTGGCCGTCTCCAATCCCGGCGACGAAGTCGTCATCTTCGAGCCGCACTACGAGAACTACGGCCCCGACACGCTCCTGTGCGGGGCAGAGCGCAAGTTCGTGCGCCTCCATCCGCCGGATTGGACCTTCGACCTGGACGAGCTGCGCCGGGCGTTTTCTCCCCGCACCAAGGCGATTATTCTCAACTCGCCCGGAAATCCCACCGGCCAAGTCTTCGACCGCGTGCAGCTCGAATTCATCGCGTCGCTTTGCCAGGAGTTCGACGCGCTCGCGATCACAGACGAGATCTACGAGCACATCGTCTACGATGGCTTCCAGCACGTGCCTATGATGACCATCCCCGGTATGCGCGATCGCACCATCATGGTCAACAGCATGAGCAAGACGTACGCCGTCACCGGCTGGCGCGTCGGCTGGGTTGCTGCCTCGCCGGACCTGACCGAGTCGATCCGCAAGGTTCACGACTTTCTCACCGTTGGAGCGGCTGCACCGCTGCAGGAGGCCGGCGCCGTCGCGCTGGGCCTTCCGGACGAGTACTATACGGCCCTGGCCGGGGATTACCAGGCTCGCCGGGACTTCATGTTGGCGATGCTGGATCGCGCCGGATTCCGCATCTTCCGGCCTCGGGGGGCGTATTATGTGATGGCGGATATCTCTGGGTTGCATTCCGCCTTCGACTTCGAGGACGACATTGAGTTTTCCAGGTATCTCATAGAGCACATTGGCATTGCGGCTGTTCCTGGGTCGAGTTTCTTTTTCCATCCCAAAGAAGGATCTACATTAATCCGCTTTTGTTTTTGCAAGAAATATGAGACGCTGGAATTGGCAAATGAACGTCTCTTAAGAATCTGAAACATCGGGGGGAAGGAGTGTGTGGATGTTCCGAAAAGTCTTACTCCCTGAAACCATTGCCCAACAGGACGGCGCCGGCACGGAAGTCGCCCTGGAAAGCAGTAGTAGCAAGTCTATCCTGCTCACGCTGGGCATCACTCGTATCCTTGAAAAGGAAATCCTGAACGTCTCCGTCTGGGGCTCCAGCGACGGCAAACACTGGAAAGAGATTGCCGCATTCCCTCGAAAGTTCTACTGTGGGACCTATTCGCTGCTGCTGGATTTGGCCCGGCATCCCGGCGTCCAGTACCTACGCGCCCAATGGAAGATGGACCGCTGGAGTTCGGAGGGGGAGCGCAAGCCCCTCTTCGGCTTCTATCTTCACGCGGAAGACGTCAAGGTCAGGCACGCCGGCGCGGCGTAAAGTACGGGCTCGCGATTTCACTGCGTCACGCTTCCCAAGGATTCAGGACCGGCACATGCGACTCCAAGAAATCGCGGATGTTGCGCGAGACCACGGTAAGGTTGAGGTGGAGAGCAGTCGCCGCAAGTAACCCGTCGATCACTGGCAGCGCTTTTCCCCGACGCTTTGCCTCGGCGGCGAGCCATCCCCACCGATCAGCGATGGCGCTGTCGATCGGCACAATTCTCCCCGCGAATCGGGACGGCAAATCCGTGTTCAACCAAATCTCGATTCGCGTTCTCTGCTGGCCATCCGCAAGTCCCGCCACACCCTTGCGAATTTCACCCAACGTCAGGACACTGATGTGAAGCGTCGCTTCATCCGCTGCGTCCATCCACTGGATCACCCGGAGCTCTGGCTTGGGGCGGACAATCTCAGAGATGCAATTCGTGTCGAGGAGGAAGCCGCTCATAAATCAACGTCGCGGCCTGCGTCCTTGTCTCGCACCAAATCGAGTGCGACGCCAACCAACGGCGAGTCCCGGAAGAACTGAACCAGGCTTTTCGGGCGCCGCGACCTGGCCGTCAGCCGCTCGTATTGTTCCTCCGAAATCATTACCACCCCCTCCTTGCCTTGCCGAGTGATTCGCTGTGGGCCCTGGGTTCGAGCCAGCCGGAACACTTCGCTGAATCGGGCTTTGGCTGTTTGAATCTGCCAGGCGGCCGTTCTTTCCTTGGTATTCTGGGCCTTCGGCATCGGGTTTGGCTCCTGACTAGTCTGACCAGTCTCTAGGCTACTTCGCCGATGCCGCCTGGGTCAAGACCTACAGGCGGTTCATCAGGCTGGCCGCGTATCCCGCTCCGAAGCCGTTGTCGATATTCACCACGGTCACGTTGCTCGCGCAACTGTTGAGCATTCCGAGCAGTGCCGCCAAGCCCTGGAAGCTCGCGCCGTAGCCCACGCTGGTGGGAACAGCAATCACCGGCACCGCGACCAACCCCCCGATCACGCTCGGCAGCGCGCCCTCCATGCCCGCGCACACGATCACCACCCGAGCTCCGGCGAGTCTCTCGCGATTCTGCATCAGCCGGTGAATCCCGGCCACGCCGATATCCGGGATCGAGTCCACCTCATTGCCCATCACCTCGGCGGTCACCTGTGCTTCCTCGGCTACGAACAAGTCGCTGGTTCCCGCGCACACCACGGCGATCTTGCCTTTGCCGCGCACGGTCCGGTCCCGCCAGACGCGCACGGCGCCAGAGGCTGGAAAGTGCTCGGCATCCGGATGCTCGCGCTTGAGCCGCTCCGCCGTCTCGGCTGTCGCCCTGGTCACCAGCACGTTGCTTGCTCGCGCCAGCAGTGAACCCACGATCGCCGAGATCTGGTCCGGCGTCTTCCCGGTACCAAAAACCACTTCGGGAATGCCGTGCCTCAACGCGCGATGGTGATCCACCTTGGCGAAGCCCAGATCTTCGAACGGCATGTGCCGCAGGCGCTCCATCGCAGCGTCCACGTCGACCGCACCCGCGCTCACCTGTGCCAGCAGCGCCCGCAACTGATCTTGATCCATTGGTCCTCAGCCCGAGTTTAGCAGCGTAATCCAGCGATAACGGCGGCCGCAAACGGCATACCCTCATCGGTGCCGCTTCCTACCCTCCTCAAATCCCTTGGTTCCAGAGCATTCCGAAGAGATAATAACCATTCACCTATGAGCCGAGCCACCCCCCCTGAGCGCCCTGCCTTGTGTACACAGGAAGGTATCGACTGCAATTCGTGTACTACTTCAACCGCACGAGAACTCGCGCGTGCATGCCGCGACCTGCCCGGCAAACTGATTACGCAGTTGTTTGTGCAGATTCACACGCATCCGGCCTGCGCCCGTATGCACGCCAATTTCACGCGGGCATACATCGAGGCGGGCAAGACCGCCGCTGAGCTGGAAATCAAGAAGCCGATGGGCGTCCGCGGCCCGCTAGTGGCCAAGGCTGTCGCCTGAAGACTACCTCAGCGATAAGCCGCGGCCTGGATGCCATAAAGCTCCGCGTACTGGCCGCCCTTGGCCAGCAGCTCTTCATGCGAGCCCACTTCCACCGCCCTCGCGCCGTCCAGCACGACGATCGTATCCGCCATCCGCACCGTGCTGAAGCGGTGCGACACCAGAATCGTGATGCGGCCATCGCCGCGCGCCGCGGCCGCGTAGCGCTCAAACAATGCGTGCTCGGTCTCGGCATCGAGCGCCGCCGTCGGCTCATCCAGCACCAGCAGCAGCGGGCTATCGCGCATAAATCCGCGAGCCAGCGCCAGCTTCTGCCACTGGCCGAAACTCACCTCGACACCCTCCGGCCACGTTGCGCCGAGTTGCGTCGCCAGACCCGCCGATAGCTTCTCCACAACATCCTCCGCCCCCGCGCGGCCGACTGCCGTGACCACCGCGGGCTGGTCTTCGAGGCGCGCCAAATCGCCCACACCCACGCTGTGCCGGGCGCGGAACTCGAAGCGGAAGAAATCCTGGAACGCGCCCGCGATCCTCGCGCGCCATTCGTCAGCGTGAATGCGCGCGAGGTCCGCGCCGTCCACCAGAATGCGTCCCTCATCGGGTTGATACATCCGGCAAAGTAATTTCACCATCGTGCTCTTGCCGGCCCCGTTCTCCCCGACAATTGCGATCACCGAGCCCGGCTTCAGCTCCAGGTTCAAATCTTCGATCACGCGCTTGCCGGTGCCGGGGTAGGAGAAGGACACGTGCTCGAAGCGAATCCCTTCGACGATCCGAGTCGGCGCGGGCGTATCCGCGTTTTCCACCAGCGACGCGGCGTAATCCTCCAGCCATGCCAGCCTTCGCGATCCGTCCAGCCAGAAGCCCCGCAGGAATCCGATCTCACCCACCGTCGCGCCGATGTACGCCGAAAGTCGCCCACCCGCGGCCAATACGAGAAGCACCTGGCCAGCAGTACCGCCCCCACGCCCCATGAAGGAAGCCACAAACACCACCGCGCCCACGTAGGCCGCGCCGAAAACCGCCCACGCCAGCACGTGCCACAGCGCGCTGCTCCATCGCGACGAGGCCACCGGTCCATACCCGCGATCCCATGCATCGCGCCGTTGCCTCTGCAAGCGCTCGCCGATCCGCGTCACACGAACTTCTTTACCAGGCGGAGCCGTGGTCGCGGTCAGGAACAGGTGCCGCGCCAGCCGATTCCAGGGAGTCACGCGTTCCTGGATCGCGCGCTCCACTCCCGGCCGCCAGGTCGACGTGAGCACCGTGGGCAGCGCGAACACCGCCAGCAGCGCCAGCACCGGATGAATCGACATCAGCAGAGCCAGCGTCACACCCAGCCGCAGAATCCATCCGCAGGTGTTGAACAGCGACATGTACATGTGGTCCAGGACGAAGACCTGATCGCGCAGCATTCCCAGCCGGTTCAAATACTCTGGCCGCTCATGATGCTCGATTGTCGCCACCGAAGCTTGCAGGCGAGCCACATGTGATTCCAGAGCCACCGCAACGCGATCGCGAAAGCGGCGCTGCGTCCGGTCGCTGGTGACTCTAAGAAACCATGTCCCGACTACAGAGACCGCCATGCCGATGGCCGCCCCGACCGCCAGATTGCGGTCGTGCCGCAGCACTCCATCGGCAAGCAGCTTCATCCATAACGCGAGCAGTGCATCCGGCAGCGCCGCAACCATCGCCAGTGTGAACGAAACCCCCAGCAGACGCGGCTCCGCTTCGTGCGCACGCTTGAGCGCGCGCCACATCGACTGCAACGAAGGCGGCAGTTGATCGGGCGTCGAAGCCTTAGGCGAGGACATCCACTCCCTCTTCTTCCCCGAAGCGCGACGCTTGCAGATCGAACATCGTTCGGTACCGGCCGCCCAGCTCCATCAACTGGTCATGCGTCCCCAGCTCGATGACTCTTCCGTGTTCCAGAACGCAAATTCGGTCGGCGTGGCGGACCGTCGAGAAGCGGTGTGAGATCAGAATGGTGGTCACATTCCGCGTGGCCCGCAGGATGCGCTCGAAGATTTCGGCCTCGCCGCGCACATCCAACTGCGCTGTCGGCTCGTCCAGCAGCACCACGCCCGCGCCGAGCCTCACCGCGCATAACGCCCGCGCCAGCGCGATCCGTTGCCACTGGCCTCCCGACAGATCCGTGCCGCCCTCGTAGCCGCGCGCGAGCACGGTGTCGAGGCTCGCCAGATTCTCCGCACCCGCGTCCTTCAGCGCCGCAAGGATCGCGTCATCGGGAGCTCCCGCGGGCGCAACGTTGTCGCGAAGCGGCAGCTCTAAGCGGATGAAATCCTGGAACACCGCGGTCAACCGCGCCCGCCAGGCGTCCACGTCCAGTTCCTTAAGATTGACTCCGTCGACTTCGATCGAGCCCTCTTGTGGATCGTAGAGCCGGCACAGCAGCTTTGCGAGCGTGGTCTTGCCCGCGCCATTCTGCCCTACGATGGCCAGCGAGGATCCCGCTGGAATGGTCAGATCCAGGCCGTTGAAGACGGGCGCGGAAGCGCCTGCGTACGAAAAGTGCACCTTGCGAAGACGAATCTCGCGCGCCGGCATCCCCGCGGCTCTCCCTCGCCCTTCCACCAGCGCGCCGGCCGGGCCCATCGCGGCTCGCAGCCGCAGCACCGCAGCCACAGGCGCCGAGGCTCCATCGAGCGCCCATGACAAGCCTCCGAATGCGATCGCGCTTGCACCCAGCGCCGCGCTGGCGAATGTGACGGCCCGGGACAACGCCAGCCGCCCCGACGCTGCGTCCTCGGCCAACATCCAAAACACCAGAACGTTGGCGCTCAGCACCAGCAGCAGGCTCCACAGCACCGGCCGCTCCCGCAACCGTGTCGCCTTCCATTGCAGATCGAGCAAGCGGCGGCGCCCGGAACTGAACCGTTCCACCGTCCATGCCGAGAGTCCGAACAACCGCAACTCCTTCGCCGCGGGCGGGTCCACAGCCAGGCGATAGGCGTACTCCGCCTGGCGTTGCGCCGCGCGAACCTCTTCGGTATTGCGATCGCGCCAGATGGCGCTTTCGCGGAGGAGCCAATGCGTCGCCAGCCACGCCCCCGCCAGCACCAGCGGAGCCCACCACGCATAGGCTGCCAGCACCGCCGCCGCGGCCAGTCCGCTCACCAACTCCACCAGTCCCGACGCGATGAAACCCATCGACACCGACAGCGGAGGCCCGCTCATTCCCAGATCGAAATCGCGCGCCATGCTCAGATCGGTGGTGAGACGCGGATCCTCCAGGTGGCCCATGCCCGGCGGCTGCACGCACGCCGTCGTCAGCTCATCGTAGAGCCATGCGGCGGCCTGGCTTCCGAGATTCGCGCCGATCGCCTGTTGCAGCGGCGACAGCACCTGGAGCAGCACGAACACGACGCCCACCAAGGTCAGCGCTCCGGCCAAGGCCGAGCCGCGATTTACCGCGCCCACCAGCACTCCCATGGAGACCGCGAACAGCGCCGGTAAGAATCCGCGCAGCACCAGCACAACCCACCATGCGACGGCAAGCGGGCCGTGAGCCTTCGGCAGAACCCCGAAGAACTTCCATTGAGGCCGCTCCCGCAACCGCGCAAGCATACTCAGCTACGACACGTAGGCAGAGCTTCGCTGGCCTGCTTTGAGCTCGCCGAGCTGCATCCCGGGGCGCTTCATGAAGAAATCCTATCACGCTTGCGTTTCGGATGGCTGACAACGTAGCGATGCGCCATCCCCAGCAGGTCCCGCAGCACACCCGGATCGACGCGGCGCAGGCGCACCAACACCATCGGATAGCTTAGGTAATGCTCGGGCGCATAGTAAACATCCGGAGCGGCGGAGATCAGTTCCGCGCGGTCTTCCGGGTCCATCGGGAGCGCCAGCGAATCCGGCTCCGCCGACTTGTGCGACGCCACGCACGCCAGCAATTTTCCGTGGACCTTCGCTGCTCCAGGAACCGCTTCCACCCCAGGCAGCCCCAGCGCGATTTTCCAGACCGCGTCGAAGGTGACGTTTTTTCTGGGCATGCCGCTTAACAGCACCTCCCCCTCGAGCCTGCGTGAGGGAAGCGTCTATTTCTTGGTTGGAGAGAGGAGCCAGGGCGCGCCGGTCGTCTCATGCCGGACGAAGTGAAGAATAAGCGCGACGACGGCGCCTAAAACTACAGCCGCGGGAAACATAAACCGTAGTACCGGAATGCCGAGGAGAAAGATCAGCATGCTGGCTACCGTGAAAGCCGCCCCAGCGATGCCTCCGCCAACCGCTATCTTCGATATGTTGATCTGCGGATTTTGGACTTCTTGGCTCATGCTTCGCCTCTCTGGCACCACGCTATCACAAATTGCCGTTAGCAGGTTATTCGTTGCGCAGTGCGATCGCCGGGTCGATGCGCATGGCCCGCCTGGCGGGGAAGTAACTCGCTGCCACGGCCGCGGCCATGAGAAAGCCGCAGGAAGCGATCAGCGTCACCGGATCCAGCGGCTGGATCCCGAACAAGAGCCCCGCGAGCATTCTCGCCATGGCCGCGGAGGCCAGCAGTCCCACCACCGCCCCGATCGTGGACAACCGCAGCGCTCCTCCGATCACCATCCGCGCTACCTCAGGTCCGCGCGCGCCGAGCGCCATGCGGATGCCGATCTCCTGGGTCCGCTGTGTAACCGTATGCGATGCCACTCCGTAGATTCCGAGCATTCCCAGCAATAGCGCCAGGCCCGCGAACAGCCCCACGAGCGACGCTCGCGTGCGCGGTTCGGAAACGGTGTCGGAGACCACCTGGTCCATGCTGCGGACGTTCGTGACCACCCCCCGGTTATGCAGTGCGTTGATTTCGTTCCGTACGGTCGAACCGAGCGACAGAGGATCGCGCGGCGTCCGCACCAAAATGGTTGGGCCGTAAATGGCGAACTGCCGGTGCGGGTAGTAAACCACCGGCAGAACCTCCGCGCCAAATCCGCTGGAGCGAACGTCTCCCACCACTCCGACGATCTCTCGCCACTCGGGGCCCGGTGGATTCTGCGGAGCGCGAAGAAATCCACTGAGGCGGTCCAAGCTTCCGATCACAAACCGCTTCCCGACAGGATCCTGGCCCGGCCAGTAGCGCCGCGCTGTTTCCTCGCTCACAATCGCCACCAGCGTGCTTTCGGCCGTGTCGCTCCCGTTGAAGCCGCGTCCCTTCTTGAGCGGAATCCCCATGAGCTGAAAATAATCGGGGGTCACTCCCTCCTGCACGATGCGCGGCGACTCGGTCCGCGTACGGATGGGCCGCCCTTCCGGCGAAATCGTGTCGAAGTTCACGGGGTCCATCGGCAGCGTAGTCGTCGCGGCGGCCATCGCAACCCCGGGAAGACGCTCGAGGCGAGGCATCAGTTCGTCCATGAATTTAACTTTTTCCTCCCGCTGGTGCAAACCGTCGGTGTTGAAATCCGTGGACACCGCCAGGACACCCTCCGTCCGAACGCCGAAGTTTACTTCCGATAGCTTCAAAACCGTTCGAACCAGCAAGCCGGCTCCAGCCACCAGCGTCAGAGATAGCGCGAGTTCCCCCACCACCAGCAGATTGCGCAGTCGCTTGCTGCCGGAACCTTCGGTCTGTCCGCGCTGGCGCCAGTCCGCCGCACGCCAATGCACCAGAGGCGCCAGCCCGCATGCGGCCGCGCTCAGAATCGTAATCAGAGCCGTGAAAGCGAGTACGCTCCCGTCGATGCGAGTGTTGCCGATGATTGGGATGCGATCCACGAACGCTTTCACCAGCGCCGCCTGCGCCCACAGTGCCAGCAGTAAGCCCCCCGCAGTCCCGCACACACAGAGCACAAGGCTTTCGGCCAGAAGCTGCCGGGCCACCTGCCCCACCGAGGCCCCCAGAGCATTCCGGATCTGCATTTCTTTTGCCCGGCTGAGGCCGCGCGACAGCAGCAGGTTGGCGACGTTGGCGCACGCGATCAGGAGTACGAATCCGACCGCGCCAAACAGAGCGAAGAAAAGCAGCCGCTGGTCGCGCACCATTCTCTCGCGCAGAGGGACGATTTTCACAGCCGCGACCCTCGACGCGTCGGGATGCCGGGCGGAGAGGCCGCGGGCAATCACCGCCATCTCCGCCTCCGCCTGCGACGCCGTCACGCCGGGCTTGAGCCGGGCCAGCACACTGAGCCAGGAACAGCAGCGGACCTGCTCGTCCGGCTGGGGCAGCGGGTTCACTCCCGAATCCCCATAACTGAGCCAGATGTGGGCATCCACCGGAAACTCCAGTCCCTGGGGGATGACGCCCACAATGGTGAACCTGCCGCCGAAATACGTATCGATGTCCAGGGTCTGGCCGATGACACTGGGGTCGCCATGAAAGCGCTGCTGCCAAAAAGCATGGCTGATGACGGCGTGCCGCAGACCCCGCTGGTGGTCTTCCTCGTGTCCGAAAAACCGGCCGAGCTCTGGCGTGACGCCCAGCGCCCGGAAGAAATCAGAGGATACGTAAGCGCCGTGGACCCGCTCGACTCCTTGAGGCGACAAAATCTTGTAGAACGTGTCTGTACCGTCCCCGGGCATGGCGCCGATGGCTTCGAACGATGTCGATTGCGCGGCCCAGTCGACGAAATTGGCGGGGCTGACAAGGCGCTCAGCAACTCCCGCGGCCGGGTCGGACTCGGACAAGGTGACGATGCGCTCCTGCTGCGGGAATGGAAGCGGGCGCAGGAACACGGCCCGGATCACGCTGAACATGGTCGTGTTCGCGCCAATGCCCAGGGCCATCGTGCCAATGATCAACGCCGCAAAGCCCCGATTTCGAGCCATGCCGCGCAGCGCCAGCCTGGTGTTCATGAATGGCAACATAGCACTTTGGTTACCAACAATGTTATCTATATCTTCCGTTGCTTTCAGCACCAGCTCTGTCCGCTTCTGGGACGCTACTGTTCAATCGCGCGGTTCGGATTCGGATGCGCAAGGAACGTTCACGCTAAAATAGTGGTCAAGGAGGAGCAGAGTTCCGCACGGACGCCTCTGGGTACTAGGGGATATCCCTGTTAGCGACCTACGTGATATCTCCGTCGGTCTAGGTTCGATACGTACCGAGATTTAGCGTCTTGAAGGATTGCCGAAGGACGATAAGGTCCTTAGATTGGTAAAGGAGTGCCCAACGTGTTACGCAGTATCATCATCTGCCCAGATCAGGCGCTGTCCACCCAGCTGGAAGAAGAGCTCGCCCTAATTGGGGAGACTACCGTATTCCGGACACTTACGAACTACCCTTCGCTCCCGGATCTGGTGCGAACCCTGCGCGCGCATGCACCCGACCTGATCTTCCTGAGCTTTGAAGCCGTCGACCAGGCCGAGGCGATCATCGGCTTCCTGGAGAAGGAATCCGAGGATGCTCAAATCGTCGGCATCCATCGGGATTCCGATCCCGCCGTCCTGCGTACCATGATGCGGCTGGGTGTGCGCGAATTCGTGGGCTATCCCTTCGAACGTCAGAGCCTGGTGGACTCCCTGCGCCACGTCGTCGCGCTGTTGGAGCGCAAACCCGCTGCCTACGTCTCTACTTCACAGATTTTTTCGTTCCTGCCTTCCAAGGCGGGCGCCGGCACCTCCACGCTGGCGTTGAACGTCGCCTTCGCCCTGGCGAACGACCCCGGCGGCCGCGTGCTGCTTTCGGATTTCGATCTGAACTCCGGAATGATGCGCTTTCTGCTGAAGCTCCAGAACACCTATTCGATTCTGGACGCCGTCGAGCACTCCTCCTCCATGGACGAAAACTTGTGGCCGCAGCTGGTCACCCCCATCGGCAATCTGGACGTATTGCACGCCGGGCAAATCAACCCCAGCCTGCGGATCGAGCCCACCCAAATCCGCAATCTGATTCAATTCCTGCGGCGTAACTATCGCGCCGTGTGTTTCGATCTTTCCGGCAACCTGGAGCGCTATTCCGTGGAGATCATGCAGGAGTCCAAGCGAGTGTTGCTGGTGTGCACACCCGAGATTCCCTCCCTCCACCTGGCTCGCGAGAAGATGGCGTATCTGCGCTCTCTCGATCTGGAGGGCCGCGTCAGCATCGTGCTCAGCCGGGTCGCCCGGAAGCCTCTGTTCACCAAGGAACAGGTCTCGGAAATCGTGGGCGTGCCCGTGATCGATACCATCCCGAACGATTACGAGGGCGTCAACAACGCTACGGCCAGCGGCACCGTCGTCGACGAAAAATCGGATTTGGGCAAGCGCTACCTGCAACTGGCGACCAAGCTCATCGAAGCTCGCGTCCCGCAGACCAGCGGAAAGCGTAAATTCCTGCAACATTTCGCGATTCCCAGCGGACCGAGCTTGATGCAGCGCTGATTCCCCGATTTTCCCTAAACTGGTAGCCTATGGACCGGATCTTCGTCTGGATCTCCGCCTACGGCTACCCTGCCATTTTCGTATTACTTCTGCTGGGCATCGTGGGCTTGCCGATCCCCGACGAAACCATTCTGGTCTTCTGCGGATACTTGATTTTCAAAGGCACTTTGCATGCCGCGCCCGCTTACTTCACCGCCGTGGCGGGAAGCTGGTGCGGGATCACTCTTAGTTACACCATCGGGCGGACTCTGGGAGCCGGGGCGGTTTCGCGCTATGGGAAGCGTCTGCACCTGACCGAAGCCCGGCTCGATCAGGTGCACCAGTGGTTCAACCGCATCGGCCACTGGGCGCTCGCCGTGGGATACTTTATCGCTGGCGTGCGGCATATTACCGCCATTGTCGCCGGAATGTCCGGGTTGGAATTTCCCTCCTTCGCGGCCTACGCCTGGTCCGGTGGCGCGCTGTGGGTCCTCAGCCTGATTCTTTTGGGCTATTTCCTGGGAGAGCAGTGGAAAACCATCGCGGAGACGATCCATCGTGACGCGGGCTACGTTTCGCTGGCGCTGCTTCTAGCCGTCGTCGTGATTCTGGGTGTCCGCGAGCTGGTGAGGCGCCGCCGTTCTACCTCGAACTGAGCCTGACGGGACTCAGCAATCGGACTACCATCGTCCTTTAGGGCCGACCTTACTCCACGCGCTGAGATTGATTCCCGATCCGTCTTAAGGTTCCTCGCATTCCACCGTAGGGTGTGTGCCTGAAGGGCTTAAGAAGACGATGCGTGTAAATTATAGGTATGTTCCACTGGATCTGCCCGGAGTGTGGCCGGGAAATCCCTCCCGCGGTCAAGGAATGCGCCGCCTGCGACCCCGCGAGTGTGGCCCAAGCCGCCGTCCCCGAGCCCGCTCCCGTCGCCGCCGAACTCGAATCCCTCGCGACGCCTCTCGTGGAAACTCCGCCCGACGAAGTCTCGCCGGAGACAATCGCCGCAGTCTCGACCGAGCCTGCGCCGCCATCCGAACCGGAACCCGTCGCCGCGGAACCAGAGCCGCTGCCCGAGCCGCAGTCCGTCGCCGCAGAGCCAGCCCCACAGCCCGAACCGGAGCCCATCGCCGCAGTCTTGGCCGAACCCCCTGCCGCAGCCGCCCCGGAGCCCGCGCCGTTGCCCGACCCGAGGCCCGTCCCCGCAGTCCCGCCGGAGCCAATTCTGCTGCCCGAGCCCTTGCTTCGTCTCGCCCAACAACTCCGCGACGCTCAGAGAGATTCGGTGCTCGCGGCCGCTGATACCGGTCCCGCCACTGCCAGTGCCGCCGCACCCGCGCGGTCGCCCGAACCTTCGCCCTCTCAACCCGAGCCCGCCGCTCTCGAGACCGCGCCGGCCCTGTACCCGCAGATGATGTTGTTGCTTGCCTCCGCTCCCGCCGCAATCGCGCTGCTTGCGCCGCCGGAGCCTGAACTGGCCCCGGAACCCGAATTAGAGTGGAAGCCTGAGTCGAAGTGGGAGCCTGCGCTGGAGTTGAAGCCCGAACCCGGGCACGAACCCAAGCCCGAACCCGCCGGACCCGCGGCAGCCGGCCGCGTTCCCACATCCGATCTGGCGCCACTGGCTTCCGCGCCCCCCGGTCCGACTCTGGTTCCGCTACCGGCCGAGGTCGCGACCCCGCCGTCTGCACCGCCGCTAAGCACCTTCAGCCAATCGCCACTGATCGCGGGAGCTCCCGCACTGGCTCTGGCTCCCCTTCAGGACTCTTCCACGCTCGCGCGACGGATTCGTCCAGCCGCGCCTCCAGCCCATATTCTGCGCACCGACGTCGGGCCCCGCATCACGCTTCCAGGCCCTGCGCTTCCTCCCGCGCTGAACTCACTTCAGGACGCCGGGCTCTCCCGGATTCTGGTGGATCGCCACAAGCCCGTCAAGGGATCCCGCGGATGGCTGGTCGGCCTGCTGGTGGCTGCCGTGCCGCTGGCCGGCTTGCTGGGAGTCGCGCTGTATAACGCGCCGCGCACCGCCGCCGAGCCGAAGTCTGCTGCACCAGCGGAAGCGACTCTCCCCAACGATTCCAAGGCCGAGCCGAAACCGGCGCCGGTTCCCTCAGCCTCCCCGGCCGCTTCCTATTCCCTCAACAAGGCCATCGAGGTCACCGGCTTCCGCTTCGTGAGCGACAAGAAGCCGGAGGTCCGCTACCTGGTGGTCAATCACTCGGCCGCCGAACTCGGGGCCGTGACTGTCTACGTCACTCTGCGCAATTCCGCCGCCAAGCCGGGCCAGCCTCCGCTGTACCGCTTCTCGTTCCGGGCGCCCGCCCTGGGTCCGTTCGAATCGAAGGAAATGTCGGCGTCCGTGGATAAACCGATGGACAAACCACCCCACTCCGCCGGCGATTGGCAGAGCCTCCACGCCGACATCGAGCTAGGCCAGTAACCGAGTTCTGAACCGCCACTCCTAGTTCCGAGCCGCTTTCCACGCCAGCGCCGCCACGCCCGCCAGAAATCCCGCCAGAGCCTCATACTCGCGATTCCTTCGATATACAGCCCACTGGAACCGCTTCCCCGCCCCGCCCACAGAGCCGAATCTTGGAATCAGCCGCGGCACACTCCGGGCATATTCCGCGAATTCCGGAAACAATTCCCGTAAATGTTGTTCTTCCAGCTCCACCACCGGCAAATACACCAGCCCGAATACTGCCGCGAACAGCACCGCCAGCTCCCATCGCCGAGCCGCGATCGCCAGCCCCGCCGCTGCCGTAAGCGTACCCAGATATAGAGGATTGCGCACCCGCGCATACGGACCGCTCCGCGCCAGCTCCAGATTTTTTTCCAGATGTCCCGCGGCCCATGCCCGCAGCGCCAGTCCCAGCGACGCTATCGGCAATCCCACCGCGAGCGAAATCGGATCAGGTGCGGAAAACCACAGAAACGCCGCCACCATGACGAAGCCGAACAGCACCCGCAGCTTGGCCACTGCGTCCGCGTAAGGCTTGGGAAAACTCACGCCGGAGCCTTCAGCACCGCACTTCGAAGAACTCCCTCCAGCGCATTCAGCACCTCCGCGGGCGTGATCGCGCGCATGCTCCGGTCGATCTCGTCGCGGCGTTTGTACGAGGTCACCGCATCCGGGGCGCGCAACGCGTGAATCGATCCGCCGTAGGGCCCGTGCGACGCCGGGTCGGTAGGTCCGTAGATGGCCACGCCCGGTTTCGCGAGCGCGGCCGCCAGATGCAGGGGTCCGCTATCCACGCCGATGACCGCGTGCGCGCGCCGGGTTGCGTCGATCAACCCCGCCACTCCGGAGAGATGGATCTGCGCGCCCGGCACTCGCGCCAGCAACCCCGCCGACTGCGGAGGCCCGTTCACCACCAGCGGCATCCCCAGTCCCGCCAGCTCCTGCGCGAGCTCCTCATAGAACTCGAACGGCCATTGCTTCGATTCCCAACCCGCCAGCGGCGAAGCCAGCACGAACTTGCCCTCGGGCAGCGTCCCTTCCGGCGAGCCTTCCGGCACCGGAAACACGTGCAGCAAGCTGGACGCCCCCGCCGCCGCGGCCAGCTCCAGATTCGCGTCCACCCGGTGCGCCGCCTTGGTCAACACCGCCGTCGAATAGAACAGCGCCGCCGCCCCCTCCCGAGCCTGCGACCGATGCAGACCGACCTTCTTGTCCGCGCGCGCCAGCCCCGCCACCAGCGCCGATTGCAGCAACCCTTGCAAGTCCACCACGACATCGAATCGCTCCCGCCGCAGCTCCCGCACCGCGGCCCACGCGCCCCCAGCCGAGCGCTCCATCGCGATCACTTTGTCGACAAAAGGATTGCCCTCCAACAGTCCCGCCCACTTGGGCCGGATCACCCACGTCAGCGTGCTATGCGGGAAGCTGTGCTTCAGACTGGCTACGGCCGGCAGCGCGTGGATCACGTCGCCCATGGAGCTGAGCCGGACCACTAAAATGCGCATCGTTCCTATGTTTACGTTTTGGCCCATGCTTACGTCGCGGCCTGCCGGGCGTGCACGCGCTCGATCAGATCCTCGATCCGCGCCTGATCCTCCGGCTCCAACCGGAAATCTGGCATAAGACCGGGGGTGAGCCCGCTCACGGATTCCACCACGTAATCCACCACAGCCAATCCCGCCACCAGCTCCGCCCTGGCCCTCGCCGGGAGAATCGGATTTTCGGGATCGGCAATCGCCACCATCAGCGGCCGACCTTCGCGCTTCAATCCGGCCAGCCGCTCCGCGTGCGCCGCCAGCAGAGGATCGAAGTATCCCGTGACAACAACGGCGCCTGCGCCGGCAATGCGTCCGGCTTCCGCCACGGAGACAATCTTGGTCCTGGTATCCACTAATCCCTTATCGTGTTTCCTATTTCAGCAGTTCCAGCGCGCTTTCCGCCACTCGGGCCGCCGAGACCCGGGTCATGCAGCGGTGGTCGATGGGACACTCCCGC
>Ga0070733_10000830_pt1 | contig 24073 bp, 21 predicted proteins | sample Coa_R1_9_FD_66450 | JGI IMG/M metagenome (GOLD analysis project Ga0070733, IMG submission 66450) | Surface soil microbial communities from Centralia Pennsylvania, which are recovering from an underground coalmine fire - Coalmine... | ecosystem: Environmental > Terrestrial > Soil > Unclassified ...
CGAGCAAAACGAAAAAAGCTGCCACGGCGGCGGGCACCGCTCGTTTGAAAAAACCGTGCTCGAAGACGAGGGATCGGGACATGTTTCCTTCCTTTCGGAGGTAATGATATCAACTCCTGCGTGCGCGTCCCCCTTGGGTGTCCGCGCGCTACAAACTTCGCGCCCACAATCGACGCCGCCCCTGCGCTCGAGTTTTACCGCGACAATCTGGGCCTGACTTTGCTCAGCAAGGACGGGTTCGCGTCGGTCTTTGACGCGCACGTGATCATCCTGCGCTTGAGCAACATTCTGAGCCTCACCGCGTTATAGTCCGTCCCACACCTGAAGTTGCCGGATGATTTGCTCGAAGAACCGGGCCGCGACGGCGCCCGTGGTTAGTTCGCGATGCCACGACATGGAGAGATACGCCGACCTTCTCGGCACGCACGCACCTTCCACCACCATGGGGTGGTCGGTGACTTGTCCGAAGGCGAATTGCACCGGCCAGCACGATTTTACGGTGACGGCTTCGCCTCCATACTTTGCCGGCGAAGTCAGGGCGCAAGCGCCGCCACGGAAGCGGACCCACAACTTGGGATGGCGTCCGGTGGCGCGAGCCACGAAAGCGGTGAGCGCGGCCGGCATCCTCTGGAGACGCCTCAGTTGTTTGTCATCCGCCGGCGCGGTGGCGAGTTTGAGCAGCGCCTCATGGATTCCTTCCAGCCCGATTTGACCGGCGTTGCGAAGGATGCTCGCGTAGGCCATGTCCACGCCGTTCTGGACGACCTCGACAGCAACCGCAATGTCGGCCTGGTCGAACTGCGCCCAGCGGTAGCCGGTCAGGCTGCGATAGACGATGCGATTCATCTTGGGGTGGTCCCCCAGCGCTCTCGCGATGGAGTGGACGATGAACGCGGTATAGCTGGGCCTCGCGAGTCCTTCGGCTTTGCGGCGGCCGCGTTCCTGCTCGATCGCCGTGAAGTCGACCAACTGGGAAAAGGCGACCACATCCTGGGCGCGCCATTCCTTTACTAATCCGACCTGGGTGCTGAGATAGTGATTCTTGTTCAGTACCGTGTACGACATCGGCCTTGCTCGTAAGCCTAGCGTACCGCGATCGAGCGGCCTACCGGCGGAGCCTGGTTTACCCCAAGGTTGGAGCAAAACTCCCCAATCACGAACTCTATTTCCAGCCGATTCTTGATCTTGGCGTTTTCGTTTTCCACGTTTCTCACGCCTTGCCCGTTATTGTGTAGTCGTAAGGGATCGGATGTCTCATTGCATCCGGCCACGCCAACGCGAAGGAGTCCTCGAGGGCAACCCGCGCCATTATCTATTACTGATGGGGCGTAATTCACGGTGGGCTGTGCTGTTCAGCCGCGCAGGACGAAAGCCCGTTGCGCGGCCCCAGTAATGGAGGGCAGCGCTTCCCGGTGAGCGACATCACCTGGGCAAGAGGTACCTCTTCGATCTTTGACAACTTGGCGCAGGCAAGACCCGGCGGCAACCGGAAGTGTCTCTCGACGGCTATTTTAGCCCTGCCTGCGCCAGAAATTCGGCCGCGACGTCGGCGGGCTGGCGATGGTTCAGCTCCACGTCCGCGCTCAACTTGCGGACTCCTTCGGTTGTGAACTTGCCGGAAAGCTCGTCCAGGTAGGTGCGCAATCGCGGCTCTGCGGCAAGAGCGTCCTGGCGCACCAGCAGGCACGCCTGGTACGGCGCGAAGGCGTGTTTATCGTCGGACAGAACGCGGTAGCCGGGCAAGGTCAGGCGTCCGTCGGTCGAATCGGCGGCGATCATGCTGAGGTCTCCGCGCTCCAGGGCCGGGAACAGTTGCTGGGCTTCCATGCCGCGAATCGTCTGGGACATGGGCAGCATATAGCTGCTCAGTGCGGGATTACTATCCAGACGCTGCTGAAACTCGTAACTGACTCCGATCTTCCAGCGAGTTTTCCCTTCCGCCGCCTGACTCAGCGTGGCCGCCTTGGCCTCCTCCGCGTCGGCGGTGCGGACCGCCATTGCCGGTGGATTCTCGTACCCCAGCGGATTCAGAAGCTCCAGCTGCGCGGTGCGGCTCATTTCCTTGTTCGACCGGGTCCACACCGTTGCTGGATCGGCGGATGGTTGTTCGCGGAGGATTACGGTCTCGATGGTGCCGGAGAACGTCGGGTACAGCGAGATGTCTCCGGATAGCAGGCCCTGATACACAATCTGCTCCGTTCCCATTCCGGTGCGCCGCTGGATTTTTCGCGCCAGCCGGTGTTCCAGGTGTTGGGCCACGATCTCGCCCACAACGATCTGCGCGGTATTGTTCTGGGAGCCGACCAGGATCGGCTTGGGAGCTTTCCCGCAACCGCACGCAAACGCCGCGCCGACGGCCACAACCGCGAATTGATAGAATTGAGGCAAGCTCTTAGCATAACGCGTACAATGGGTCGCGGAGCGCAAGGGGTGCCCTAAGCACCGCTGCGGCTCGCGCTGAGCCTACACCTTCTGGATGTCATTTAAGATTCGACCCATAAAGGAATTCCTCGTCCGGCCGGCGCTGCCGGAGCCCCTCCGCCGTTTACCCGAGTTGGGAATGAACGTGATGTGGAGCTGGAATCATCTCATTCGAACCATGTTCCGGCGCTTAGATCCCGCCGCCTGGAAGAATTCCGGATACAATCCCGTCGTTTTGTTGGGGCAGGTTTCGCAGGAAACGCTGGAGCGCGCCGCCGGAGATCCCCGTTTTCTGGCGCTGTACCGGCACGCCTGCGAGGTTTACGACTCCTATCTCAGTTCCTCTGAACCTTCGTCTTCTCAAGGATCTCCCCTGTTGACCGCGTATTTCTCAATGGAGTACGGGTTGATGGAATGCATGCCGATTTATTCGGGCGGTCTGGGTGTGCTCTCGGCAGACCATCTGAAGGCTTCGAGCGATGCGCAGATGCCGCTGGTCGGCGTGGGCTTGCTGTACCAGAGGGGCTTCCTCCAGCAAACCCTCGATCCCGACGGCTGGCAGCAGGAGCGCGCGCCGGTGAATGATTTTCATTCGCTGCCGGTGACTCCGCTGACGGGGACGGACGGCGGCGACATGACCGTGACAGTGACCCTGGCCGGCACGCCCGTGCACGTCAAGATCTGGCGTATCGATGTGGGCCGGGTGAAGCTGTATCTGCTGGATACCAACATCGCGCAGAACTCCGATCCGGAGCATCGTGACATTACCAGCCAGCTCTACGCCGGGGACCAGCACAAGCGCATTCGCCAGGAGATCGTGCTGGGGATCGGCGGGCTGCGCGCGCTGGACCTGCTGGGATTCAAGCCCACCGTGTACCACATGAACGAAGGGCATTCGGCGTTCCTCGCGCTGGAGCGCATTCGCGTGCTGATGGAAACCGCGCAGTTGAGTTTCGAGGAGGCGCAATTGGCCACTCGCGCCAATAACATTTTCACCACCCATACCTCGGTGCCGGCGGGGATCGATTTGTTTGAAACCGGCCTGATGTACGAGTATTTTCAGGACTACTGCAAGGACGCGAAAATTCGCTTCGAGGATCTGCTGGCGCTGGGGCGGCGCAATCCGGCGGATGCCCAGGAACCGTTTTCGATGGCCATCGCGGCGTTCAAAACCTCCGCCTACCGCAACGCCGTGAGCCGCATTCACCGCCAGGTCTCGCAGCAGATGTGGCAGGATCTGTGGCCCAAACTGCCGGTATGGGAAGTCCCCATCACCTCCGTCACCAACGGCGTGCATCTGCCCACCTGGATCAACGGGGACTTGGCGAATCTTTACGACCATTACCTCCGGCCGGACTGGCGCGAAGGCCACGTCGACCCAGGGGTCTGGGCGCAGGTGGCCGAGATACCGGACTCAGAGCTGTGGGAAGCGCACCGCCGCCGCAAACGGCGCCTGATCGCCTTCGTGCGGGAGCGGGCCGTGGCCAAGGCGGAGGCGCGCAAGGCTGCCGCCTCCGAAGTCAAGCGCCTTCAGGAAGCGCTCAATCCGGAATCGCTCACCATCGGATTCGCGCGCCGCTTTGCGACGTACAAGCGCGCCACGCTGGTGTTCCGCGACATGGCGCGCCTTTCGCGGATTCTGACGCATCCGTCGCGGCCGGTGCAGATCGTGATCGCAGGCAAGGCCCACCCCTCCGATGTTCCGGGCAAGACGCTGATCCGCGAGATCGTCCAGCATTCGCGCAACCCGGAGCTCGCCGGACACATCCTGTTCGTGGAAGACTACGGGATCGAGGTGGCCCGCGAACTGGTGGGCGGCGTGGACGTATGGCTGAATACGCCCCGTCGCGGCGAGGAGGCCTGCGGCACCAGCGGCATGAAGGCGGGTTTGAATGGCGTCCTGAATCTCAGCATCCTGGACGGGTGGTTCGACGAAGCCGCAGAGCTGACCGGCGGCTGGCCCATCGGAGACCGGGAACCGTATTCGCCCGAACGCGACGATGCCCACGCGGCCGGCTTGTACTCGATTCTCGAAGACGAAATCGTGCCCATGTTCTATGAGAACCGGGAGCAAGGCGTACCCAGGGAATGGATGCAGCGCGTCAAACAATCGTTGGCATACGTGAGCGCCCAGTTCAATTGCCAGCGCATGGTGGGCGAGTATCGCACCGAGCTCTATGAGCCGGCCCATCAGGCCTTCGCCCAAGCCAGCCGCGACGGCTTCCAGCAACCCCGGGATCGCGTGACCTGGAGCCGCAACGTGGCGGAAAAGTGGCCGCGCGTGCGGATCGTGGAATGCAGCGTGGGAGACCAGGCGGCAGTACTTACGGGAACAGCGGTACCATTACGCGCAACGGTGGAGTTGGCCGGTCTGGCGCCGGGCGACCTGCGCGTGGAGGCGGTGGTTGGCCGGGTGGGCGCCGAGGGCGAATTGGCCGATACGCAGGTCCTGGCGCTCAATCCTATGGAACAACAAGGGACTCAGTATTTGTTTGGAAGGGATTTTGTCCCGCTGGCGACCGGGCGGCTGGGCTGTTCGGCCCGCATCAGCCCAAATCATTTTGATGACCCTTTGAGCCGGCCATGTAACGCGCCGTTAAAATGGGCCGGGGAAAACTAAGAGTTGGGCTACAGCGCGCAGGCCACGTTGCCGAATATTAGTGTGGTTCGAAAGATTTCACTGGATTCCGCGCCCGGTTCGTGGTACATAGTGGATTAGGCATTGAGCGGGCGCCGAATCCAACCACTTCCGCGGATTGGCCCGTCGCCGGCGGTTTCCCATTTCCGAATCTAGATTGTCCTTGTGTAGACACAGCCGAACCACATCGATGTGAATATAGGGTGACGCGAATCTAGCGTAGACGTGAATCTAAGGCAGCTATAAATCTCGAACCGACGTAAATTTTAAAGGAGTGCCAACCAGCAACTTATGGAAGGCGACCGCAAGTACAGGCAACATGGCTATCAGGATTCCAGCCGTGATTCCTCTTCTCATTCGGAATCCAGGCGCGAGTTGGACTCGCGGCGAGACGAGCGTCCCCGGCCACCTTCCGGGCCGCGTCCCCCTCTGGACGTAACCGGGCCGCGGCTGCCGCGTCTGGTGCAATCGGTGACGGCCTCGCGCTGTTTCAGTTGCTCCGCGACGCTGGGTCCGGGCGTCGATTATCGAGGCAACTGTCCCAAGTGCAACGCCGCGCTGCACTGCTGCAAACAGTGCTCGAATTTCGAGCCCTCCACGCGCTTCCAATGTCTAAAACCCATCCCCGTCAGGATCGTGGTCAAGGATCAGGCCAATGATTGCGAACTGTTCCGGCCGCGCGTCACGGTGGCGCGCGAGGCCGTGCACGGACCTGCTCCCAGCCCTCCCGCCAACGGGAACCCGTCCAATGGTTCCGGCGGCGGTCCTGTGCCTCGTAGCGCCAGCGATGCGCGCGCGGCCTTCGACAACCTGTTCCGCAAGCCGGACTGACTCACGCGGAGCGCCGGAGCTTGGCCTCCTCGCGAATCAGTAAGCCAAAAACACTCAGACACGCGATCGCGGTGACGGAGGTCCAGGCGTACAGCGCCGCGTGCGAAATCAATTTCCACCCTCCATCTTTCATCGCCAGGTACCTGAGGATCTGCACCGGCATCGGATAGAGCAGCGCGCCGAGCACCACAGCCGACCCGAGCAAGCCCCACCGCCGCGATCGCCACGCATGGCCCAGCAGCAGCGCCATGCCCGGGTACTGCAATATCTGGTAGTGCGTCCAGCACACCGGCGATGCCGCCAGGCTCAGCGAGATCAGCGCCGCCATCGCGAACGGAATCTGTGCGTCCGAGAGCCCACCCTTCGAGGCCGCCGCCAGCACACTCATTCCCACCACTAGCGTCAGCAAGGAAACTCCGATCGAGAGCCAGCGCCGCGAAGCCGGCAGATGCAGGTTTGGCAGATCGTTTCCATACTCCCAATCGTCTGGCAGCGGGCCTCCGCGGGGCGGGGAATCGACCATTCGCAAAACCACGGAAGGCAGCGACCAACTGAGGATCGCCGGCGTACCGGTCCAAGTGTCCGTGCCGGCAGGAGTCTTGGGGCCGCTCAGACAACAGGCGACAAAGGACCACGGCAGCGCCAGCAATATCAGGCTGGCTGCGGCGAGCACGATGAATGCCCGCCATTGACGTCGCAGCAGGAACACAATCCCCAGCACTCCCGGAATCAATTTGAGCGCCACGCCGAAAGCCACGGCCGTCGCCTGACGCCATTCGCGTTGCGTGTACGCCAGAACCAGCAGCATCGTCAGCAAAGGTCCGATCTGCCCCAGTCCCAAGCTTTCCGGCGCAGCGTCGCCCGCCGCCCAGACGAATGCAATCGAACACGCGCCGATCCAGTCGCGCTTGCTGGCTCGCCACATCAACCCGGCGGCCACAAGCAGGCACGCTTGCGAGAACAGGAACCAGATCCAGCGTGCCTTTGCATAGGACACCAAAGCCAGCGGCGTGAGCAAGTACGCCAGCAGAGGAGGATAAATATAGCCCAGCGTGACAAACGGCGTCTTTCCGTCGAGGATGTTGCCAGCGGCTTCATGATACGGCGTGAAGTCGCTGCGGTCGCCCAAAGACGGAACCACGGTCACGACCGTTTCGTGGAAGTACCACGCCGCACACAGCAGGCAGAAGAGGACCGCTGCGGCCTTCGTGATCCTGTTCATACGCGGAAGCGAAACATTGTATCGCCATCTTCCCATTCGCAGGCTTAAAATGAAAGTAATATGTTGCGACGCCGTTACCTTGCTCTGACGGTTCTGATTCTTGCCGGCGTGGGAATTGCGTGGACGGCGGACTACACCGGTCCGCGGCCGCCCAAGCCTGATATGGTGTACCTGGTTCACGCCGACAATCTGATTCCTACCGAGACGGGCGAAGCCAAAGAGGAAGGCAAAGGCAGCAACACCAAATATGTGATGCCCGGGCCCACATCTTCGGCGCGCACCCCTCTGGCCGAGCCGATCTTCATCCTGCAAAGCGACAAGCTCACTCCCGAAAGCATTGAGCTGTACAAGTTCGACGTGAAGGGCGGACGCCGAGAGGTGGATCTGTCGGGCGGGCGCGGCAGCTCCAAAGCGCTGCACCTCAGCGTCACCAGGCTGGAACGGGGACTGTACCGCATCGAGGCCGACGAGTTTCTCGAGAACGGCGAGTACGTGCTGTCGCCGATGGGATCGAACCGGGTGTTCTGCTTCTCGATTTTTTAGCTGACTACGTTCGTTCCCTTGGAAATCCGGCGCCGGCCACGGACGCAGCTTGGGACGGCACTTGGAAAGAAGCGCTATGATCCCAGGTATGGAGCCACAGGTGCTACACATCAGCGAGGCGGACTTGGTCAAGGATGCACGGTCCGTTCTGCAGCGAGTTGAGACTGGGGTCGAGGTTGTGATCGAGCGTGACGCGCAGCCGGTCGCCGTGATCCGCCCACCGGAACCCGTGCGCCGCAAGATTTCCGAGTGTATCGCGCTTCTCCAAGCCGACTCCACGGCGACGATCGACCCCGATTTTGCGGAGGATGTTGAAGCGGCCGTCGCCGCGCACCGCGAACCCCTGGAGCCTCCCACTTGGGATTGATGCTCGACTCCACTGCGGCTGTCGCTGCCGAACGCAGAGGCATGAACGCCCGCCTGCTGCTGGAGTCCGTGGCACTTGAAACCGGCGACGAAGGAATCGCGGTTTCGGTCGTGACTGTGCTAGAACTCGCGCATGGTATCGCCCGCGCCGATTCACAGGAACGCCGGAACCGAAGACAGCGCTTTCTTGACGAGTTGCTGACAGGCATTCCGATTCAGCTGATCACAGTTCCGATCGCACTCCGTGCCGGGCGAATCGACGGTCAAAGCCAAGCCAAGGGAGTCCGCATTCCGCTTTCAGATCTTTTGATTGGAGCGAGCGCACTGGAACTCGGTTACGGAGTCGGCACGAGGAACGTCCGTCACTTTCAACTCATTCCCGGGCTGAGCGTAGTTCAGTTATAGAAAACTCCAACTGAGCAGCCCATTCTTTGGTCGCGCACACGAAGGGAAGGCCGGGATAGTGATCGGAATTCAGACACTTTATGCGCCGTCTCGATAGCGGCGCATTCAGTTGTCCGCAGGCCGCTCCACGTGATCGATAACGAAGACCTCCACAGGCGCCTTGCGATATTCCAACTTCAACCCAAGCTGCTCGCGGAGCGCGGTGATCAGGTCTGCGTTGCGGTGGTCCAGCGTGTCGGGCGCCGGTACGGGCGTCTCTGGCGATGGCGCCGGCAACGTTAAGGTGAAATCGTAAAACCCGTCGAGGCCGGTTTGATTCACGATCGGCGCATCAAAAGTGAAGTTAAAGTACCAGCACAAGTCCAACATCGAAGCGCGTGTGCCCACTCGTTGCCCGGGGCGGTTCCCTGGTTTGATCGGGTCATCGAACGGGTCTTTTGCATCGCTCCGTTTGAGCTTCGACCCCGACTTCTCCACGCTAAGAATATACGCACCGATCGCTTTTGTTTCGCGGTGAAATCGCAATTTGAATCTGTCGGCGAGCAGGGTCTGGAACATTTCCTGAAGCTGCGGCAGGGTGGATGGATGCTCCGCTTTGGCATCCACATCCCAAGGGTCGTAGACCATCCAGTTCGGTGCACCGAGGATTTGGCTGTCTGTGAGCCGATATGCGCTCATCATCATGACCATCACGGGGGAGTTGGTAGCGAGGTAGCGCTGGCCGCCGGGCATCGGCTTGGGAAGGCCATAGGGCGCCCCCGGCATGCCTGATCGCACCGATGCCACTTCAAACGCCAAGCGATTCGCGTTCGTCTGGGATTGACCGCCGACGGTGAGGATCGCTGCTGTGACCGCAGCCGCTCCGAAGGTCCGAAGGATGGGATGTCGCCCCAACATCTCTTTCAAATAGCTTAATACTCCACTGCTCCTGAGCGTCGGGCGACCCCAACCTGCTAAAATCACGCTTGTGCTCGCCTTTCCGCATCTGATGCAGCGCGTCGATCCGTTCCCGGAGTAGCTGGTTCGCCTTGCTCACCCGCGTTTTCCAAGCCCTACAGTATCGCGACTTCCGCCTGATGTGGCTGGGAGCGTGCACCTCCCAGATCGGGACCTTCGTGCAGCAGTTCGCGCAGAGCTGGCTGGTCCTGGAGATGACCAAGGACCCCTTCTACCTAGGCCTGGATTTGTTCCTCGGGCAGGTGCCGATCATTCTGTTTTCCCTTGTGGGCGGAGTGCTTGCGGACCGCATCGACCGCCGCAAGCTGCTGCTGATGTCGCAATATATCCAGATGACCTGCGCCTTCATCCTGACCGCCCTGTTTTACACCCACACGGTGCACGTCTGGCAAATCCTGAGCCTTTCGTTCTTTGTCGGATGCGGGCAATCCATGGGCGGGCCGGCCTATTCGGCTCTGCTCCCAACGCTGGTCGATCCCAAGGATCTTCTGAACGCAGTCTCCATGAACGCGATCCAGTTCAACCTTGCCCGCATCGTCGGCCCGACCATCGGCGGCCTGGCGTACACGGCTCTGGGACCCACCTGGTGCTTCGGGCTGAACGGACTTTCCTATATCGCCGTGATCATCTCGCTGTACATGATCAATGTGAAGTTCGTTCCCGCCAAGTCCAGCGACCGCATCTGGACCAGCATGAAGGTAGGTTTCCAGTTCATCCGCCAGAGGGAGGGCCTGGAGCCTCTGGTGGTTCTCGCGTTCCTGATGACTCTGCTGGGCTTCACGCTGGTGGGCTTTCTGCCGGTGTTTGTGCAGGAGGTGTTCAAGCGGGGACCCAGCACCTATCAATTGATGCTGATCTGCTCGGGCTCGGGTGCGGTGACGGGCGGGTTGGTCGTCGCCGCGGTGCCCCGGCCCAAGCGCCAGGGCCGCGCTGTACTGCTGATCATGACCGGCCTCGGTTTGCTGATCTCCAGCTTCGCGCTGTCGCGCTGGCTGCCACTGTCCTGCGTACTGATCTTCGTGAGCGGAATGGCGACCATGGGATCGGCCTCGCTGATGCTGACGACCGTACAACTGCTGGTGGCCGACGAGATGCGCGGCCGGGTCATGAGCGTCTACAACGTAGCCTTTCGAGGCGGGATGCCGATGGGCGGCCTGATTCTGGGACGATTGATTCCGACTTTTGGCGTGTCTCCGACGGTTGCCGTTGCAGGTTCCGTGCTGGCGGCGGTCGCGTTGTACTTTCTGTTGGTGCAGCGCCGCATCACGGCGCTGTAAAGAAATGGTGCAGCGCCGCATCACGGCGCTGTAAAGAAATGGTGCAGCGCCGCATCACCGCGCTGTAAAGCACGCCGCCCCGATTGCTATACTGGATCGTTTCATGGCCGAATCAGTTCGGAAGCGGTTTCGGAGTTCCAGCGGCGCCTATGTCTGTTGAGCGCGTACCGATAAAGCATGCCTCCGGGCTCCGCAGGCTCTGGGAAGCGATCAAGCCGCCTCCCGCGGTTGAGTCTCAGGATCAGAGTTTATCCCCGGAAGAGAGACTCCGCCGGCGCAGACTTGTGCTGAGCACTCTGGCGATTGTGGTCGTGGCAGCCGCGTCGTGGGGAATCTACGAGTACATAGCGTCGGCGCCAATGCGCGCTGAAAAGGTGTACCAGGACGGCATGCGGCTGTTTGGCGCGGGCAACTTCAAGGGCGCTGAGGACCGCTTCACCGATGCGATCAGCATCTGGCCACATCTGGCCGCTGCGTATTTACAGCGCGGATTGGCTCGTAAGAACACGAATCAGGTGGATGCGGCCATTGACGATTTTCAACACGCGCTCACCGAGGATGCCAACCAGGCGCCGGCGCACACGGCGCTGGGTGTCATCTACCGCGAACGCGGAGACGTAACGCAAGCGATGAAGGAACTCACCGCCGCCATCAATCTCAGCGGCGACACGGACGCTTTCTATCAACGCGGCCAGATCCACGAATCGCAGGGCGAACATCAGTTGGCGATTCAGGATTACGACTCGGCCATTCATGACCAGCCGGACGCCCCCTATGTCTATCGCGCCCGGGCCATGTCGCGCGACGCAATCGGAGACCATGATGCGGCGGAAGAGGACCGGCGCGAGGCCATCCGGATCGAGCGTCACTAAGCGATCTAAAGCGTCCTCGCCGCGCTAGTGTCGTACAATAGGCCGCGGTATGTTTATTCCGCTCACGCCGCTCCGCTGCCTGCATCGCGCCGTGGACTTGTTCGGATCCAAGACCGGCGTGGTCTCCGGAGACCGGCACTTCACCTACGCGCAGTTCGGCGAGCGCGTCGAGCGGCTGGCGGACGGATTGACGCGGCTTGGAATCGAGGCCGGGGACCGCGTCGCCTACCTGAGCTTCAACAATCACCAGTTGCTCGAGGGCTACTACGGAGTGGTGCAGGCCCGAGCCATCGTGATGCCGCTGAACGTGCGTCTGGCGGAGAGCGAGCTGGCGGCGATTCTGGCGCATTCCGGCGCAAAAATGGTGATTTTTGAAACCGACTTCGCGCCTGTGGCGGAACGGTTGCGGATGAATCTGCCCGGCGTCCAGCGCTGGGTTTCCATCGGGCCGGCCAGCGGCGAAAAAGTTGACCCGGCCGAGCTGACCTACGAGGAGATCATCGACCAGGGCCGCGCCCGTCGAGCCGATATTTTCTCTTACGACGAGATGTCCATCGCGGAGCTGTTTTACACCAGCGGCAGCACCGGGACGCCCAAAGGTGTGATGCTGGCGCACCGCACGCTGTATCTGCACGCTCTGGCGGTGGCATTGCAGTGCGGCCGCGCCGAATCTATGGTGGATCTGCACACCATTCCGCTGTTTCACGCCAACGGCTGGGGCCGCCCGCAGGCATCCACGTTGCTCGGAAACAAGCAGGTGATGGTACGGCGCTTCGAGCCTGCCGCCGTATTTAAGCTGATTGAGGAGCACAGGGCCACCGACATGAGCCTGGTTCCCACCATGGCCAACGCCTTGCTGAATGCGTGGGACCAACCAGCTTTCCACGGGAAGTGGGATCTTTCCAGCATGCGGCGCATGATGACCGGCGGCGCGGCGAGTTCTCCGGAATTGGTGGAACGGTGGGAAAAGACGTTCCCAGGATGCCAGTGCGTGGCGGGCTACGGCTTGACGGAGACATCGCCCGTGATCACCACCGCATTCTCGAAAGGCGAGCCATATGCGTCCGACCGGGAGCGATGGCGGCGACAGGCCATGACCGGCTGGGCCGTGCCGGGCGCGGACGTGCGCGTGGTCGACCAGGAGATGCGCGACGTACCTCGCGATGGCAGCACCATCGGCGAAATCGTGATCCAGGGCGATATGGTGATGGAGGGATATTTTAACGATCCCGCCGGGACTGCGGCGGCTATGTCGGGAACATGGCTGCACACCGGCGATATGGCCGTCTGGGACGAGCAATGCTACGTCAACATCGTCGATCGCAAGAAGGAGATTATCATCTCCGGCGGGGAAAACATCTCCTCGATTGAGGTCGAGGCCGCGGTCAATGCGCATCCGTCTGTCGCCGAATGCGCGGTGGTGGCGGCTCCGGATGAGACCTGGGGCGAAGTGCCCGCGGCGATCGTCGTACGGAAGCAGGGATCCACGCTCGATGAAGCGGAGCTGAACGCGTTCTTGAGGGAACGGCTGGGCCGCTATAAGCTGCCTCGCATCATTGAATTCCGCGATGAGCCTCTGCCCAAAACCGGGACCGGCAAGATCCGCAAGATGATTTTGAAAGAGAAGTTCTGGAGCGGCAAGGAGAAGCGGGTGCAGGGTTGATGTTTTCGGTGCGCATCCCGCTGGAGGAATCTGACGAGCTGGTGACCGCCCTGTGGGAAGCCGGGACTTTAGGTATCTCCGAGGAAGATGGCTATGTCGTCGCCTTCTTCGACGATGAGGAAGTCGCGAAGAAATTCGGCGAGCCTGCCCTCGAGCCGCAGGTGGATTGGGTGCAGCGCACCGAAGACGCTTGGCCTCCGCTGCTGGTCGGCGAGCGGTTTTTCGTTGTGGCTCCATGGCGGAAGGAGCCGACTCCCGCAGGGCGAATCCGCCTCGAAATCAATCCGGGCCTGCAATGCGGAACCGGCCAGCATCCGTGCACGCAGCTTTGCCTGGAGGCGATGGAGCGGGTGATCCGGCCGGGCGATTCGGTGCTGGACGTGGGCAGCGGCTCGGGGATACTTTCGATCGCCGCCAAGCTGCTGGGAGCAGGTCGCGTGGTGGCCTGCGATATCGACAAGGAGGCCGCGGCGGCAGCCTTGTCCGCCGCGATCCCATTCTTCGTCGGAAGCGTCGATGCGGTGCGGAGCGGGGCCTTCGACGTGGTCGTGGCCAATATCAACGAGGACGTGATTGGAGAGCTGAAGCCAGAGTTTGAAAGGGTCGCACGGAAAAGGATTCTATCGGGGTTTAAGGACGAGGCGGGTGAGTGGACTTGTGTACAGATTTAAAAACCCTTTGCCGGACGGTCTGCCCGGCAAAGGGTTAAAGGCGGCTGTGAGACTTATGGGTGAGACCTATTTCGTCAGCAGCTTCTTGCGGCGAGCGACCAGCCCAAGGGCCGCAAGGCCGAATCCGAGAGTGGCGAAGGTCGCAGGCTCGGGGACCGCGCCGGAGAAACCGTTGTAGGTATTCGGAGTGGGAGTATAGACGAAATGTCCGGTGGCATCCTCAGTCGCACCGACGAATGAACCGTGAACCGACGGAAGGCCTGTATCTGCCAGGTCTCCTCCACCGATATCGGCCGAATAGAAGATCATCAGCGAGAAATTCGTGCCGGACGTTCCGCCGTTCGCGTCCGCGAAGCGAAGCATATCCGATGTGACAGCGGTCGTTGTAGCCGGATCATCGATCACAACGTCGCCCTCACCGAACCCGGTGGTAAAACCCGTTAAGGTGGCAAAGTTCCAGATCAGCGCATTGCCGATCGTTGAAGTGGGATCGTGGGCGAGCGTGCCGTTGAACGGGATGAACCCGGAAGTCGTTGAATTCGAATATGTTAGGTCGATACTACCGTTACCGTTCTCGTCGAAATCAAACACCCAGCTGGTGATGGGCAGGACCGCTGCCGCATGCATCGGCACGACGATACCCGCGAATACGGTGGCCATAGCCAAAAAGCGCAATCGAGACATTTTTAAAGATCCCTCCGAATGAGATGTTGAGATACCTGGAACCTGCACCCAATGCGAAAACCGAAGTTCCAGGACTAGAACAGTATATACCTAGTTCCCCGATTTGAAACCCCCTCAAGGCCGATTTTTTGAGGATTGGTACCCGAAGGCGGTTATAGCTCTTCTAGTTCGACCATTCCATGCCTGAGGGCGTAGGCCACCAGTTGCGTCCGGTGCTGGAGCCCGAGCTTGTCGAGCAGTCTGCCGACGTGGGTCTTGATGGTTTCTTCGCTGATGAAGAGGCGCTCGGCAATCTCCCGGTTGGTTTTTCCGAAGGCGATCTGGCGCAGGACTTCGAGCTCGCGGGGCGAGATCGTGTCGGGAGCGCGTCCGCCAGAGGAAGATCCGGAGAGGATGCCACCGGCTACGGAAGGATCGACGAAGGCTCGCCCCAGGGCCGCGGCTCGGATGGCCGCGAGCAGCACTTCGGGGTTGGCGTCTTTTCGGACATATCCGATGGCGCCGGCGCGCAGGACCCCGATCAGCCGGGCTTCATCTACGGAAGCAGTGAGTGCGACGATGCGAATCTCGGGATGGGAATCGTGAAGGCGGCGGGCGGTCTTAACGCCGTCGAGTCCTCCGGGCATCAGCAGATCCAGTACGACGACCTGCGGTGACCAGCGGCCGGCTTGCTCTAACATCTCTTCTCCGCTGGATGCGACACCCACAACTCGAATGTCCTGAAAAGATTCCAGGAATAATTTCAAGCCACTGGTGACTACGCGATGATCGTCAACCAGAGCGACGGAGATCATGCGTGACGCCTCAGTTGGAGGTAGCGCCATCCGGAGAAACAAGCGGTGGCGATCAGGACGGCTGCCCAGATGCACGAAGATACGAAGGGAACGGGGTCATTTCCTTTCTTGTCCCAGGCAACCAGCAGGAACAGCAGGCCAAGACCCAGACTCGTCAAGAAAACACCCTTATGGCGGGCTCGATCCTGGTCTGATTCGAACATCGGATCCAGGCGCAGGGAAACCAAGGAGCCGGGTCCGAGTGAGCCGTCGATCGAAAGCGCTGCGCCGATTCTTTTCGCCCGCGAGCGCATATTCGAGAAGCCCATTCCTTGATTCAAGTTATCATTTATGAAGCCAATGCCATCATCTTGAATTTGAATAAGTAATATGTTTTGATCTTCCGGGTCTGCGCCGAGTTCCAGCCGGACGTTTTTGGCGCGGGCGTGGCGCGCGATGTTGGACAAAGCCTCTTGCGCGATGCGGAAAAGGGCGGTCTGAGTTTTTTGCGAAAGGCTGGCGGGGACGTCGGCGAATCGGGTTTCCACTTTCGCTCCGGTGCGGAACGCCAACGCCTCGCATTGGCGGCGCAGGGCCTCGACCAGGCCGACGCTTTCAAGCGGAGCGGCTTGCAGTTGGTCCAGCATAGCGGTGGTTTCGGCCATAGCTTCGCGGGCGCTGGAGCGGGCGTGCGCGATGGCCTCCTGCACCGCGGGTTGGTCGGACTCCCAACGAGCTTCGGCGGCAGCGAGGTTGGCCTGGATCGAGAAAAGCTGCTGCTTGATGGAGTCGTGAAGCTCCTCGGCCAGACGGGTGCGTTCCTGACGGCTGGCGGTTTCCCGAATTTCTTCCTGCCAATCGGCGAGAATCTCACGTTTCTGGTCGGCGGGTGCCCAACCGGAACCGGAGCGGTAGCCGTAGCGATAAGGCAAATAGCAGAAAGCGAGGATCAGCAGAAAGTCCGCGCTTAAGATGGTCCAGGTCAGACCCGTCCTGGTAAATGCGAAGAGGTTTATCGGTGCGATCAGGTAGAAAGCCAAGCCAAACGGAATCCGCGCCAAGGCCATGAAATGCGATCCGGCGGAACTTACCACGGTGAGGGTGACGATCGCCAGGGCGAGCAAGGCCATTCCAACGACGCGGATCAGGTCCACCGCCGCGTCTCTGCCGGAGTAAAGATCCTTCAACCGAAACGCAAAGAGGATGAACACGATGCCAAGAGCGATGGCGGCGTAGGCGTTGGCTTTATAGATGGCTCGCATGCTTCACAAGAATAACCCGGCCGGGTTTTCAGGGCATCCCCACGGGGAAGGAAACGCGGTCCCTCGAAAGAGGGATTCTGCTGGAGAGGAACAAAAACTTCGGTGACCGGCTTAATTCGAGAAAAACCGGTGTATACTACTTAAAATCGCACTTTGCATGAAACCTATCCTGCTAGGACTGTACCTTTGCGGGGCTGTGGCTTATGGAGCCGAGCAGCCAAAGGTGCAGGACTGCTTCAAAGTGAACAGATTGTTGAAGATAGACGCCACATTCTATTGGGCGGACTGGTCCAACGCCTGCCCCTTCACGGTCGAAACCGTGTATGTGATGGTCACCTTCGTGGATAGCGCCAATAAGGAACTGGGCTCGGGCGTGTGGCCGATGTATTTCATTGAACCGGGCGTCCATCGCGTGACCCGGTTTACGGCTCCTGTCGGAGTCGCCACTTATCAGACTCTGCGCGTGAGCAAGATCACTACCGACTCTTCCGTGGCCTTGATGCGGGACCAGAGGGCCGTGGACGCGGCGGTGCACACCGCTTCCGCCCCTGGGAAGGTTCGGGATGCGGGCCTCGGTCCGGTGACGCATGTTGCAGCGACCATTCACTAACCGAACTGTGCGAAAACGTTGGACCCGCCGGACTGTAAGCCGGTTTCTGTATCCCCGTATAAACGGGGCAGCAGTCATTCCTCTAGGCCGGAGATTACTCCCCGGCTCCAGCAACCTACCCGGAAGTCGTAACGGAGCGAGCCGCTCCTGCTCCCCTATTTGGTCTTGCTCCACATGGGGTTTGCCCTGCCGGCATCCGTTACCGGAGCCGCGGTGCGCTCTTACCGCACCTTTTCACCCTTACCCGGCCAGGATTTTACTCCCAACCGGGCGGTATTGTTTTCTGTGGCACTTTCCGTAAAACTCGCTTTGAGCGAGCCCCCCCGGCCGTTAGCCGGCATGCCGCTCTATGGAGACCGGACTTTCCTCCCGCCACAGCCCTTCGGCCGGGAACGGGCGACCGCCCGTCCGGCGGGTCCGAATCCATTTTGTCAGAAACAAAGGGTCTGTGTCACTGATCTATAGGTCGTTGAACTTCAGGGGGAGATCCCTCAAACCGGGGGAGAAATCCCTTGAACGTGCGCAGTGCCGATCCAGGGCGGGAGCGGTAGACACGTCAGTCGAAACAAGTTAATGTAGAAATGTTGTACTGAGTCAGGGAGGAATGAACGGAATGTTGCGTAAAGGCGCGGCGGTACTGATGTTTCTGGCATTGGCGGCAGGCGCATGGGGGCAAGGATTGAACCTTCCTCCCGGCGTCACGAAGGACGATTGGGAGGAAATCAACTTCGAATTCAATTCGTCGGTACTTGTGGATGGGTTCCCGAGCCTGCTTCGTTTGGCCGAGCTGCTTCAGCAAAACCCGGGCTACAAAGTCCAGGTGAATGGCCACACCGACCTCATCGGCGGAGCCCAGTACAACGACCGTTTGGGCTTGGCCCGCGCCAACGCGGTTCGCGACTTCCTGATCAAATACGGGGCGCAGCCGGGCCAGATTACGGCCACCTCGGAAGGCAAAGCCAACCCGCGGTATCCGGGCCAAAAAGATCAATACGAGAAAACCGACGAAGCCCGTTACATGAACCGGCGCGTGTCACTGACGGTAACAGGCGACGACGGCCGCACCGTCGGCGCGGCCAACGGCAGCGCGGCGGAAGCGATCCGCGCCATTGCGCCCGCCGCCGCAGGCGTGACGGATTGTTGCAGCGAAGTACTCAAAAAGCTGGACAAGCTGGACGACATCGCCAAGATGCTTAAGGATATGGGAGATCAGAACGCCGATCTCAAGAAGCAACTGGCCGATCTCAAGGCGGCCCAGGATGCGCTCCGCCAGCAGCAACAGGTTATGGAATCCAGGGCGAACCAGCCCCCGCCTCCGCCCCCGCCCGCTCCGCCCACCGCCAACGAGGTCGGCAAGGAAGTGGCGCGACAGATCGAGGCCAACAAAGAGCCGAAGTTCCAGCTACTGGGCGTGAACGTCGGCATGGACGATACCGGCAACACGACGTTCAGCGGCAAGGGCCGCTACTTCTCGCCCTTCGGCGAACATTTCGGATTCCAGGCTCAAGCCGAGTACTTGTACTTCAAGACGCAGAAGGAAGGCCAGTTCGACGCCGGTTTTGTGGATCGAATCGGTTCCGTGCAAGCCGGCTTGTTCGCCAGCTTCAAGCACGCCAGTCTCTCGCAATTCCAGAACGGAGGCACGCTGGGTGAGGGCGCTCTGACGATCGACTACATCTTCGGGCGCGGCAAGATCGGATTCTTCGGCACCAAGGGATTCATGAACAACGCTCTGGTGAACGTCGCGAACGCCACTGACCCGGTCAGCGGAGCGCTGCTGAACCACTTGTTCAACTACAGCTACCTGCACATTGTGGATCAGGTCGGCCTCAATGCCACCATCGGCCTGTTTGGCAATGTGTATCTGGAGGGGAATGCCGGCTACTTGAATAGCTCGGCCCACGGCAACCGTTTCGGTGGCACCGCCCGCTTTGTGTTCCCCATCAATACCCACGTGGCGTTCACGATCGAGGGCGGCATCAACGAAACCCTGCTCGAAAACAAGAACAACGGCCGCGCAGTGGTCGGAATCGAGCTCGGCAACATGCTGCGCCCGAAAGAGCTGCTGGCGGCCGATCATGCCGTTCCGGCGGATGTCCCCAGGGTGCGGTACGAGATCGTGACCAAGCAGGTCCGCAATGGCGACGATCCTCCCGTGGCCGACGCCGGTCCGAACCAGATCAACGTGCCTGCGGGCTTGATTCAACTGGACGGCTCCGGATCTTACTCTCCCGACGGCAACCCGATCACCTATCAATGGGTGCAATCGGTTGGTCCGGCGGTTACGCTTTCGGCGCCGACCTCGGCCAAGACGACGTTCACCGCGGTGGCGGGTCAATACTACACTTTCCGTCTGACCGTGAAGGATAACTTCGGCGGGCAGAGCTTCGCGTACGTTACCATCTCCACGAAGGCGACGCCTGGTCCGACGGTCAATTTCTTCACCGCAACTCCGGCGGCGATTACCGTGGGCCAAAGCTCGACACTGTCCTGGAGCGTCACGAATGCAACCTCGGTGACCATCAGCGGCGTCTCCGGCACACTCAATACGAACACCGGCTCTGTGCCCGTGAGCCCGACCGTGACCACAACCTATACGTTGACGGCGACCAACGCGATCAGCTCGACCACTGTGAACGTAACTGTCGTGGTGAACCCCGCCGTGGCGACGCTGACATCCTGCTACGCCACGCCGACCAATATCATGCCTGGTGAATCGGCCACGCTGAATTGGGTCAGCAGCGGCGCTACTTCCGTGAACATCCAGCCCGGCATCGGCGCCGTGGCTCTCAGCGGCAACTACCCCGTGAGCCCGACGGCGACGACCAACTACACCATCACGGCAACCGGCCCCGGCGGATCCTCGGCGACCTGCAACATTGCAGTAACCGTTACCCCGGGACAGGTGCCGCGCATCATCCGCTTCTCCGCGACTCCTCCGACCATCCGCAGCGGGCAGTCCGCCAACCTGGCCTGGGTGGTGGAGAACGCCAATACGGTGAGCATCAGCAACGGAATCGGAACGGTTGCGATCGACGGATCGCAGAGCGTTACTCCGACGGCAACCACCACCTACACGCTCACTGCCACCAACAACTTCGGCTCGGTGACGGCCACGGCTACGGTAACCGTGCTGATCATTCCGCCGCCGACGATTACTTCCTTCACGGCCAGTCCGTCGCCCTCAACGGGCCCCGGCGCCAAGGTGACGCTGACCTGCGTTACTCAAAACGCCGTGAACGTGAACATCGCGGGCGCCTTCTTCCTGGGCGCTACCGACAGCTTTGTGGTGTTCCCGAATACCACCACAACGTACTATTGCATCGCCACCAACCAGCCTGGCGTAGTCGCGCAGGCCAGCGTCACGGTGGTCGTGCCTCCGGCTCCCGCGCCTAGCGGAGCCGCGCCGGTGGTGGTCTTCGCCACTGGCTCGACCATCACAACGACGGTTCGTACGCTGACGCTGGATGCTTCTCAGTCCACCAGCCCGGCCGGCAATACGCCGCTGACCTTCTTCTGGTCGGTGGCGGCCGGAAACGGAGCGGGCGTCGTCAACGCAACCAGCCCGACGCCGACGGTCACCCTCGGGGTACCCGATGGCGAGTACGACTTCCAGGTTGTCGTGACCGACAGCAAGGGCAACACCTCATCCGGGGTTATCCACGTGATGCTGGTGCCCGACTTGATCAAGAATTGACGAACGTCACCGCCGCCGGGCTGATACGGCTCGGCGGCGGTGGCGGATTTTTCGATAGCTCGGCTTTCTCGATAGTTCGTTTATCTGATAGCTCTTCGCGGCTTCGTCATGAAGCCGCGATTTTTTTTTGCCGTGGCGATGGGGGGCTCAAGGCCACTTCTGTTCGCCGGATAACAGAAACGTTCTGCCGAATGCGGGTCCAGGCGTCCCGGCCACCTCGGTTCCCGTTCCAGCCCAACCCCATCGCGTCGATGCCGACGGCAGCGTTGCGCCGACATTCTCTTCGGAGCGAGGGTCAGCCAGAGCGTGCAAGGCACTACTGCGGTATTCTGGTTCACTGCGGATGGAAGCAGTTTCCAAGATCGTGGCGGCGAGCTTGGGAAATTCCGCCAATTTTCCGGAGTAGAGGGCGGTTTCAAGCTCGCCGCTCTTTCCGGACGTGACCCCTCGCAAAAAAAAATTGCACATGAGGAGGATCAAAACACGGCGACTAGCCGTACACTGATAGAGATTTGGGATCTGAAAAAGGAATCGCGGCCAAGGAGGTTCGATTATGGCTTCGTGGTTGGTGACGGGGAACGCGGCAACGACAGCTAACGATTTTGTAGGCACCACCGGCAACCAGCCGCTTGTGATCGGGACCAGCAGCCTCCCGAGGGTCCTGGTCGACCCCAATGGAAACGTGGGTATCGGCGAGGAAAGCCCTGCAGCCGCCCTCCACATCACTGGCCCCTCCAGTGCGCCGCCAGGCGCATTGGCAGCCGCCGACAACGGCCTGCTCCTTGGGTCGAACGGTACCGCGAATTACAAGTGGATCCAGAGCTATGGCGGGCCGCTCGCCCTTAATCCAGTTGGGAACAACGTTGGCATCGGCGAGGAAAATCCTGCCGCCGCCCTGCATATCACGGGTCCGTCCGCTGCGCCGCCAGCCTCCTTGCCGGCCGCCAATAACGGCCTGCTGCTTGGATTACAAAGCACCTCCGGTTACAAGTGGATCCAGAGCTATGGCGGACCGCTCGTCCTTAATCCGGCAGGTAACAACGTGGGCATCGGGACGGAGAACCCGACCAGCTTGTTACAGGTTGCCGGCGACGTCGCTGTTAGTGGAGATATCATCCTTAATGGCGCTGATTGTGCCGAACAATTTGATGCAATTGGCTCGCGCGTTCCTGAACCCGGAACAGTCGTGGTTATTGACCATGAGGGTGGTGTACGAGAGAGTCGAGATGCATATGATAAAAAAGTTGCCGGGGTTGTTTCCGGTGCCGGCGAGTACCGTCACGCGATTCTATTGGATAGCCGACCATCGGAAGGACATCGCGTCCCCCTGGCCTTAACGGGCAAGGTTTACTGCAAGGTGGATGCGCGGTATTCTCCGATCGAGGTTGGCGACATGTTGACGACATCACCAACGCCCGGTCATGCGATGAGAGCCGCAGAAGCCGATAAAGCCTTTGGTGCGGTGATCGGAAAGGCGCTTCGCCCGCTCGAAAGCGGCCAGGGATTGATTCCCATACTAGTCTGCATGCAATAGAGGGCCTACTATGTCCAGCCCAACGGGTAACACAGCGGCCCTTCTGAATGACATAGGCGGTTTCAACGCCGCGGGGATTAACGCAGTTAGCGACCTCATCGGTACGATCGCGGACGCGTCGGGCGCAGCCGGCGGCATTTTTTCGCTGGTCACATCGTTGATAAACCTAAACAAGCCTGATCCGGTTTTAGCAGCGTTAGATGCTATTCAGACGGCGATACAAAACGATTTCCAGCAGCTGAACAAAGCTGTGTGCGGCTCGCAAATAATAGCCAGTAATACAAATCTTCTCAACCAAATCGGCCCACCCACGACGCAGCTCCAAGCGCTGTTCGCCTTCGTCAACGCGAACCCTCAGGCAGCCCAGGTCGTCGACTTTATATTACCGTGTATCACCGCATTAAATGACCTAGGACTTGCTGTCGAACCTGCCGTTTGGGCTTCGGTCTTTGAGTGCCAGGTCTATTGGACCGATTCAGGGCAATTTCAATGCCAGTGTCCGGAGGGCATCCCTCATCAGTTGCCTGCTTCTGGCGCAGATTCAGGATATGGTCTCCAAGCGCCCTCGCCGAATCCCGATGGGGTGACGGTATTCTCCTACACATTCATTCTGCCCTTTTATTTACGAGCGTTGTCGTTGTTTCTCGCTGTTGCCGGATCTCTCGACCCAAGCTTCACCACAAATTACGCCGACGTGTTAAGGGCCTCCGCCACACTGCTCAAAACCATACACGATCAGATATTGCAGGAAGGACTGGTGCAGTTGTCGCCGCCCAGCCCTTCTAGCCCGGTCTCATCGTTCTTTGCCATTGCATGTGAAGCAACGGGTCCAGCGGGGGAACTGCCCGGCCCGCCCGGTATCCGTCTCAACTGGTCGATTGGTCAGAAAGGTGCGTTCACGCAAACGGGAGCGACCATCGAATACGGCGCAGTGGAAAAATTCTCTGGTTTCAACTCGATGGGGAGTAATTATCAGTTACCCGGTGACGGCTACAGTTCCGCGATTTTCAACAAATTGCAGGTGCGTTTATTGAAGCGGGCGAAGAATGTTTATATTGGCGTCGGCCTGCCGAGAGTACGGCAGGTTATCAATCAGCTGAACGCGCTTGTAGGGGATCCTCCGTTGGAAGGCCCCAGTTTTGCAGACTGGTCATTTCGCCAAGTGTTCAATCTGGCCGGGTTCGCCACGGGGAGCAATAGCAATAGCCTTAGTCTGAGGGCACTGGCGGCTTTTATTATTCAGACATTGCCCCTCGACACTCCCTTCGCCACTCCGAACGTGACTCTCTCTTTCAGGTCGCTGCTGGATAAATTTCCTAACTAGGAGTTACGGCTCTCCGGCAAGTAAGCGGCGCCCGCGCAGACACAGTTGGTCGAAACAGGGGCGATTCAAGGGAGTGATCCGAAGGGTGGAAGCAGGTCACTTTACACTTCCCGACTGGGCGCGGGGTAATCATTCGCGACGAAGCGGGCCACCTCCGCAGCAAGGTAGTGCAAGTGCTACTACCGGCGTCCGAGATTAAGCCGCGATGAGGGTATCCTGGCCTCATGGCGAGCGCCTCGCGGACCCCAACCTTCCCGAGCCGGGTTCAGCAAACGTTTCTTGCAAACGGCATGCTGATGGTGTTGGGCATCGCTCTCGCCAAG
>Ga0070733_10000831_pt1 | contig 24006 bp, 22 predicted proteins | sample Coa_R1_9_FD_66450 | JGI IMG/M metagenome (GOLD analysis project Ga0070733, IMG submission 66450) | Surface soil microbial communities from Centralia Pennsylvania, which are recovering from an underground coalmine fire - Coalmine... | ecosystem: Environmental > Terrestrial > Soil > Unclassified ...
ATCGAGATCCGCCCGCGATCTTTCGAGTATCGCGTGACGACTGCCGAAGATGCGGCCAGCAGTGCAAGGTCGGGCTTCAGAATGCTGTTTTCGAAGTAGAGCGCGACGCGGGGAAAAGCGGTAGAAGCCAAATGTACCAGCGCGAAAAGCTCGGCGCCGGTCTGTTGTTTGGTGGGATAGACGTCCTGATAACGGTCGACGATGTTGATGTCGATGGCGAGCTTTTCCGTGTGCGGGGTCAGGGGCTGGTAGCGCTTCGCAATTTCCGGGTAGCGCTGCGGCCCGAGGTTCCACACGGTGGCCGGGTCTTCAATCAGGAATGAAAACGAGTGGCGGTCGAGAAGGGGGAGAACACCCGCGGCGTCGGCGCCGATGGAGTCCTTCATACCGGTATCGAAGCGGTCGTCGACATGAGTCAGCACCACATCCAGGTCGGGACGAAACTGGCGGAAGGATTCCACGGTGCCGAGCCAGTCTTCCTGCATGCGTCGCACGAGACCGGCGCGAAAATCCAGAAACCGACGGAGCGATGCGGCGTCGGTATGCGCCGTCCAAAGCTCGATCGGGTCCCAACCGGATTCCGCACGGAACTCGGCGCGAATATCGTCATTCATGGGCGTAAAACGAGCAGGGTTGCCGGCGCCTTCAAGCGATTCGAAATAGAGTTCGGCGAGATTGACGCCATCCCAGTCGAAGCGTTCGATCATTTGTTTCAGACCGGCTCGAATGGCGGCCACAGCGTCGCGGTTCTGCAGGTTCATGAGCTTGCGCCAGTCCAGTTGCGCGTCCTGGAGGGCGGCGGTCTTCTCGCGCCATTGCGGATGATCGTTCCAGAATTTTTCGCTGACGTGCGGCAATTCGATCCAGGCATAGACCAGAACGCCGTGCCGATGGCAGGCGTCGATGAGGTGTTTCAGGTAATCGTCGTGTTCGGAATCGGCATCGTAGAAGTGCCAGGACGCCACGTGGAGGGCGCTGATGCCGGCCTCGCGCCAGTGCGCGGCGAGATAGTCGGGATCGGCGCGGGTTCGATAGGAGTCGTCGAAGAAGGCCCACAGGCGGGAACTGCGAAACGCGGGTTCGAAACCGAGATCGGAAAGTGCCTGCATCAGGTAAGGGAACCGTTCGTAGCCGTTGGGGCCGGGATTGGCGGCGACCCAGAGGATGGCGCCCGAACCGAAGTGCAGACCGGCGATCAGCGGCGCTCCGGTCCAGCGGTCTTTGGCGAAGACGCGCGCTCCGGCGGGGATTTCATAGCGGGGCAGTTCGAGGGCGCGGCTCCAGACGATCGGCAGTGACGGATTGTGGACGTCGACGAGGTGAACCACGGAGACGATTTCCGCCTGCGCGCGAAAGCCGTAACTGGTGGCAAGAGGCGAAGAACCTTCCAGGACGAGCGCAGCGCCGTTTTCGATCCTGCCTTTCCAGTCGGCGGAGGCGGGAGTGCCTCCGGGTGCGACGAAGATGTTGGCCGATGCCGCTGGCGCCGCAATGTGGCCGACGGAGGCGAGAATGGCGGGCCAGGAGCCTGGCTGGGAGCCCAGGACGGTAAAAGTTCCGGCGGAGCAGAGGTGAGGAAGAACCAGAATAAGGGCGGTTTTGAGCAGGTTATTTTGTAAGCGCATACCAGATTCCGGCGCGGAAGTCGATGAAGTTGGGCCGCCAGGGATTACTTTCATTCCGCAGATAGATGCCGCGGACCGCGCCCACGGTGACCGCCAGAGAGGGGGGCGTGTGCGGCGGATGAAAACGGAAGCCGGGGCCGGTTTCGGCGAAATTGGCCCAGTATTGCCGCTTCACGTCGAAGGTGAGATTGTCGCTCCAGAAGGTCTGCACCTTGAACGGACCGACTGCCGAGGTGAATCCGATTTTGCTTTGCGAGTAATTCAGCAGGTCGTTGTCGAACCGACTGACAAATACGCTGTCGGCGACCGTTTCGACAAACCAACCGGGATGTTCGGCAAGCAGGGATTTGCCGATGGTTTTGGAGTAAGAGATACCGCCGCGATAATCCGCCGAGCGTGACCCGTTCAGATAACTGGTGCTCATTCCCGCTTCAAACCATCCCATGACGCCGCGCCAGGTTTGGGTCGCGACGCCCACGCCCGCGATAAAGGCGCTTTCGGAAAGGTTCTGTGGCGAGACGCCCCCGGTGTTACGCCGTTCGTCTCCCACAAATCGCACCGAGACGTAGGGGTGGAGTGGAAACTTCTTCAGCCGGAGTTCGGTCTTGAGCTGGCCGTAACCGAAGAGATCGTGCCAGCGCGAAGAGTAAATCGGATAGACCCACAGTGTGGTGCGAAAGCGCGCGACGCCGGGGCGAAGATTGCCGGCGGCGCGGGCGGCTTCGCTCGAGATCGCCGGGTCGTCACTGCGGCGGGCGATGTCGAACCAGTGGATCGCGGTTACATCGTCGTGCAGCAGGTTGTAAGTCCAGCCGAGTTTTAGGGCGATCGCGGTATCCAGCGGATTTTGTTCGTGCGCCTCGAGGAAATAACGTCTTGCGTCCTTAAGAAAACCAGCCTGATAACTTCGTTCGCCGAGCAGAAGCGGGTCGCTTAGGGAACCCAGCGGGGAATCGGCCGTGGGCCTTTCTTCGAGAATGAGAGGCAGCTTGAGCGCCATGCGTACGCGATTGGCTGTGGTGGAATCCGCATGATCGAGCACCTTTCGCAGGATGGGCATGGCAAGCGCGTCCTGGTGGGCGTTGAGAAAAAGCATACCGAGTTGCGCGGCGGCGAGATAGTCGTTGGGCGACGTGTCGACGATCTGTTCGAACTCCCGCTCGGCCTGGGCGCGTGCGGGCCTGTCCTTTTCCGGCGGAGCGTTTTCAGACGGATTCTTTTCGGACATGGCCAGCAGGAGGTACGCGAGCTCGCGGTGGAGGGCTTCGTTGGTGGGGTCGAGATCGAGCGCCCGGCGGAACTCGTAGACATAAGGGTAGCGGTCCGGAAGCTGTTCGCGCGCCAACTCGGCCGCCCGCGTTTCACCGCCGCGAGAGGCGGCAAGAAGGGCTGCCATCGCTCCTTCGCGGTTGCCTCGAGCCCTTTCCACGCGGGCGAGGTCGAGCAGCACCGACTTGCGTGCGGGCAGAAGCTGAAACGCGCTGCGGTAACTGGCGGCAGCGAGATCGAGCTCGTCGCGCTGTTCGGCAAGTTGGGCCAGCTCGTACAGGGCGCTGAAAGTTGGAGATGAAGAGGCGATCACCTGCTGCCAACGGGCGATCCCGGCGGCGAGCGGAGCGTCGATGTTTCGGAAGGCCTGGGCGGCCGTGGCGCTCGAGACCGGGTCGCCCGAGTCGCGGATGCGGGAGAAGATGCGTCGGGCTTCGGCTTTGCGGGCAGGCGCGTTATCGCGGGCCTCGAAGCAGAGAAAGGCGTATTCGAGGGCGAGGTGGAGATCCGAGGGTTCGAGGACCATCGCTTCACCGAACTGCTCGCGCGCAGATTCGTTTTCGCCGGTCTTCAGGAGGGTGTAGGCGAGGTTCTTGCGGATGTCGGCGCGGTCCGGCGCCAGAGCCGCGGCCTTTTGGAAAAAAGAAATGGCAGTGTCGTAGTCGTGAAGCCGCAGGGAATCGAAGGCTTTCACAAGCGGTTCGTAGGCGGGGTCTTGAGTGGCTTCGATTGATTTCGGATCCTGGGCCAGCGCGGCGGCGGCGATCAGGCAGAGCGCTGCAAGTCGAATCGGCGTCTCCCACTGGTTTCAGTGGGGATACTGGCGGAAATTCTCACGCGATTCGATGAAGAATCGTCGCGCTGAGATTGGAGGTGGCGCTCGATGCGTCCTGATCGGTCCGAATGCGGTGGTGAAGAGCAATCTGATTTATTGCTGCCGGACTGAACAACTCCCGCCGCGTGTACCTATGGGTCCGGGTCGGCCTTCTTCCGGGCGAGATCGCGGATCTCGGTTGGAACCTCGAAGACCGCGTCATCGACCGGCTCGTTCAATTTCACTTCATCGGCGGCGAACAATGTATCCTGTCCCGACGCCGTGATGCGAATGCGCGACGGCCACTTGACGTCGTCAACGCCGCGGTATTCTTCGAAAGTCATCACCACCGGCAGCGCGCCCATATCGGTTTTGACCGCGAGCGCCGAACGGTAGAGCAGCCCGGATTCGCGGTCATACCAGCGAACGATGTCCTGCGACCCATCGCGCGGTGACAATCGAACCCGGTAGCAATCCCGGTCGTCGACGCGCTCTTCCGCTTCGGTCCGGACATGGTCGATCAACACCCTCCATTCGAGCATGCCTGCGGCGTCGAGTGTGACTCCCAGCGCGCTCGCGCTCTTATGCGGCTTCACGCGCGGCCCGATCACCGGCGAGCGGTCCCAGGCAATCACGCCGTCGCTGCCTTCCTCCTGCTTGCCCATCCCCGGGATCTCAGTCGACTGGTAATACTTGCCGCCACCGGCCGCCCAAGTCACCATTCGCCCTTCGACATTGCGCGCGGGAAACGTGAGCGTTCCACTGATCTTCTGGGTGCGCAGCATCGCATAGAATTCCGGACCGCCCGATTCGAAAATGTGCCGCTCCACGATCTCTTCGGCATTCGGCAGCGCTTTTCCCGCCCGATCCGCCTTCAGGTATTCAGCCACCTCAGCCGGGTATTCCAGAGCGTTGTGGGCGGCGTTGTAAACAGTGCTCAGCACGGCCAGCCGGTACTCGAAGTCGCCGCGCCACGCCAGCATGACCGCGGGTTGTTTGATTCCACCGCGTTCCGCCCACTCTTCGACTGTGTAGCCGGCCGGGGTGTCGCCCGATGGAGAGAGCTCGTACGCGGACCGTTTCACCAGCAAGCCCGAAGACACGCTGAACCACTCGGTCTTGTGAGTAGGCGAGGGCAGCAGTAGAACTTTGTAGCAGCGCTCGCGGCCGACCGCCTCAATTCCGGCGACCTGAGATCTCGGATACAACTGGCGCCAGTCGGCCTCTTCCAGCATGCGGGAATCGCGTATCGCCTCGGCGCGCTCCATCCCGCGCTTGATACGAACGCCGGAAAAGTGCGATGAGGCCCACGCGACGCCCTTGTAAACACCTTCGCTGGCAATTTGCGGGACTTGAATTTCGCTGAGCGAATCTCCCGATCGGGACACAGTGACCGTTGCGTGCAGCACCAGGCGTTCGCCGTCGAGGGTCCGACCTTCGATCTCGTCGCGTTCGGTATGTTTGGCGCGCCATGCAGTGCCGCCGCCGGTGACGCTGACATAGCGGTCGAGGACCTGTCCGGCGGTGGGAATTCTCTCCGGAGCTGCGGCGCGCGAAAGGACGCAGGCGAAAACGCCTAATCCACAAAAGTTAATGCTTCGCCGAGCGAATCCACTCATCCGCCGCCTCCACCACGAGGTCGCGCCCCGCCGCCAGGGCTTCACGGGTTTGCCGGACCACGACATCCGGGGTAACGCCCTCGCCTTCGAGCACCTTGCCACTCTCCGAAGTGTAACTGGCTTGCGCGTACTGGAAACCGTCGCCGTTGGGCAGGCGAATGATATCCGACGGCAGCGCGGCGGCAGCCGTGCGGACACCAAAGATTCGGGCGCGCTTGAGGTCCTGCAATCCGCCGGCGAGAATCTCGGAAGTGGAAGCCGAACCCTCGTCAACCAGAATCGCCAGTGGCCCGGCGTACGTTGCAGGCCGCGGAAAAATTACGAACTTCAAAGTGGTTTCGCGCATCTTCATCTCGCCCAGCTTCTGCCCTTCCTTGTCGATGAAGAACCCGGCGATTCCCATGGCCATAATGCCGATACCGCCCGGGTTTCCACGAAGATCGATCATCACGCCCGGCGCTTTGCGAAAATTCTTCATCGCCGCATCGAACTTCGGCATGATCGAAGCCGGGTCGAGGAATTCGTTGAAATGGATGTACCCCGCGCCGTCGGCGAGTGCGCGCGCTTCGAAATAGAGCCGCGTCTCGGGCAGGTTGCCGAAGCGAACCAAATTTCCTTTCGGCGAACTGCGCCCGAACTCAATGTGCCTGGGATTGCCTTGTTCGTCGATAATGTCGAGCGCGATCGCCTGGTCCGCCGGGCCTTTGAGCCTGTTTGAGACGGATTGCTCTACGATCCGCGGCGATTCCTGGTCCTTGAGATCGTCCAGAAGGCGAAGCGTCGACGTGAGCTTGGCTCCGTTGATGGTGTCGAGAACCATGCCGGGCCGCATTCCTGCTTGAGCCGCGGGCGAGCCTGGCTCCACGCTGCCGACCACAGCCTGATTGCCGATGATGACAGGAGTGATTCCGGGACTTCCCTGCTCCGGCGCGGCCGTCTGCGGGCCGTCGATCGCTTTATACAGGTCGCCGGGAATGATTGCATAATGCGATGCGGCCAACTTCGCCAACATGTCTGTCAGGACGTGCCGGACTTCGGCCATCGATTGGGCGTTCTCGATAGCTGGTTTGGTGGAATCGTGAATCGCCTGCCAGTTGAGTCCGTTGAGCTTGGGATCCGGATGACGGTCTCGCACCGTGCGCCAGACAACTTCGAAGGATTCGACGTTGTCCGCCTTCTGCCTCGGTGTCAGCTGAGCGAGTGAGATTTCGCACAAACCGGCAGCGAGGACGAGAAGAGCTATCGGCCGGGAGGAAAACACGTTCCACCGCCAGGATAGCACGCGAACCGCTACGATAATCATGATGGCTGGATTCACCTGGACGGATTCCGAAGACATAGCGCTCGCCCTGATGGAGGCGCATCCGGATGTCGATCCTTTGACCGTTCGCTTCACCGACTTGCATAAATGGGTCACTGCGTTGCCCGGATTTCAGGACGAGCCTGCAAAGTCGAACGAGAGCAAGCTCGAAGCCATTCAAATGGCCTGGCACGAAGAGTATAAAGAACGGTGATGCGGCGCAGGGATTTTCTGGGGTCCGCGGCATTGCCGTTTTTGGGCAAGCCCCATCCTTCCTGCATCGTATTGCGGCTCACCGGCGGCCCGTCTCAACTCGACACCTGGGACATGAAGCCCGATGCGCCCGGAGAAATACGCGGGCCGTTCCGGCCCATCAAGACTAATGTCCCAGGGATTGAGATTTCGGAGATTTTTCCTCGTATGGCCCGGCACGCGGATAAGTTTTCGATCATTCGCTCAGTCCATCACACGGAAACGACGCACGCGGAGGCTGAGCGTCTTTTCGATCTGCCTGCCGAGCGGGTCCGGGTTGTGGATATGTTCCCCTCTGTATTCGACGGCGTCAGTTGGGACATCCACGGATGGAAGCCGTTCAGCCCGATATCCGCTTATCGCAATGTTGTGGGGCCAATGTTCGACGGTCTGTTCACTTCGATTCTCGAAAGCGGGGTACTGGAAAATACTCTCGTCGTCGCCTTGGGCGAATTCGGACGCACGCCCCGGATCAACTCCGACGGCGGCCGCGATCATTGGCCGCATTGTTACAGCGTTCTGATGGCCGGCTGTGGGATTCGGGGCGGGAAAATCTATGGCAGCTCCGACCGCATCGGCGCGGAGCCGCGTGATAACCCGGTGACTCATGCCATGATTTCGGCGAAGATCCGCAAGGCGATCGGCCTTCCTGAGAAGGGGACAAACGCTTTCCTGGATCTATGATTGGGAGTATGAGCACTGATCTGAGTCGCACGCGGCCCAACTGGATCACTTTCCCCCAAAAACTCCGTGACGCGATTCCGGACTTCGAACCCTGCGCGGGGCGTGTCCTCCAACTTGACAGCATCGACACCGCCGCGACCGATTCGGAATGGATCGGGCGTCGAGTCGCGGTGAAGCTCCGGTGTTGCGAGACGGGAAAGCTTGACGGCGTCTTCGACGTCGTGGTTTCTCTGAACATCAGCGCAGCAGAGGCGTTGGCCGATTTTCTCCGGGCAGCTGCCGAAAAAGCCAAACAATAGATACGTCTGTCCCCTTTTTCGTTTTAGACGCGGAAGCCAATCCTCCACAGCGCATACGCAATCGCCTGCCGGAAATTCTGCCACCATTCCTTCGGTACCGCAGTGTCGCCCGGCTCCCGTGGCGACCCATAGACAGTAAAACCCTCCCGCTGCAAAATCCGCTTGACGCGGAAAACGTGATAGCCGTCGCTCACGATAATGCAGGAGCGCAGGCCCATACGCCGCAGGATCTCGGAAGCGGCGCTCAACGAATACGCGGTCGATTCCCCTTCTTCCTCCACAATGATCGATTCAGCCGGCACGCCGCGGTCGATCAGGTAAGAACGCCCCACGCCGCCCTCCGTGAACGAAGGGTCGCCCCCGGGTCCACCGGTGGTCATAATATAAGGCGCCAACCGCTTCTGATAGAGGGTTACCGCGTGGTCGAGCCGGAGCTTGAGAACGGGCGAAGGATGTCCACGGTATTCCGCCGCTCCCATCACGATGATCACGTCGGCGGGTTGGGCTTCGTCGAGCGTGCTCTGACGGCCGATCCGGATCGTGAGTGCGATGAGATACCCCAGCGCAAACACGGCCAGGACCAGCGCCAACAGACCGGCTACTCGCTTGAGGTGCGTTATTCTTATGTGAACATTGTATGCGGAGCGGACCAGAGCCGGTGACCAGCGCATCCAATCCCCTGCTGAAAGACGTGCGGCGAGCGATCGCGCGCGGCGGCCTTACAGATGCGGGGTGGTGCGTCGCCGAAAGCTTCCATCTACTCGAAGAGGCCCTGCGCAGTGAGAGAAATGTCCGTGTGGTGTTGGCGTCGGAATCTGTCAAAACGACCGTGGAGCGGCATGGCTTTTCTCATGAAACGGCGGGCTTGCGCGGACCCCGCACCGTGGTTTTGCCCGACCACCTGTTCCAAACCATTGCAACAACCGAGACCAGCCAAGGGGTGATCGCGCTGGTCGAGCCTCCGGTTTGGTCGATCGATCAATTGTTCACGGGCCAGAGTCTGGTTATCGTACTCGATGGCGTGCAGGATCCGGGTAACGCCGGCGCCATCGCCCGCGCCGCGGAAGCCTTCGGAGCTACCGGCCTGATGTTCGTCAAGGGAACGGTCAGCCCGTTCCATCCCAAGACGCTGCGGGCCTCGGCGGGCTCGCTGTTCCGCATCCCTTTTGTGTCCCGCATCGACGCCCCGCTGGCGCGCGCGGCGTTGAAACAGCGCCGTGTCGACCTCTACGCCGCGATGCCGTTCACAGGTTCACAGACGCTGGCGGGCGAGGTCGATTTCAGCCGGAAGTGCGCCATCGTAATAGGTAGCGAAGGCCGCGGTGTAAGCCAGGAACTGCACGGCATCGCGAAAGATGTCGCCATTCCGACGGTGGGCGTCGAGTCGTTAAACGCAGCCGTAGCGGCATCGGTATTGCTTTATGAAGCACGCCGGCAGCGGGTGCGCGAGGCTGTAACAGCTTGAGCCTTTTCGACACCAGTCCGCTCGCCGACCTCGCGTCCAGCCTGACAAACCGTCCGCTTGCCGATCGCATGCGTCCCGAATCGCTGGACGATTTCGCGGGCCAGGAACACATTCTCGGACCCGGCAAGCCGCTGCGATCCCAGATCGAACGGGATCAGTTGACTTCGATCATTCTCTGGGGACCGCCGGGGGTCGGCAAGACCACGCTCGCGCGCATCATCGCGCGAATGACGAAGAGCGAGTTTCTCCCCTTCAGCGCCGTGCTGGCGGGGATTAAAGAAATTAAGGCGGTCATGTCCGATGCCGAGCGCCTGCGCAAACTCGGACGCCGCACGATTCTCTTCATCGACGAAATCCATCGTTTCAACAAGGCGCAGCAGGATGCGTTTCTGCCATACGTCGAGAAGGGCGACATCATTCTGATCGGCGCGACGACGGAGAATCCGTCTTTCGAAGTGAACGCGGCGCTGCTGTCGCGCTCGAAAGTCTACATGCTGCGGGCGCTCACCACGGAGGAGATCGTCGTTCTGCTGCAGCGCGCTATGCCGGTACTCGGCGTCCATGCGTCGGAAGAAATTCTCGAACAGATCGCCACGGCGGCGAACGGCGATGCACGCTCGGCTTACAACACTCTCGAAGTAGCCGCGAGTTCCGGCGAGATCACGGAGCAATCGGTCACGGACGCGCTCGGCCGCAAGGTTCTGCTCTACGACAAAACAGCCGAAGAGCATTACAACCTGATCTCGGCGCTGCATAAATCCGTGCGATCGAGCGACCCCGATGCGGCGCTTTACTGGCTGGCGCGCATGCTGGAGTCCGGAGAGGACCGGATGTACATCGCGCGGCGCGTCGTCCGTATGGCGATTGAAGATATCGGTCTCGCCGATCCGCGCGCCCTGGAGCAGTGTATGGCGATGCAGCAGTGCGTGCATTTCCTGGGGATGCCGGAAGGAGACCTGGCCCTCGCCCAGGCGGTGATTTATCTTTCGGTGGCCCCGAAGTCGGACGCCTCGTATCGGGCGTTGGGCGAGGTCACGCAGGAGGTGCAGTCCGGGCGCGCTGAGCCGGTTCCGATGCACCTGCGCAATGCGCCCACGTGGGCGATGAAAGCGTGGGGCTACGGCTCGGGTTACCAGCACGCGCACCAGTTTGAAGACGCGGTGAATCAGATGGAGTGCCTGCCGGAGTCGCTGGCCGGCCGCCGCTGGTACCACCCCACGGACCGGGGCCTTGAAAAGCGAATCTGGGAACGGCTGGAAGAAATCCGCATGATTCGGGAAAAGGTCAAGTCGTGACGACAAAGGCTAAATTGTGGGGCATGGCTTCCGCCTTGCCGCCGCGCTTCTGCTCGCCGCCGATTGACACAAATCGCACCCAATATCGTGTGGAGACACCCTTTGGTCTTAGCTTCGCGACGCTGGCCAGAAGGCCAGCGGCAGGGCGAAAGCCCCGCCCCACCAGCCTGACAGGCCTTCTGATTCTTCTTGGTCTGGCACTGCCGGCGACACTCGCCGCGCACGACATTCCGAACGACGTTACCGTTCAGGCCTTCATCAAACCTTCCGGCGATCGTCTGCATCTGCTGCTTCGCGTACCGTTGTCGGCGATGCGCGATGTCGACTTCCCCACTACGGACCCCGGCTATCTCGACTTCTCGCGCATCGACCCTTTACTTCACGACGCTTCCACGCTCTGGATCTCCGACGCTATCGAACTCTACGAAAACGGCGTTCTCCTGCCCAGGCCGAGAGTCGTCGAGACTCGCGCCTCGCTGCCATCCGACCGCTCGTTTACTTCTTACGAATCCGCGCTTGCGCACGTCGCCGGCGCGCCTTTACCCGCCGGCACGAGCATTTATTGGAACCAGGCCATGCTCGACGTGCTATTCGAGTACCCCATTCATTCGGACCGGTCCCGTTTCTCCATCCACCCGGGGCTCGGCCGGTTGGCCCTTCACGTCCTGACGGTATTGCGCTTCGTTCCCCCCGGCAGCCCGGTGCGGGCGTTCGAGTATTCCGGCGATCCCGGACTTGTCAGGCTCGATCCGCGGTGGCATCAGGCCGCGCTGCGATTCGTCCAACTGGGATTCTTCCACATCCTCGACGGAACCGATCACCTGCTGTTTCTTCTCTGCCTGGTGATCCCGTTCCGGCGATTCCGGTCCCTGATCCCGGTAGTCACCGCGTTCACCGTGGCGCATTCGATCACGCTGATCGCGTCCGCTTACAACTTTGCGCCGGATGCGCTTTGGTTCCCGCCTTTGATTGAAACGCTCATCGCGGTCTCCATTGTCTATATGGCACTCGAAAACATCGTCGGCGGAACGAAGGTTGAACGGCGCTGGATCATGGCCTTCGGGTTCGGCCTGGTGCACGGTTTCGGTTTTTCCTTTGCGCTCCGGCAAACATTGCAGTTTGCCGGAGCGCACCTCCTGACGTCGCTGCTTTCTTTCAACGTGGGCGTCGAACTCGGCCAGTTGCTGGTTCTCGCGGTCATGATCCCGTTGCTTGATCTCCTCTTCCGGTATGTCGTCGCGGAAAGGATGGGTACGATCATTCTCTCCGCGCTGGTCGCCCACACCGGCTGGCATTGGATGCTCGAACGCTGGGGCCGCCTGAGCCAATTTCGTTTCCAGTGGCCCGAACTTACGGCGGCGATGCTCGCCAGCCTCGTGCGCTGGTTGATGGCGGCAGTGATACTCGCCGGACTTCTGTGGCTGGTGTCGGCGTTGCTCTCACGACGCGGCAACCGGGTGCTCGAAAACAAAGCGGAAAGCGCGCGCGGAGACTGAGATCCGTTTCGCATTTACTGTATTGTGGATTCAGCGATGCCGAAGCATTTGAGCAATCTGCGGTATCAAATCGCATTGATTTTGTTGCTGGCAATCGGTCCGCTGGCCCTGCTGGCCGTTTATCTGGCGGTGGATGACGGCAGAAAAGACGCAATTCGGGCGCAGGCCGATTCGCGCGCGACCGTTCGCCTCGTCAGCCAGGATCTGAATCGCGTCATCCAGTCGAGCAGCGATCTGGTTCTCGGATTCAGCCGGAATTCCCTGATTCGGAATCGCGCGGAATCATGTAACACTCAACTATCGGCGCTGAAGCCCGCCTTTCCGCAGTTTGCGAACATGGTCGTGGTCGACACGTCTTCGAGCGTCTTGTGCGCCGCATCGAATCCGATGAACGTCCGCTCTCTCGGAACTTTCCCCGAGAACATTGCTTTGCTGGATCGCGTGCGAAGGACCCGGCATGTCGCCGTCGGCAGCTTTGTATTAACCGTTCCGGGAAAACGCGTCCTGCCTATTGGGGGTCCGGTCTTTGACCAAGATGGTGAGATTCGGTCCATCTTTTTTGTCACTGTCGATCTGGACTGGCTGGTTGACCAGGTGAACAGCATCGAGCTGCCCGCTGAGGCCACGCTGCTGGTAATGGACGGTCAGGGTACGGAGCTGGCACGCAATCCGCCTTCCTCCGACTGGCCGTCCGGCACGCCGGCCCCGCCGTTTGAAAGGACGCTGGTGGGGAAGGGCGATTTCGACGGTGTAGTGAGGGGCGAAGGCGGCATCGACAGGTTCTATTCCGTTGCCGGAGTACGCGCCGGTGAAGGTCTTCTGGTCGTGATGAAGATACGATCGAGTGAGATCTACCGGCCTGCGAGGCGTCGCCTGGCGTGGCACCTCAGCGGGCTTGCGGCCGCGGGCTTGCTGGTGCTTGGCCTGACATGGCTTGGCAGCAACCGGTACTTCACAAATCCCCTTTCCAGGCTGATCGGGACTGCCGACCGGCTGGCCTCGGGAAGCCTCGAAGCACGCAGCGGACTGGATTACAACGGCGAGATCGGCGTACTCGCGCAGTCTTTTGATCGTATGGCCGATGCAGTCGAGCGGGAACAGGTTAAAACGCTGAAGACATCGCAGACGTTTCGTTCGATCATCGAGGGAACATCGGCGTCCACCGGTGAGGATTTCTTTCGCTCCCTGGTCCGCAGCCTGACGAAAGCGCTGGAGGCCGATTTCGCTCTGGTGGGTGAATTGACGACTGACCGGAATTCGATCCATACCCTTGCCATCTGTGCCGACGGGCAGCTGATAGAAAACGGCGTGCAGGATCTCCGCGGAACTCTCGCAGCCAATGTGGTCGACCCGAATGCGAGCCGCTACGCGGTTGGCATCGAGCAACTTATCCCCAACAACGGCAGGCCCGGAATGCTGACTTATCTGGGCGCGCGCCTGATGGATGAATCCGGCGAAACACTGGGCGTGATCTCTGTGCTGCATCGGCATCCACTCGCCAGCAACGTTACCGATCCGCAGTCGATGCTCAAGATCTTTGCCGCTCGCGCCAGCGCGGAGTTGACGCGCCTGCGTGCGGAGCGCGCGCTGCGGCAGAGTGTGGCCGAGCGGGAAACAGCGGCAGGCAGGAACGAGGAGATGGTGCGTACACTCCAGGCATTGACGGCGCGCCTGCAATCCGTCCGTGAGGAGGAACGATCGCGCATCGCGCGCGAAATCCACGATCAGCTGGGCCAGCAATTGACCGCGATGCGCTTCGATCTCGTCGGTCTCAAGAACCGGCAGTTGCAGATGTCCGCAAACGGCGAGCCGGTGACGCCTCTGGTGAACCGTCTTTCGGACGCCATCGGAATGACAGACGCCATGATCGCGGATGTCAGGCGGATCGCCACTGAGCTGCGCCCCGCCATCCTCGATACCTTTGGCCTGAACGCGGCTATCGAATGGCTGACGGAAGATTTTCAGAAAAGAACGAAGATATGCTGCGTGTACGAAGGGCTGGACGACGCCGCGATGGATCGTTTGGGAATCGATCGCGAGCTTTCGATAACGGTGTTCCGCATCTGCCAGGAGTCCCTCACAAATATCGCTCGCCACTCCGGGGCGAGTGAAGCTCAGGTTCGCCTGAGGTCCGACGGCGAGTGGCTGTCCCTGGAGGTGACCGACAACGGCATAGGCGCTTCACAGGAAACACTGACGAATACCCGTTCTCTGGGAGTTGTCGGAATGCGGGAGCGCGCGAGAATGGCGGGTGGCAATCTCCTCATTTACAGCAGTATGGCGGGCAACGGGTCGGGGCGTGGCACTTCGATAGTGGCCCGCTTCCCGTTTCGGCTTCATCCGGAAATACCTGGCATTGGCCTCGAAAGCGTGCAGAACGGCATTCGATGATTCGGGTATTGATCACCGACGACCATCCGATCGTCAGGAGAGGTCTGAAACAAATCGTCGCCGACGAGGCCGACATGAGCGTCGCCGAAGCGGGGACCGGTGCGGAGGCGCTGGGGCTGATCGACACCGGCGAGTTCAATCTCGTATTGCTCGACCTGAGCATGCCCGGAATATCGGGGTTGGAGGTTTTGAGCCAGATCCGGGCCCGGCGGCCTGAACTGCCGGTTCTGGTGCTCAGCGCGCATCCGGAAACCGAGTTCGCGGTGCGAATCATCAAGGCCGGGGCGTCGGGCTATCTGAACAAACACCTGGCGCCGGAAGAGCTTGTGACAGCTATTCGGCGTGTCATGACCGGCAAGAGATACATCGGCCCGGCAGTCGCGGAACTGATGGCCGACGCCCTTGGCAAGGATGAGGTTGCGCTGCACTCCACGCTTTCGGATCGCGAGTTCCAGGTGATGCTGCTGATTGGAGCCGGGAAAACCGTTTCGGAGATCGCCCAGGAGCTCGCTCTCAGCGTGAAAACCGTCAGCACCTATCGAGCCAGGATTCTGGAAAAGATGAATCTGAAAAATAACGCGGAACTGATGCGTTACGTAGTCGAGACCAAAATCCAGGGCTAACCCCGAGCTGACCCGGAATTCTCTCGCGCGCGGCGCAATACGGGTGGCGCGGCCACTCCAGGCTGCCGCGGCGGCACTCTTCCGACGCCTGCCTTCGACACTCGGCCTTACCCGAGGACAAGGGCCGGGACGAGTCCCGGCCCGGCAGGCGTGAGCGCCCGCGCCACATCCAAGCCCAGGACATTTACCTACGAGCCCGGTACGCTGTCTGATAGAAACTAACAGCGTGGTCCTATTTTCATACCTTGTCCATGCAATTTAAGATGGCAACAGTCGGGTTGAATCAACCCATCATAAGGCTTAACCATGAAAAAATGCGCGGCACGAACACCCCGGAGGTTACATCTGCGTCCCCGCGCTTCCGAGTCCTGCAGAAAGCTTTTGTTAGCCCATTGTCGTTCGCGTATCGCTCTGATCGACAAGCTGCTCAATGACATCGCACGGCTCTACGGAATCGGCGCCCCGGGGGCCGGCGCCTGACGAACGCGGTGCGGTTGATGAGACAGATTTGGTGACAAAACCTCTCCGGTTGATTCTTGTGGTCGATGAAGACGCGGACGTTCGGGCATTCCTGAAGGATTCGCTCATGCAGGGCGGTTACGGCGTCTGGGCGGCCCCAAGCGCAAAAATGGCGATCAGTATCCTGCACGAACGCCGGATCGATTTAATCGTCGGCGCCGCGTCCAGCTTCGAACCGGACGGTGAAAAAACTCTTCGGAAGTTGCGCCGCTCCCAGCGTGGAACAAAGATTCTGGCCCTGACCGGGGACTCGCCGGCTATAGTGAAAGCCCCCGGCCTGGTGGAGCGTCGGTCCCGCCTCCCGTTGATGAAGCCGGAGTGGCTCGAAGCGCGATTCATCCTCGGCGCACACGCGGCTCTGCCGAAGCCCGTATCCGCGGATCTGCTCGTCGAAACCGTCAAAAGGCTTCTGGGGGACACCCCATGAGGCCGCCTGCGCACTCAGATTGATTTGCGGGCGCCGCCGCGTGCCGCCATGGGCGGCGGAATCGCGGCGATGGCCTCGGGCTCCGGCGGCGGCGGTTTCTTCGGGCGCGCGTTCAGATGGGTGGTAACCATATTGCGAAACGCCTTCTCGAATTTGGGCGTGCCGGGTTTCACCCCAGTCGCCGCCACTTGTTCCTCGGTGACTTCCTGCGCCAACGGCAGATACTTTTGATAATAGGATCGAATGCGATCCTGCACGACTCGCTGCGCGGAGCTGTAGAGTACCGTCAGCACCTCATCCGACGTGGCATCTCTGAGCGCGTCGTAAACATGTGACGGCTTGGCAATACGCGCCGACTTCAAAGCCGACTCCAGCTTCCGTGCGCTGGATGCCAGCTTCCTGAGACCCTCCGCTTCCTTCTTCGGCAGCTCGAACCTGCGCAGCAGATCGCCGCTCTCGCGTGGAGTGAGTTTTTCCGTCAACACGGCCAGAAACGCCAGCCAACCTCCCTTCGTCGCCTGGACAGCTCCTGGGGGAAGAACGGTGTGAGCCAATTTCTCAAACCGGGCGAGACCCGCCGCGTTCAGCCTGGCGCCGGTCAGCGCGGGTGAGATCAGCTTCAAAAGCCCCAGACGGTCGAAAGCCTCCAGAGCGGCGGAGGCATTCTCGCTCTCCGAAAGGGCCCGGATCTCCGTCGCCAGAGCCGATACCTGGGCCGCCTTGTGATATTCCCCCTCCAGCGCGTTCTCGATTTGCGACTGCGTGCGGGGAGCGATCTCGAAACCCAAAACGTACTGGAAACGGATCAGTCGGAAAATGCGCGAGGGATCGTCGAACAGAGCGTAGGCGTTGGTCGTCCGCAGTTCGCGATTGACCAGATCCGCCTGCCCGTTTGCGGGGTCGATCAGCAATCCGCGTGAGCCGCGGTTTAGAGACAGCGCCATCGCATTAATGGTGAAGTCCCTCCGCATCAGGTCTTCATGGATCGTCGCGGGCACCACCTGCGGCCTGGCCCCAAGTTTGGCGTATTTTTCGATGCGTGCATTCGAAACCGAAGCGCGCACTCCGCCCGCCAGTTCCAGTTCCACCCACCGTTTCAGACTGTCCTCGGACACGACCTTCCCGCCGCAGGCATGCGCCAGTGCCTTGCCCGCCTTGACGGCATCGTGCTCGACGGTAAAATCCAGATCCAGAATGCGCGAGCCCCGGAGCGTGTCGCGCATGGCTCCTCCGGTCAACCAGACATTCATTCCCGCTTCGGTCGCGACTCGCTGCATCTCGGCCACCACCCGGTTCTGGGCGGCATCGAGGTGACTTTCGAGCACGAACATGTAATCGCTCATCGTTCAGGCTCTCGGATGGTGGCGGTCCAGGGTGTCGCGCAGACGCGAACGGACCACATGTGTATAGATTTCAGTTGTGGAAAGATCGGCATGACCCAGCATGGTCTGGACGCTGCGCAGGTCGGCCCCGCCTTCCAGAAGATGGGTTGCAAAGGTATGCCGCAGAATATGCGGTGAGAGGTGATGAAAAATCCCCGCCTTTTTTCCGTTGATTTTGATGCTGGCCCAGAACGCCTGCCGGGTCATGCTACCGCCTCTGGCGGTGACGAAAAGCCAAGGCGTGGCCTTGCCTTTCAACAACAGAGGCCGCGCCCGCTCAATATAATCCGCGATTGACTTCAGCGCGGTTGCATGGACGGGAACGATTCGCTGTTTGTTACCTTTGCCGGTTACCCGCACGGCGCCGAGCCGTATATCGAGGTTGGATGATCGCAACTGTATCAACTCGCTTACCCTGATGCCCGTAGCATACAAAAGTTCCAGCATCGCCCGGTCCCGTAGTCCGCTCGATTTTGTACAATCGGGAGCGGCGATAAGCTTTTCGATCTGATCGCGATTCAGAAACTTGGGGATGGTGCTCCATTGTTTCGGACTGGAGAGGTGTTCGGTGGGGTCCGTCGCCACCTTCTCGTCGGCCACAAGGAAATGATAAAAACCGCGAATGGCGCTCAGATGACGCGCGATCGACCTTGTGCTTAAGTCTTTTTTATACAGCGCATTAACGTAGGATCGCAAAACTTCCGCGTCAGGAAGATCGCCATGAGTCAACGGATCGGCAAAAACACGCAATGCAGCGAGATCGCGGCTGTAGGCATCGAGCGAATTCTGCGTCAGGCCTTTTTCCATGCGGCAGAAGGCGAGGAACGCCCAGATCTCCCGCGAGGTCGGCGACTCGGCCGTTGATCCTGATTCCGCCATTCTGGTGGTTGCCATCTTAATATAACGGCATCCCTTCCGTGCAATGATACAATACCCGCAAAAATGTTTAAATCAATTCCGGCAAAATCGTTGGGGCGGGACTGAGGAAAGGAGCGCACAGGCAGTTCGTGTCCGCTGTGCGCTGTCAATAAAAAGTGGCTGGTTCAACGGTCAAGAAGGTTGTGGTACGGCGGTTCGAGCGGGAGAGTTTGATTGGTTTTGTCAATGCCTTCACTTATTTACAGCCGTCCGCGATTGAGCTTCTGACACCCGAAGGTTCGCTCGTTCTGCTGCCCTACGAAGAGGTCAAGAGTGTGTGCTTCGTAAAAGACTTCGAAGCCGAAGCCGAGTCGCGACGCATCTTCATGACCCGCCCCAAGTTGGAGGGACTTTGGGTTCGTATGTTTTTTCGCGACGGCGAGGTCCTCGACGGAATCCTGCCGAACAACTTACTGGCTTGGGAGATTGCCGGGTTTACCGTGACGCCACCCGAACCAGACGCCAATAATCAGCGGGTCTTTGTCCCGCGTTCGGCATTGAAAAGCATGCAAGTGCTTGGAGTTGTGGGCAGTCCGCTGCGCCCAAAACGGAAAAAAGCCGGGCCTGCGCCCGATCAGCCCACCTTATTCTGACTGGCCGGAAACGCGGCTGTCACGGCGTGTCCCCTTCACACTGCCAGCTTTCCGCGGTACACCATTTCCTTCAGGTCGAATCTGGCTTTGATGGAATATTGATTGGTTTCCAGCGCGAACATTGCTTCTTTGTCGGTGGCGCTTAATGGCAGCAGTTCTTTCGCAAACTTGAAGAGCGTAACGTTCCGGGATGGCAGAACCCCACCCGCGTCTACCGAACCTTTGCCCCGAACCTGTAGACTCGCCGTCATACTCTCCAAATTGACCTTTCCCCTCCCCTCGGCGGTCGGAAGTTCATCCACGCCGATCACATAGTGATTCGCAAAATCTCTGGGAAACGTTGTCTTTAATACATCGAGGAGCGGTTGCGCGCTCTCCCAAACCACAGTTACTTCGTCTACTGGCACAACGGCAATCTCCCCCAGCCTTCTGTTTTCGGTTCGCCCGCCGGCGTTTCCACCTGAAAGGTCCGGCAGCGTGGAATCGAATCCGCCCGGGTCGCGGCCTCGATTGGGCAGAACCCGAGCGGTTATCGCCCATGGAGACTTGGTCGCCAACTGCAGGACTTCGTCGCTGGTCCAGGCGGATGGCTCTTTCTTATTCCAGAACTGCGATGCCCCGAACAACTCCGCCGTGGACAGCAGACCGAAGCCCGCGCTGACGGCGAAGACCCAACGCCTTCGGGTCATCGCGGTCAAATCCGTTCGTCTGATCGCCATACTTCTATTAAACGCCCCTGCCGAGTTCGGGGATACACTGGAGGCATTGTCACCCGTGGACATCGCGAAGAGCAGCCGGACCGCACTGGTTGTTGACGACGAACCGGATATGCTTCGCCTCCTGCAAACCCTCCTGGCGCAGGAAGGCTACGAAGTGGTTGCCGCTAAAAGCTCCGACACCGCCATCAAAGCATTCGAGCGTCTCGCACAGCCGCCCGATCTTCTCGTGGTGGATGTCGTGATACCGGGGATGAGCGGACCCATGCTAGTTGACCACCTGCGCACACTCAATCCCGACCTCAAGGTCTTGTTCATATCCGGCTACGGCGATAGCAGGGTGGTTCGGCAATTCGTGCTCGAAAAAGGATTTCACCTGGTTACCAAGCCTTTTACAATCCAAAGCTTGCGGAAGGCAATTGATGTCGTTATTAAGGATCCTCATGCACTGGGGCGGAAGGGGCCTGCCCGCTGAAACCGGAGTCCACTCAAGTGAGGTCAACCCAAGCGCGCCGATGGCTGGTGTCGGGGCGCGTACAGGGTGTTGGTTTTCGCGCCTTCGTCCAATACAATGCGAAGCAGTTGGGAATGCCTGGATGGGTACGCAATGAAGACGACGGCCGGGTACAAGTTTACGCGATCGGTACAGTCGATCAATTGCATCGCCTGGCAGGGCTTCTCTACCAGGGACCCCGCTTCGCCGACGTGCGCGCAGTTGAAGAGCAGGAAGCTCCCGTGCAACAATTGAGTTCCTTTCGCCTGGAGTGAAAAGTTTCTTTGCATCATCTTAAAAAACTGATCCGCGAGGTTCCCGATTTTCCCAAAGCCGGGATTCTTTTTTACGACATCACCACGCTTCTGAAGGACAAACACGGCTTCAGCGGCGTAATCGACGGCCTTAAGAATCAATACCTGGGCTTGGGTGTGGACATCGTCCTGGGCATCGAGGCGCGTGGTTTCATCTTTGCCCCCGCGCTCGCCTATGCGCTGGGCGCCGGTTTCGTTCCTGTGCGCAAACCAAAGAAATTGCCCGCGGAGATTGCCCGCGTAACCTACGACCTCGAATACGGTTCGGATACGCTCGAAATTCACAAGGATGCGATCCCGGAAGGATGCCGCGTCCTGATCGTGGACGACCTTCTGGCCACCGGAGGAACCGCCAGAGCCACCACAAAACTGGTTGAGAGTTTGGGCGGAACTGTTGTAGGGGCGGCATTTGTGGTTGAGCTGACGTTCCTCCACGGGCGCGACAAGCTCAACGGCTATGAGGTCTTTTCCCTTCTCCAATACGACCGGTAGCGCAGCCGTCCGAGCGCGCGTTCCCGCTTACGCCAAGCTGAACTTGGGGCTTCGCGTGTTATACCGGCGGGTTGACGGGTACCACGAGATCCGCACGGTCTTTCAAACCATCTCACTCGCCGACCGTCTCGACATCAATTTTACTCCGGCGCGAACCCGCCGTATCGAGATCAAAGGGACTCCTGAAATTCCTGATAATTTGGTCGAGCGGGCGGCTCATTTGGTCATGGAAGCCTTGTCTATTCAAGGGCATGTGTTTTTCGACCTGAAGAAAAACATTCCCACCGGCGCGGGATTGGGGGGCGGATCGTCCGATGCGGCAGCCGTCCTTCTCGCGCTGCCTGCCATGGCGAAAAAAGCGGTTCCAGCCGGTCGTCTGCATATGCTCGCGACGCAGCTCGGAAGCGACGTGCCGTTTTTTCTGCACGGGGGAACGGCGCTCGGCCTTGGCCGCGGCGAAGAGCTTTATCCCCTTACGGATAGCCCTGCAGCGCGGGGCCTGCTCGTTGTGCCGCCGGTCCATTCTTCCACCGCGGAAGCCTATCGGGATCTCTCACCGGGATTGACATCAATTCCGTTACAAAATAAACTAAATAGTTTCCAGCAAGAGGTTTGGCGAGGCGTAGCGGGTGGGAGTGTCGCCACCAGTGTCACGACGGACGGCAACGATTTTGAGGACGTTGTCTTCGCGCGGCATCCGGAACTCAGGCAGATCAAAAAGAAGCTTCTGCGTTATGGCGCGAAACCTGCAGCCATGACCGGGAGCGGCTCCGCGATCTTTGGCATTTTCACGGAAGCCGGACGGCTGGAGCGCGCGCGAAAGTTGTTTCCGAAGCAAATTGTGTGTCCGATATCTTTCTTGAGCCGCGCGCAATATCGTTCCGCCTGGAGACGGGCGTTAAAACTCCACGTTGAAGGTACCTTATGGCCTCCCCGAAGCCCGTCCGTCCGAGACCAATCCGCACAATGAACGCCGACCGGATCAAGATCTTCACCGGTAGCGCCAATCCCACGCTGGCGGAGGAAATCTGTCAGCAGCTTGGCCTCGAACTCGGCATGATGAAGCTTAAGCGCTTCGCCGACGGGGAGATTAACACACAGATACTCGAAAACGTGCGCGGCGCCGATTGCTTCGTCGTCCAGCCGACCTGCACTCCCGTGGACTCGCACCTGATGGAGCTGCTGATCATTATCCACAATCTGAAGCTGTCGTCGGCGGAGCGCATCACCGCGGTGTTGCCCTATTACGGATACGGCCGGCAGGATCGAAAGGATAAGCCGCGCGTGCCGATATCGGCCAAGCTTGTAGCCTCGTTGCTCGAAACCGCCGGGGCGGACCGGGTCATGGCCCTGGATCTGCATGCGGCGCAGATTCAGGGTTTCTTCGATATTCCCGTGGATCATTTGTTCTTCCGTCCGGTGACCATCGATTATTTCAAGCCGCAGAATATCGCCGATCTCACGGTAGTCTCTCCTGACGCTGGAGGCGTGGAGCGCGCGCGGTCCGTTGCCAAGCGTCTCAACGCACCACTGGCGATCATCGACAAACGCCGGGAAGAAGCGAACGTCGCCGAGGTCATGAATGTGATTGGTGATGTGCAGGACCAGAACTGCCTGATTGTGGACGATTTGATCGACACGGCCGGCACACTGGTGAGAGGAGCGGAGGCGTTGTTCGAGTACGGGGCAGTCAGCGTCACGGCCTGCGCAACGCATGCGGTGCTTTCGGGTCCGGCAGTGGAGCGGATCAGTGAGTCCAGGATTACGGAAGTGGTGGTTTCCAATTCGATTCCTCTTTCCAAAGAGGCGGAGGGTTGCGGGAAGATCCGGTCGCTGTCGGTGGCGCCGTTGCTGGCGCGGGCCGTGCAGTCGATCCACGAAGAAACGTCGATCAGCGTTTTGTTCCTGTAGATCGAGCGGCGTTCGGTTTTAAAATGGAACCGGAGCCAACGTGGTGAGCCATGTTATGTGGGGTCGCCAATCGTGGCTGCAGCCGCCCTTTTCAGGCGGCTTTGGGCGCGCGACGATTACTTCGCGTTAGCCCGCGTCTTCGACCGTTGTCTGTTTTCCCGATCCTCACCCGCGCGAGCAACGGCGGTGCGGGTTTTGCTAAGCGTGTTCGGCATAACTTTGCTTTTCCTGTTCTGTTGACTTCCATGCAGTGACCAGGTGGCAGTATTCGCCTTCGGAGTCAAGCCTGATTTCGAAGATCACGGAACAGAGGCGGGCCCCGCACCAGCCGATCGCACTTTCCCCACCTGTCCAGGCGCATGACCGGGTACCGACAATGTGACGCTCATCCGGGAGGGCAGTTCGACCGTGTACTTACGATTACGAAAGCCGCGACATTCCTGCGACCCTGCAAAGTTTGGCTTCCATCGCCGGGTCTAATCCCTCCGCCTTTCAGGAGGACAGCTTGCGGCAAGTTTCACCTTTGCTTCTGCGCAATGTGGCGCGGACTCTCAGTCTGCCGTGTCGGCACTCATGCCGACACAGTTTTTCGACTGCGAAACAAGCGCCCCCAAAAGTGGGGGCGCGGCCCGCAAGAGTGCGCGCGCCATGTCTCTTCAGGCAACTTTCAGTCGCAACCAATCCCGCCGGCTTTCATCCGGTGCTGTTTAGTTTTCAGATGGCCTCTCAATGTGATCGATTACAAGGACCTGCACTGCCTCTTTGGCAGGCTCCAGTTTTAGCCCCAATTGCTCCTGAAGAGCTGTGAAGAGTGATGGGGATGGGTCGGATTGCGCGGCGGGTTCCTTGCCCGCCTCCGCGCGTCTGAAACTCTCGTCGGGAGTCCATTGCAGCGTAAAATCATAGTGCCCCATCAATCCGGTTTGGTTGAGGACTGGCCGTCCGTTCATCTCCGTAAGAATCGTGATCAGGAAGGTCATCGGAGCGTTCCGGAACGTGAGTTGACCCATTGTGAAAGAAACACGGGGAGGTGCGTCAGACTGCGATTCGTGGATCTTTGGCCTATTCTGGACGACGACCAGATTATAAACGGCGAGCTGCCTGGATTC
>Ga0070733_10000833_pt1 | contig 23995 bp, 25 predicted proteins | sample Coa_R1_9_FD_66450 | JGI IMG/M metagenome (GOLD analysis project Ga0070733, IMG submission 66450) | Surface soil microbial communities from Centralia Pennsylvania, which are recovering from an underground coalmine fire - Coalmine... | ecosystem: Environmental > Terrestrial > Soil > Unclassified ...
CCCGCTCAACTTGCCGAGCAGCGGCCGCGCGGCTTTCCGCAAATAAAGCCGGTTGACGCGGCGATCGTTCTCGTCGCTGCGCCGCTCGATCCAGCCATTGTCGCAGAGCCGGTCGACCAATCGCGTCAACGTGATCGGCTGCATTTCCATCTGTTCGGCGAGCTCCGATTGTTTGAGACCTTCGGCGCGCTCCACCTTGGCCAACACCGCCCATTGCGCGCGGGTGATGCCGTAGCGCGCCGCCTGCTTGTCGGCATAGGCGCGTATCAGCCGCGACAACTCACCAAGCGTGAACAGAAAGTTCATATCCACGGAACTGCGGGGCACAGGTTGATCTCCGTAAGCTTTGGCAATAATAAGCTTGCTTATGAATTTTTGGATGGCGTGACGTTGAAGGGCTGACCCGCCGAAAGCACATGGCTGGCCGATGGAACCAGCCGCCACAGCGGGATTTTGGTTTACGCGCCAAGATGCTAGGTTGGCCACAATGAGGCTCGCCAAACCGACGTTTCCCGCGCCCGACCACGATCACGGCCGTTGCACCGCCGACGCGCTGCAACATGCCGAGCGGGTCTGCGCGCAAAACTCGCAGAAATTCACGCCGATCCGCCGTCAGGTGCTGCAGGCGCTTCTCGCCAGTCACCGCCCGCTTGGCGCCTATGAGGTCATCGACGAACTCGCCAAATCGATGCCGCGGCCGGCGCCGATCACGGTCTACCGCGCGCTCGATTTCCTGATGGAAAACGGCCTCGTCCACCGCATCGAGAGCCGCAATGCATTCCTCGCCTGCGCCCATGACCATGATGCGGCCGCCACGGTGGCGTTTTTGATCTGCGAGCGCTGCGGCTCGGTCGGTGAAATTCCGGCAGCCGCCGTGGCGCAAAGCCTCAACGCGGCTGCGCGCGCCACGGGTTTTGCGCCAAAAATGTCGGTGGTCGAAATCGCCGGCATTTGTTCGCATTGTCAGAATTAAGAAGACAAGCCGGCGCGAGGTTACATGGCTTCAGACAAATTGGCGACGACCCCGGCCGGGCGTCCGCTCGGCGCGGGCGCAGTGGCGCTGATGCTCATGCTCTGCCTGAGCTGGGGTTTTAACCAGGTCGCGGTGAAATTGGCTCTCCCCGACATTCCGCCGATGTTGCAGGCGACGATCCGCTCCGCCGGCGCGCTTCCGGTGTTGTTGCTGGTTGCCCGCTTGCGCGGCGTGAGGATGTTTGCCGCCGACGGCACCCTTGCGGCCGGCCTGTTCGCGGGGATGTTGTTCGGCTTCGAATTCGTCCTGATCTATCGCGGACTGCTCTTCACCTCGGCGTCGCGCGCGGTGGTGTTCCTCTACACCGCGCCGTTTTTTGTCGCGCTCGGCTCCTACCAGTTTCTCGGCGAGCGTCTGCGCGCATCGCAATGGTCGGGGCTTGCCTTGAGCTTCGCCGGCGTCGCACTCGCCATCGGCGTTCCCCAGGCCAATGTCGATGCCAATGTGCTTATAGGGGACCTGATGATCGTCGGCGGCGGCGCCTTGTGGGCGGCCACGACGCTTCTGGTGAAGGCGACGCGGCTACTTCGGGCGCCGCCTGAAAAGGCGCTCGGCTATCAGGTCGCGCTGTCGGTGCCGATTCTGGCGCTGGCGGCCTGGATTTCCGGCGAATCGCTTCCCCACCTTCCCGGGCCCTTGGCGTTATCGCTGATGGTCTATCAGGCGATCTGGGTGGTCGGATTGACGTTTTTGCTCTGGTTTGCGCTGGTCAAGACCTATTCGGCCAGCAAGTTGTCGGCGTTTACTTTTATCACCCCATTGTTTGGCGTCCTGGCCAGCTACGTCATCCTGCACGAAGCTCTGACCCTGACATTCGGCGCCGCGGCGCTTCTGGTGATCGCGGGGCTTTACCTCGTGAACGGGCCCGATGGTCTTGGATCAAAGATTGCGCCGGAGCCCAACCTTCCGGATTCTCGTCCGGGTCAGCCAGTCTCGATCGGCAGCGATGCATCCTTCGCCCACTCTCCCATCGAGCCGTCGTAAAGGGTGAGGTTGTCATAGCCGAGCCGGTGCAGCAGGAATAGATCGATGGTGGCCGAGATACCGCCGCCGCAATAGGCGATCACGCGCTTGTCCTTGGCTATTCCTTGCGCGGCAAATTTGGTTTCCGCTTCGGCGAGCGGAATAAATGCCTTCGTCTCCGGATCAAATAAAGTGCCCGCAAAAACGTTGACGCTGCCGGGGATGCGCCCGGGCCTACCGTAGCGGCTTGGCTCCAAACCCTGGTGGAATTGAGGATTGAGCGCATCGACGACGACCGTATTGCGATCCGCGCTGGCGGCAAGCACTTCGTGCCTGCCGACGAAATATCCCTGCCGCGGCGCCGCCGTGAAAATAGCCGGCGGATATCCCTTCGCAGGCCCTGCTTCGATCGGGCGGCCCTCCGCTTTCCACTTGTCCAGTCCGCCATCCAGCACCGAGACGTTTTTGAAACCAAGCGATCTGAGCATCCACCAGAATCGCGTGGCCCACATCGCCGTGCCGATGCTGTACAGCACCACGTGGCTTCTTGCGCCGACGCCATGCCGGCCAAACGCGGCCTCAAGCTGCACGACCGCAGGCATCATGAAGTGCAGTTTCGTATTCTGGTCGGAGAACTCGCCCTGCAAATCCAGAAAATCCGCTCCGAGAATATGGGCAGCCTCGAAGGTGTGCCGGCCAGGCACCGCGACATAGGGGATGTCGCTGCCAATCGGTTGATATTCGAGGTAGGTGGTACAATCGAACAGCCGAAGATCGGGGCGATCCAGGATGGTGGCGAGTTCCGCGGTAGTGATAAGCCCGTTGCGCTCTCGCATGTGCCCCTCCCTGGAACGTTCCGGGTTCGATGCTATGCCCCGAGATCAACGATAAAAAGGGGAACCGCGCATGCGTCCGGTCTTTAATCGCGGGATTCCGGTCCAATATACCGCATCGGTAAGAATTCCCCGCCGCCTTGCGTTATGCCGGAAATGGCAGGGTAAGCTATTGAACCGATAAGGGAAAAGCTTCGACTGGATTAGGCTCGCGCCATCTGCCGGCGGCCCTTGGTGAATGTCGCCGAAACCTGATATTTGAGACGCCATGAACAAGCCCGAAAAAATGCCCGAGAGCGACGTCGCCGGCCGCAGTGCCGCCGATCTGAAGTTCCCACAGAGGTTGCCGCAAGTTCGCGCAGGGAACTTCAGATCGCAAAGCGGCACTGGAATCATTGGATTTGCTAGCGCCCTTTGCTTTCCGAAGTTCGTTAACAGGATGCCGCGATGACAGACGAACTTCGGAAAGCGGGCGCTAGCGCCCGGCATAAGACCACGCAAGTGATGGTCGGCAATGTCGCCGTCGGCGGGGCTGCGCCGATTGTCGTGCAGTCGATGACCAATACCGACACTGCCGACGTCGAGAGCACGGTGGCCCAGGTCGCCGCACTTTCGCGCGCCGGCTCGGAAATGGTGCGCATCACGGTCGACCGCGAAGAAGCCGCCGCCGCCGTCCCGCATATCCGCGATGGCTTGCGCAAGCGCGGCATCGCCACGCCCCTGATCGGCGACTTCCACTACATCGGCCACAAGCTGCTCGCGGAATATCCGGCCTGCGCCGAGGCGCTCGACAAATACCGGATCAATCCCGGCAATGTCGGCTTCAAGAACAAGCGCGATACGCAATTTGCCGACATCATCGAGATCGCCAACAAGAACAACAAGCCGGTGCGCATCGGCGCCAACTGGGGTTCGCTCGATCAGGAACTCCTGACCAAGTTGATGGAAGAAAACGCCGCCTCGCCCGATCCGCTCGATGCCCGCGCGGTGACCCGCGAAGCCATGGTGCAGTCGGCGCTGCTCTCAGCCGCGCGCGCCCAGGAACTCGGCATGCCGAAGAACAGGATGATCCTGTCGGCGAAAGTCTCCGCGGTGCAGGATTTGATCGCGGTCTATCAGGAACTCGCCCGCCGCTCGGATTACGCGATCCATCTCGGCCTCACCGAGGCCGGCATGGGATCGAAGGGCATCGTCGCCTCATCGGCCGCGCTTGGCATCCTCTTGCAGGACGGCATCGGCGATACCATCCGGATTTCGCTCACGCCGGAGCCCGGCGGCGATCGCACGCTGGAAGTGCAGGTCGCGCAGGAATTGCTGCAGACCATGGGCTTCCGCACCTTCGTGCCGTTGGTGGCGGCCTGCCCCGGCTGCGGCCGCACCACGTCGACCACGTTCCAGGAGCTGGCGCGCTCGATCCAGGATTTCATTCGCGACGAAATGCCGAACTGGAAAACCCGCTATCCCGGCGTCGAGGCGCTCAACGTCGCGGTGATGGGCTGCATCGTCAACGGACCCGGCGAATCCAAGCATGCCAATATCGGCATCTCGCTGCCCGGGACCGGCGAAGCGCCGGCCGCACCCGTATTCGTCGACGGCAAGAAGTTCCGCACCCTGCGCGGTCCTTCCATTGCCGCCGACTTCAAGGCGCTGGTGATCGACTATATCGACCAGCGCTACGGCGCAGGCACCAAGCCGACGGCGGCGGAGTGAGCAAGCAAATTTTCGGGTAAGTGTCTCAGCACGGGATCGTGCTGACTTGACCATTCTCACCGTACTTCAATAGCAAACGATCCCGCGTAATCAGCGTTGCGCCGAGTTCGCGTGCAGTCGCGAGTATGATGCGGTCGGCCGGATCGCGAGGTGGCTCGCCCGGCAGGAATGAGGACGCGATTAGTATGTCCGGCGAGAGATCGGCAAGCCGAACGCCGGGAATGGCGAGCAGCCGCTGAAACCAGCGCTCCGGTCTTGCGACGAGGCTTAAGCGGTTGCGAGAAACGAGCAGGCCAACCTCCCAAGCTGTAATCGCGGAAACAAAAATTATGCCTTCTGCCCGATAAGCCGCGTCGATAGCTTCAATCGCCTCCTTCGCTAGCGGCTGATCTTCTGTAATCCAGATTGCCGCGTGAGTGTCGAGCAGCAGCGGCGACAACTCACTCATAGACTTTACCCCAATCAGGGTCAGCCGGCTCTGTCAGGTCGACACCCGGAGGGATACGGACGAGTCCTTTCAAGGCGCCAAATAGCGGATGGCGTCCGCCTTTGCCCACTTTTGGAGGCGGCGACGCTTGGGGAGGCCTTGGTTCGGTGCGGCGAAACACGATTTTGCGAGACTTCACATCTACCTGCTCGGTTCGGAACCCGGCATCGAGCCAAACCTTGGTCATGACGTTGTTGGAGGGATTGTTGCTCCACCAAGCCGGGTAGCGAGGCGAGTTCGGCGGCAGCTTGCTTCCGATGACCCGCTCAATCTCCGCAAACGTCATCGGAACCTCCTTGGTCCGCTGCGCTCGCAGGAATTCGCCCAACCGGCTGTATTTGCCCATGATAACTATCCAATTCGGTAAGAAACACTACTAAATCTTTTAGAAGGTTTCAAGAGTTTTATTTCCTAGCTTCGTCGCAAGCCCACTCCAGCATCAGAGCTACGAACGCTGACGCGAACCGCGAAGAAGCCGGCAGCCCGGCCAATGTCGGATGCCCGAGTCCGCGCCAACGACTGCAAAGATTTTCAAACTGGTGTGATCGCGCTGGAATGTTCGTTCCGGCGCGGTGTACCGTCAATGGGCCTCCACACATGATTTGACGGAGAGGCGCATGAACAAACTTGCGATCAGGTTTCTCACACTGGCCGCGTGCACAACCGCGCTCGCGCTGGTTCCCACGGTTACAGCGGCCGACGCCGCGACGCACGGCGGCAAACAAATGAAGCATAAGAAGATCCACAGGGACTTCGCCGGTTCGGGGTATGTCGGTCAGCCGTGGCCTGTTGCCAGGCCTTACTATCGCTCGGGCGGGGTCTGCCCCGGCTTGGGCCGAAGCTTCGATTGTGGAACGTGGCCTCCTCCGATCGACGAGGATCCTGATCGAAAGGTTCGAGGCGGGCACTGATTGCGCGTCAGCGCGTCATGCCGATCCCATCGACCGGACGTGGGGCCTGATTATCATTTAAGCCCGATTCCGATTCGCCGCCAGGTCGCAAAGTGCTAGTCTTGGCCATTGCACAAGGCGTGGCACTCGAGGTTCGGGGGACAGCTCAATGCAACGGCGCGAGTTCATCACGCTTGTCGGCGGTGCTGCAACAACGTGGCCGCTTGCGGCGCGGGCGCAGCGCACCGACCGGATGCGAACGGTCAGCATGCTGCTTGGCCTCGCCGAAAAAGACCCCGAAGCGATAAACCGTGTCAAGGCATTCCGATTGGGTATGCGCGATTTGGGATGGATTGAAGGGCGCAACGTTCAGATCGAGTATCGGTTTGCCGTGACCAATCTGGAGTCGATCCATAAGAATGTGGCGGAAGTGGTCAAGCTGGCGCCTGACGTCATTGTGGCAAATTCAAGTGGTGTCATGGTTGCGCTGCGACCAGCGACGAGCACCATTCCAATCGTATTCGCGGTGGTGAGTGATCCAGTCAATCAGGGGTTCATTTCGAATCTTGCGCACCCGGGGGGCAATATCACCGGCTTCTCATTCATCGAGTCCGACATGGTCGGCAAGTGGGTCAACCTGCTCGGCGACGTCAAGCCAGATCTGTCGCGGGTGGCATTGATGTTCAACCCGGATTCCGTGCCCTACCTTGACGTCTATCTTCGGTCATTCAAAGCATTACCGCAGCAAACATCGGTCGAGGTCGAAGCGGTGCATGTGCGCAGCGTCGCTGATGTCGAATTGGCGGTCGCCAAGTTAGGTCTTGAGCCGGGCGGCGGTTTGATCGCTGCATCGGATGCATTCATCCTGGCAGTGCGCGGCGTGATCTTGAAAGCGGCAGATCAGCACCGGGTGCCGGTCATTTCTCCCTATCGGCAATTCGTCATTGAGGGAAGTCTGATGTCTTATGGGCCTGACGCTGCCGATATCTTCCGGCGTTCGGCCTCATATGTCGATCGCGTTCTCAAGGGCGAACCGCCGGGCAATTTGCCGGCGCAGTCGCCGGTCAAGTTCGAACTCGTCGTCAATCTTAAGACGGCCAAGGCGCTCGGTCTCTCGCTTCGCGAGTCGTTCCTACAGATCGCCGATGAGGTGATCGAATAGCGGCGCTGTTTGTTGGGGTGCGTGAGCCAGCGACGGAGCGCAGAACCGGATAAAATCATCGGCGGCCAAACCGGACCGCATCGGAGGATGCCATGAACTCGCTCGCCGGCAAGCAGGGACCGCGCTATCGGCACACGGCCGACAGCGCCGGGCCTTACGAGACGCTCGCGGTCGAAAAACTCACGCCGATCATCGGCGCGGAAATCACCGGCGTCGATATCGGGAAACTCGTTTCGGGCGAAGCGCCCAAAAATCGCCAAATGGACGAAATCCATCGGGCACTCGCCGAAAATCTCGTGATCTTCTTCCGCGACCAGCACCTCACGCCCCAGCAGCATCTCGCCTTCGGACGCAAATTCGGCGAGTTGCACATCCATCCCGCCGCACCCCATGAGGCCGACGATCCGGCGCTGATGAAGATCTATGCCGACAAGGATTCGCCGCGCGCCAATGGCGAGGGCTGGCATTCGGATGTGTCCTGCGACGTCGAGCCGCCGATGGGCTCGATCCTTTATATCCGGCAATGCCCGCCGCGCGGCGGCGATACGCTGTTCGCCAGCATGTATGCGGCCTATGAATCGCTGTCGCAGCCGATGAAGAACTATCTCGAAGGGCTCACCGCGCTGCATGACGGGGAGGCGATCTATCGCGGCCTCTATGACAGCTTCGGCGTCGTCGACCGGCCGTCTTATCCCCGCGCCGAACATCCGGTGGTGCGCACCCATCCCGTCACCGGCAAGAAGGCGCTCTACGTCAACCGCGGATTCACGCGCCACCTCATCGGCATCCCCCGCGACGAGAGCGACGCAATGCTTGCCTATCTCTACCAGCACGCTGAAGATCCGCTGTTCCAGTGCCGCTTCCGCTGGAGCGAGAACGCGGTCGCGTTCTGGGACAATCGCTGCACCCAGCACCGCGCGATGTGGGACTACTGGCCGCACACCCGCGCCGGCACGCGGGTGACGGTGAAGGGGGAGCGGCCGGTTTGAGGGCTGCGTCGTGTGAAATTTCGTAGGGTGGGTTAGCGAAGCGTAACCCACCGGGATCGTCGATCTTCAAGCAATTTTTGAGCTATCTAGCTGGTTATCATGCGCGTGCTGCATGCCGGAAGAGTCCGCTACGAGATATCTGGTTCTGACCAGGAGATAGCCCTTGCCCATGCCATGGGAACGTCGTTTGTCGAACTACAGCAACTTGAATTTGCTGTTATCTCATATCTAAGCGAATTGGCCGGCAGCGAAGGAGCACTTTTTGACGTGTCATTCGATGTGTTTGCATCGAAGACATTTGGAAACTTGATACGAGAAATGAATCGGCACGATTTCTTAAAGTCTTTGGCTGAAGAGATGGCGACCGTGAAGCTCAAGCGTGATTTCTTCATTCACAAATTCTTATTCCACCGATATGGCGGAGCAAGGCTCACTTTAGACGCGGAATACGAAGAGCTGATTCGAGACGCCGCAAGCCTCGGCGATCTATTTTCGCAAACGCGGGCCAAGTTTCACGATTTTATGCTCCAAAACGCACCGCTTGCAATGCTGGCTGCTAAGCACGATCCGAGCTCCGGTGAATTGATCATTGTCGAGTCGGAGTTTTCAAAAAGGAAAGTATAGGTTCAGCGGAGAAGGCGGGTTGGGAGGCTTTGGTGGGTTACGCCTTCGGCTAACCCACCCCACAAACTAATGCCATCACGTGTTTTGATTTCATCGGTCCCCTTGTTATCCCTCTTAAGCGCCATTCTCGATCCGACAATTTATGCGCAACGATATTCTACGTTTGTGAGGTCGGATGGTATCGTCCCTCCTCCGTGAGGGGACGTGCCGAAGAGCGATGGAAACTTCACTTGCGAGGCTGATCTTGCGTCGGTCGCAGCGAACCAGCCGATCAATCTGCCACTTCAACTATCATCTCAACCTCGACAGCATTATTGAACGGAAGGCCCGCCATCCCCACAGCGGACCGCGCGTGTTTGCCGTTCGCCTCGCCGAAGACCTCCACCATCAAATCGGAAAATCCGTTGACTACCTTCGGTTGGTCGCCAAAACCTTCGGCCGAGTTGACCATCCCAAGGACTTTGACCACGCGCTTCACGCGATCCAAGCTACCAAGCGCGGCGCGTACCTTTGCCAACATGATCAAGCCAACCTGGCGCGCCGTGTCGTAGCCTTCTTGAACGGTGAGGTCCTTGCCGACCTTGCCTTTGTACTTCCAATCAGCAGCCGGAGTGTTTCCCGCGAGGAACAGCAAGTTACCCACCTGAACCGCGTCGACGTAATTGGCTACAGGAGGCGGCACTTGCGGTAATGTGATGCTCAACTCCTTCAGCCGCGCCTCAGCAGAAGCTGAGCTCTGCGCCAGAGCGCACGCTGATAGCGCGATCCACATCATTAATCCAAGCCCACATATCCTTATCCAAGAGGTGAGTCTGATCGTGACGAGTACATAGGTCATGTGTCGCCTCCACAAGGACACTTCGCATCTCTCAATGACGGTGAGAATCGCCCGCTGACGGCATGATCGCTGCCCGTTATCCCTCCGACTTCAGCACATCCTCTTCGGCAGCTTCGGCGGTAAATCTACGCCACACCAAGGTACAAATGAAGAGGCCGATTGCAGCAATGAGGATGGCAGCTTGCGGCGCAAAACGGACATCGCTCGATTTCCGGGTTAAGATCACCGCGGCCAGGCCGGGTATCGATGATCCGATCATCGTTGAGCGCCAACGTCGGGCAAATCACTTGTGTCGACTGGCAATCACCACATTAATTGTCCAGCCCTTCCTGCAAAAATATTCTGATTTTCCGAAGGCCCAAATCAGTTGTATATCGACCGCGTCCTGTCCCGAAAGAGGGGCGTTGCGCAACGTCATCAACGCGGGGGTGGATGCGGTGGACGCGGTCGCGCTGATAAGACGAACGGTGCAGCCCGCGGACGGCAAAGCCGTGTGGTCCTGACGCCCCGACGCTGGCGTCAAGTTTCGTGGGTGACTCCCCCGAAGCGATGGTGGCAAAAAAGCCCGGTCACCAGGGAGAGCGCGGAGGAAACCGTTAAAACCATTCGCGTGCGGGAATGCCGGGTGAAACCGGTGCGACCGTGGTGACTAACTCGTGTGGTTTTTACTTTTCCCACGCGAGGCTACGGGTGCGGCGGGCGCCCGGCATTCCCCACGCCCTTGTTTTCAGGGGCGGACCAACGATGCATGACTCGGGCGCTATTCGCGCCGCGAGAACAAGTTCCGTTGACGGCCCGTCCGGCCTGCGCCAAGCTCGGCCCAAAAGCAACCCGGAGGACGCCCATGCTCCGCGCCGAGGACAATAAATTCCTCACCGAAAGCGGTGCCGGCACGCCGATGGGCGAATTGCTGCGGCGGTTCTGGCTGCCGGTGCTGCTGTCTAAGGAATTGCCGGAAGCCGACTGTCCGCCGAAGAAGATCACCGTCATGGGCGAGGAGTTGCTGGCGTTCCGCGACACGCGGGGCGCGGTCGGCATTATCGATCAGCATTGTCCGCATCGCGGCGCCAATCTCTGGCTTGGCCGCGTTGAGGAATGCGGCATTCGCTGCGTCTATCATGGCTGGAAGTTCGACACCGACGGCGCTTGCGTCGACATGCCGACCTCCTATCCCGACCTCAGCGCCAAGGACCTGATCCGCATCAAATCCTATCCGGTGCGCGAATGGGGCGACATGATCTGGGCCTATATGGGCCCCCCCGGCGAGATGCCGGAATTGCCTGATCTCGAGATGGCGCTGGTGCCACCCTCGCACCGCTACGTCACGAAGAAATGGCAGGACTGCAACTGGGTGCAGGCGCTGGAAGGCTCGATCGACACCGCGCATTTCACCTTTGCGCATTTAAGCTTCGACAAGGACGAGGATGAACTCCTCGACATCAAGAAGCACTTCGTCAACCCGCTCGCGCGCATGAACACCGACCAGATGCGCTGGATCGCGGAAGACCCCCGACCCGTCATCAAGATCAGCCCGCATGATGCGGGGCTGACGATCGCGGGCGGACGGCTCACCGACAGCGACAATATCTATTGGCGGATCGCGCAATTCCTGATGCCGGTGCATAGCTACGCACCCAGTTCAATGCCCGGCCAGAATATTTTCGGCCAGAGTTTTGTCCCCGTGTCCGACACCAAATGCTGGATCTTTACCTATGCCTGGAATCCGGAGCGTCCGCTGACCGAAGCCGAGCGAGAAGGCTACGCCAACGGCAACGGCGTGATGGCCGTGGTCGACGAGAACTACGTGCCGCTGCGCAACAAATCCAACGACTATCTGATCGACCGCAAGCTGCAGAAGACCAAGAGCTACACCGGAATCATCGGCGTGTCGGAACAGGACGCGGCGGTGCAGGATAGCCAGGGCCCGATCGTCGACCGCACCCGCGAGCATCTCGGGCCCACCGATCTCGGCATCATGCATTTCCGAAAACTGGTGCTGGAGGCGGCTCGCGCTTTGCAACAGGGTACGGCGCCCCCACATTTGGCGCATCAGGACCGCTATGCGGTGCGTTCCGGCGGCTGCGTCACCGACAAGTCGAAGGACCTTGCCGCCGTCATGGTCGAACGCTTTGGCGAGGCGACCGGCTATGTCGGGCGGCCGCGCATCGCCGCGGCGGGATGAATCAAAAACGGATTGGAAAACCGATGAGCTGGCTTCCAGACAAGGATCCCGTACTTGGCGATGCCAAATCCTGCGATGCGCTGGAACTTGTGATCGTGCCGCGCACCCGCGACCTCGGCGATGGATTTGCGGTGCGCCGCGCGCTGCCGCACGGCAAGCGGCAGATGGTGGGGCCCTTCATTTTCTTCGATCATTTCGGCCCGGTGCAGTTCGTGCCCGGCAAAGGCATGGACGTCCGTCCGCATCCGCATATCGGGCTTGCCACCGTCAGCTATCTGTTCGACGGCAGCATCATGCACCGCGACAGCGAGGGCAATGTCATGGAAATTGAGCCCGGCGCCATGAACCTGATGACCGCGGGCCGCGGCATCGCTCATTCCGAGCGCACCCCTGATTTGCAGCGAAAGAGAGGCCAGCAGATGCTTGGCTTGCAAAGCTGGATTGCACTCCCCGTTGGCTCGGAGGAAATCGCACCGACGTTCCAGCACTATGCGGCGGTCGATCTGCCTGTCGTGGCAGACGGCGGCATGAGCGCACGCGTCATCGCAGGACAAGTCTTCGGCGCGACGTCGCCGGTCGCGATGGTGTCACCTTGGTTTTATGTCGAGGTGAACGCGGCGCAAGGCGTCAGCGTTCCGCTCGATGCCGACCATGAAGAGCGCGCCATCTATGTGATCGAAGGCGAGGTCGAGATATCGGGCGAACGCTTCGAGGGCCCGCGTCTCCTGATCTTTCGCCCCGGCGACCGCATCAGCGTGAAAGCGACCAAGCCTGTGCGGATGATGTTTCTCGGTGGAGACGCGCTGGAAGGTCCGCGCCATATCTGGTGGAACTTCGTTTCATCCAGTAAAGAGCGGATCGAGCAGGCCAAGCAGGACTGGAAGTCCGGCCGCTTTGCTCCAATCCCCAACGAACACGAGTTCATCCCGCTTCCGGAATGAGCTGCCTCTATTTTTTCACTCACGCATCAGCCATTCGCGCTGCCGCCCGGCTTCGAAAGTTCGACCCATGACCACCATGCTTGCGAGCGACCTGCCTCTCCCACAGATCGGGCGCGGCAAGGTTCGCGATATTTATGCCATCGGCCGCGACCGTGTGCTGCTTTTGGCCACCGACCGCATCAGCGCCTTCGACGTGGTCATGGCCGAGACGATCCCGATGAAGGGCGCGGTGCTGACCCAGATCAGCGCGTGGTGGTTCAACGAGCTCGAAGGCGTGGTTCCACATCACATGATCAGCGCCGATGCCGACGCCATCATCCGTGAAGTGCCCGCATTGAAGGATCACCGCGCCTCGCTTGAGGGGCGCGCGATGTTGTGCCGGCGCACAAAAGTGTTTCCGATCGAATGCGTGATCCGCGGCTATCTCTCGGGCTCCGCCTGGAAGGAATATTCGGCGCACGGCACGCTGGCGGGCGAAAAGCTGCCGCCGGGTCTATCCGAGAGCGGCAAACTCGAGCCCGCGATCTTCAGTCCGGCCACCAAGGCCGAAACCGGCCACGACGAGAACATCACGGTGAAACGGATGCGCGAGATCGTCGGCGAAGAAGTGACCTATACGCTCGAGAGCATGACGCGCGCGGTCTATACGCTCGGAGAAAAGCTTAGCCAGGATCGCGGCATCATCATCGCCGACACCAAATTCGAATTTGGCCGGGATGCCGATGGCCGCATCATCCTGATCGACGAGGTGATGACCCCCGACAGTTCGCGGTTCTGGGCAACCGACGTGTACAGACCGGGCCAGCCGCAGCCGAGCTTCGACAAGCAGCCGCTGCGCGATTATCTCGACGCCGAGCGCCGCGCCGGCCGCTGGAACGGCGAGGCTCCGCCGCCACCGCTGCCGGCAAGCGTCGTGGACGCCACCAGCAAACGCTATCTCGAAGCTTTTCGGAGAATCACGGGTGCCGAACTGAAGGTCGGAGGAGCCGACCGATGACGCCGACGGTCAGGGAGATGATGGATTCGGAATTCGATATCGTCATCGAGTATTTTTTCAAATCAACCCCGGAACATCTGGAAATCCTCGGCGTCGACCCGACACGCCTGCCCACTCCGGAAAGCTGGCGCGAGCGCTTCCAGCGCGATCAGGCACGGCCGATCGAGCGGCGAGCCTCGCTCGTCGTCATCTGGCTGTTGGACAACCGGCCGCTTGGCTTTTCGTCTTCCGACAAGATAGTTTATGGCGAGCAAGCCAACATGCACCTGCACGTTGTCGACCCCGAGCGCCGAAATCGGGGTTATGGCGTCGAATGCGTCCGGCGCAGCGCCGACATTTATTTTGAGCGGCTGAAATTGAAACGGCTTTTCTGCGAACCGAATGCCTTCAATGTCGCTCCCAATCGCACGGTGCAAAAGGCCGGATTCAAGTACGTAAAGACCCACGTGACCGTGCCCGGTCCGCTCAATTTTCACCAGGCTGTAACCCGCTGGGTGATGGAGCGGTAAGTGCTCACGCGGTCTTGCATGTCATTCCGGGATGGTGCGCGAGCACCAGACCCGGAATCTCGAGATTCCGGGTTCGATGCTTGGCATCGCCCCGGAATGACCAACTGGAAGAAACAGCAAGGAGCACCGTCATGACCGAATCCGATTCCGTGCTCGTCGAACGCGATGGACCGGTGACCATCGTCTCCATCAACCGCCCGCATTGCCGCAACGCCGTCGACGGCGCGACAGCACGAAAATTGTTCGACACGTTCCTGGCCTTCGACGCCGATGCGCAAGCATCCGTCGCGGTGTTCACCGGAACCGGCGGCTATTTCTGCGCCGGCGCCGATCTGAAGGCGGTGGCATCCGGCGATCCGAACAAGAAGCGCGAGGTCGGTGGACACAATTCGATCGCCCCGATGGGGCCGAGCCGGTTGCGCCTGACCAAGCCCGTGATCGCGGCGGTGGAAGGTTTTGCGGTCGCCGGCGGCATGGAACTAGCGCTGTGGGCCGACATGCGAGTGGTCGCCGAGGACGCCACCTTCGGCGTCTTCTGCCGCCGCTTCGGCGTGCCGCTGATCGACCTCGGCACCATCCGCCTGCCGCGGCTGATCGGACACTCGCAGGCGATCGACCTTATTCTGACGGGACGCCCGGTCGGCGGCCCCGAGGCGCTACGCATGGGCCTTGCCAACCGTCTCGCGCCCAAGGGCGAGGCCCGCGCGCGGGCGATCGCGCTGGCGAAAGACATTGCGCGTTTTCCGCAAGCCTGCCTGCGCGCCGACCGCCTGTCGGCGCTACGCCAGTGGGACCTCTCGGAGGAAGAGGCGATCGCAAACGAAATGCGCGGTGGGCTCGAAGTCATCGCGTCCGGAGAGACCTTATCGGGCGCGAAGCGATTTGCCTCAGGCGTCGGCCGCCATGGCGCGTTCGGCACGGATAGCTAGCTTACGCGATGCGAGTACGTTGAGAACATCCGCATTGCGGCCTATGATTTCTCACCCCTCATTTTGGGGCAGAAATATTGTCTCATCGGCGTCCGGGAGAACGGTCATGCGTAAATTTCTGTTTTCGGCGACCTTGGCGGCCGCAGCGGTGCTTGGGCCTTTCGCACCGGGCATGGCCCAGGAAGATACGGATCAAAAATTAGGCAAGGTGCATTTCGCGACATCATGCAACGAGACCGCGCAGCGGCGGTTCGATCGCGCGATGCGTTACCAGCATTCGTTCTGGTACGCGGAATCCAAGGAGATTTATGAGGAGGCGATCAAGGCCGACCCGGGATGCGCCATCGCCTATTGGGGTGTTGCGCTGTCGCTTCTCGGCAATCCGCACGGAGCCATTCCCGCGCCCAACCTTCCGCCGGGGCTTGCCGCGATCGAAAAGGCGAAAACCATCGGCGCCAAGACCGAGCGCGAGCGCGACTACATCGACGCGCTGTCGGTGATGTATGTCGATTATGACAAGATCCCGCATCAGGCGCGCGTGCAGTCTTATTTGAAGAAGATGGAGGCGCTCGCGGCCAAATATCCCGACGACGACGAGGCGCAGATATTCTACGCGATCACCCTGAATGTGGCCGCCTCGCCTGCCGACAAGACCTATGCCAACCAGCTCAAGGGGGCCGCCATTCTGGAGCCGATCTGGCAGCGGCAACCGCAGCATCCCGGCGTCGCCCACTATCTGATCCATCTCTATGACTATCCGCCAATCGCCGCCAAAGGTCTTACTGCAGCGCTGCGCTACGCCAAGATCGCGCCGAACGCGCCGCATGCGCAACACATGCCCTCGCACATCTTCACCCGCGTCGGCTATTGGAAAGAATCGATCGCGGCGAACCTGGCTTCGGTCAAGGCCGCAAAGGCCGCCAACGAACGCGGCGATCAGCTACACGGCCAGGATTACCTGGTCTACGCCTATCTGCAGCTCGGTCAGGACAACGCGGCGCGCGCTGTCATCAGCGAAATCGAGGCAACGCAGCCCGATCCCGACGCCTTCGGCGGAGCATTTTCGCGGGCCGCCGCGCCCGCGCGCTACATGGTCGAGCGCGGCGATTGGAAGGGCGCTGCCAATCTCGATGTCAAGCCAAGCAAATTCCCGCACGTGATGGCGATCACTTATTTCGCACGCGCGCTCGGCGCCGCGCGTTCCGGGGATCCGGCTGCCGCCAAAGCCGATGTCGCCAAGCTAACGGAAATTCGCGACAGCCTGCGGGAGGCGAAAATCGCTTATTGGGCGATGCAGGCCGACGTCGAGGCGCAGGTGGCGAACGCCTGGGTGCTTTACGCCGACGGCAAATATGATGACGCGCTGAAGGCGATGGCGGCCGCCGCCGATGCCGAGGACACCACGGAAAAATCGCCTGTCACGCCCGGCCCGCTGGCGCCGGCACGCGAACTATACGGCTACATGCTGCTCGATCGCGGCATGGCAAAGGAAGCGCTGACGGCTTTCGAACGAACGATGGCCAAGGAGCCGAACCGCTTCAACGGCTATGTCGGCGCGGCCAAGGCCGCACACGCGCTCGGCGATAAGGCGAAAGCGAAGGCCCGTTACGAAAAGCTGATCGCGCTTGCGGCGGATTCGGATTCCGAGCGGCCGACGCTTGCCGCCGCCCGTGCTTTCGTCGCGAGTAACTAGGACCTCACGTGCCATGAAGAAAATCGCCGTCATCGCCGTGGTTTTGGGGTTCGCGCTCGGCGCGTTCGCAGGCGCCTCGGCATTTTTCGCCTGGCCGATCGCAAGCCATGGCCGGTCAGTGGCCCCGCCCGGCAGTCCCAGATTTGCGGAGGTGCAATGGCCGTTCTCGACCGACGAATGGGGCAAGGGGAAAGCATTCCGCTGCGAGGCGGCGGACTGCGGGGTCGAGGTCAGCCTCTACATTCGAGCCAAGATCGGCTTTTGCAATTGCCAGACCGGCGTCTCCGACGACAACGAGCTCGATCGCCTGAGCGACTTCAACTTGATGGGCGATAAGCCTTTGGTGTTGGGGCCGGGCCGCGAGATCAAGGTCGCATGGATGAAGGGACGCAGCCGCGCTTATGAGGTCAGCGAGCCCTACCGCGCGCCGAGCTCAGCATTGGCGTTTGCTTTCAACGACCGCTGCGACGCCATCGTCGCAACGGCCGTGATCGCCCACGACCACCCCAAGACGATCGAGCCCAGTGTCGTCGACTTCCTCAACAGCGAGGTCGTCGTGCACTGGGCTGAAGTAACGCTGGGCCTTTAAGCCTTACGCGATCGAGTTGCCACGCTCGCCCGAGGTCGGCGTCCAGGAATGACGCGGGGACTAAACCCCCGCCATCATCACGTATTTGATCTCGACATATTCATCCATGCCGTGATGCGAGCCCTCGCGGCCGAGGCCACTTTCCTTGACGCCGCCGAAGGGAGCCACTTCCGTCGTAATGAGCCCGGTGTTGACGCCGACCATGCCCGACTCCAGCGCCTCCGCGACGCGCCAGACCCGGCCGAGATCGCGCGCGTAGAAGTAGGACGCAAGCCCGAACGGCGATTTGTTGCACATCGCGATCACGTCGGCCTCATCCTTGAAGCGAAACACCGGCGCCAGCGGACCAAACGTTTCTTCGCTCGCTACCAGCGCATCAGGCCTGACGTTGGCGAGTACCGTCGGTTCGAAGAAGCTGCCGCCGAGCGCATGACGCTTGCCGCCGACAACGATTCTGGCGCCACCCTTGACCGCGTCCGCGATGTGCTTCTCGACCTTGTCGATCGCGTCCATGTTGATCAACGGCCCTTGCGTGACGCCCTGCTCCGTACCGTCGCCGATCTTCATCGCCGCGACCTTCTTGGAAAGCTTTTCGACGAACTGATCGTAGATCTTGTCCTGGGCGTAGATGCGATTGGCGCAGACGCAGGTCTGGCCCATGTTGCGGTATTTCGAGACCATCGCGCCCTCGACCGCGGCGTCGATATCGGCGTCGTCGAACACCACGAACGGCGCGTTGCCGCCGAGTTCAAGCCCGAGCTTCTTAACGCCGACGGACGCCTGCCGATAGAGGATCTTGCCTACCTCGGTCGAGCCGGTGAAGCCGACGAAGCGCACGGCGGGGTGCTCGCACAACACCTTGCCGATCGCCGACGAATTGCCGGTAATGATATTGAAAACGCCCTTCGGCACGCCGGCCTTCTCGGCCAACGCGGCAAGCGCGAGCGCCGACAGTGGCGTCTCGTTGGCGGGCTTGATCACCACGGTGCAGCCCGCGGCCAGCGCCGGCGACACCTTGCGGGTGATCATCGAATTCGGGAAGTTCCAGGGCGTGATCGCGCCACAGACGCCGATCGGCTGCTTGATCGCGAGCAGGCGCGCATCCGCGCGTTGGCTCGGGATGGTCTCGCCATAGACGCGCCGCGCCTCCTCGGCAAAGAATTCGACATAGGCGCCGCCGATGTCGACTTCGCCGAGCGCCTCGGCCAGCGGCTTGCCCTGTTCCGAGGTCAGGATCAGCGCCAGATCTTCGCGGTTGGCGACGATCAGCTCGAACCATTTACGCAAGATATTGGAGCGTTGCTTGGCGGTGAGCTTCGCCCAGGCCGGAAATGCGCGCTCGGCGGCTTCGACCGCCTGCGTCGCTTCCGCCGTGCTCATGACCGGCACTTTCGCGAGTTCGACGCCGTTGACCGGGTTGGTGACGGGACGGGACGGCGTGCCGACCCAAGTGCCGTCGATGTAACAGCGATCACGCAAGAGCGATGCGTCTTTCAGACGGCCGCGTAATGATGGCGTGGAGGGGTGCGATGTGCGTGCGGCAGCGGTCGGGGTCATGGCGTTACTCCTCGGATTTTCTGGGTATTGGGTACAATCATAGGCCCAAACGGGCCGCAATGCACCGCCCGCAAAAGCACGGCAGCATCGAGAAGATTTATGGACTACAGACCGAAAAGCCCCGCAACCTCAGGCGCGAGGACGACCTTAAGAAGGCAGAATGCGGATCGCTCACGCCGCGCCGCTCAAATAGGTTTCACGGCGGCCGATCATGCGTTCCGCCGCGGCCTTGGCATCCGCCTTGGTGGACGTCGCGCAGGTGCGGTATTCGAGGTCCGGCATTTCTGTCGGCTCGCGACGGCCGAACCACGATTTGGAACCAACCGGCAGGAGCGCCAGCGCCTGGGCGACGTTGTCGACCGCACCGAATGAGTGCAGCGCGCCGGTTGACGCATAGCGCACTTCATAGATGCCGGGAGTGATCGGCGCTTCGAGATTTTCGCCACGCTTAGCCCGCGGATATCGTTTCCATTCGCTCCAGGTCGAAATCATGACTGCTGCCCCTTCGCGGCACTCAACGCCGCAACTGTTTGGCCCATCGGCTCAGCCAGATGCAACATTCCTGCTGCATTTGTGCTGCGATTTGAACGCATTACTGAACTGCTGGTTCCAGGTTGGCGCCTCAAGGATAGCGCAATCAGCCAAGAATTCATCGACAATGCGGCGCGATTGGCCGCGAATTATGGCAAATGTGGCAGTTCTGCCTGCCTCGTCCCCAGTTTATCGATCACGAGATTGCGACCGGCTTGCGGTGTTAGGACCACTCTTGCGGGAGGAGATACCCGGGAGGAAGATCGCCTGCTTCAAAAAATAACCCGGAGGTGACCCCATGCAGAGCAAAGCTCAGATCGACCAGGTCCTGCGCCAGAAATGCGACGCCAAGGAAATTCCAGGGGTCGTTGCGATGGCTGCCAACAGCAAAGAGGTGATCTATCAGGGCGCGTTCGGCAAACGCGACCTCTCCAAAAATGACGCCATGACGGCGGACAGCGTGTTCTGGATCGCCTCGATGACCAAGGCGATCACAGTAGCCGCCGCCATGCAGCTCGTCGAACAAGGCAAGCTCGCGCTGGATGCGCCGATCGGCAGGGTGCTGCCTGATCTCGCTGCGCCGCAAGTGCTCGAAGGCTTCGACGCCAAGGGCGAGCCCGAGCTGCGGCCGGCCAAGAAGACGATCACGCTGCGCCAGCTCATGACCCACACCGCCGGCTTCTGTTACGATATGTGGAACGTCGACATGGGGCAGTATCTGGAAAAGACCGGGCTGCCCGGCGTTATCACCTGCAAGAACGACGCGCTGAAAACCCCGATTGCGACGGACCCCGGCACGCGCTGGGAATACGGCACCAACGTCGATTTCGTCGGCAAGGCGGTCGAGGCGGTGAGCGGAAAGCGGCTCGACGCTTATCTGCGTGATCACATCTTCGCGCCGCTCGGCATGAATGACACCGCCTTCAAGCTGACGGAATCCATGCGCAAGCGCCTGGTCGGCATGCATGCGCGGGGACCCGATGGGTCTCTTGCGCAGATCCCGTTTGAACTCGAGCAGGATCCGGAATTCCACATGGGCGGCGGCGGCCTCTACGGCACCGCGGGCGACTACGTCAAGTTCACCCAGATGATCCTCAACAAGGGCCGCGGCAACGGCAATCAGGTGCTCAAGCCCGAGACCGTCGCGACCATGGGGCAGAACCACATCGGCGATCTCGTCGTTACCAAGATGACCTCGGCGACGCTGATGTACACCAACGATGTCGATCTTTTTCCAGGCATCGTGAAGAAATGGGGCTTGAGCTTCCTGATCAACACCGCGAAGACGCCGGAAGGGCGCAGCCCCGGCAGCCTCGCCTGGGCCGGGCTTGCCAACACCTATTTCTGGATCGATCCGTCGCGCGACGTCGCCGGCGTGATCCTGATGCAGGTGCTGCCGTTCTTTGACCAGAAATGTCTGGAGGCCTTTGGCGGCTTCGAGCGCGGCGTTTATTCCGGGCTGGATGCGTCCGGCCAAAAGGCGGCTTGAGCGCCGCTACGCTGGCTTCGTTCTTACCCCGGCAACCGGAGTAGACCCGGCTGCCGCGAACAGAGCCGCTTGAGATAAAGCGTGCACCGCATTCCTACCGACGCGATCCCCCGGTCGGCGCCGCCACCTGCTCACGGGTTACTTTGCCAAGAATGTCCTGCAAGCTCGAAGCCGCGGGAGAAAGTTCGTTTGCGGCGACCATCCTGAGTTCGATCGCAGGCAATTTGGGAAGACCGAGTTCGGGCCCAACGTCCTTTATTCCTGCCGGCATCCGGTGCGGAGTTCTGACCGAAATGCCATGACCGAAGCGCAGCGCCGCCCACACGCCGGGAAGACTGGGTGTTGTAAGGGACAGCCGCCAATGCAACCCTTTTCCTTCGAGAGCCTGCAGCGCGGTCTGCCGAAACAGGCACGGGTGATCGAACAGGACAAGCGGAATCAGATCGAGAGCTGTACGCCTCTTGAAACCCTTCGCGCCGAACCACAGCATCGGCAAGGAGGCGAGCCTGATCCCTTGCGTGTCAAAACCCGGCCGGCAAAAAGCAATCGCCACGTCGAGCCGGCCCGTTCGCACATCCTCCACAAGATTGTAGTTGCGGCCGGCACGGACCTCGACGTGAACCCCCGGCCGTTGGCGCGAAAACCGCGTAATCACTTCCGGCAGCACGTCTTCGACAAAATCCTGAGGCAGGCCAATGCGCACCGAAGCGAGCGCGGCCTTCGCATCGAGGGAGGCTGCCACTTCATCGTTCAACGCGACGATCCGGCGGGCATAGGCGAGCAATGCATCGCCGGCCTCCGTCGGAACAAGACCGCGCCCGCTCCGCCGCAACAAGGGCTGTCCGGCCTGCAGCTCCAGTTTCTTGAGCTGCATGCTGACCGCTGATTGCGAGCGGCCGAGTTTTGACGCCGCGCGCGCAAAGCTCCCAAGCTCGATGCCGACAACCATCGTGCGAAGCGCATCCATGTCAAAGGCTGGTCGCATATTTTCGAATTCCGAAAGTGAAAATTCAAAACTATCTGATATTCGAAAGTGTAGAAGATTGCTAGTCATCGGGGACCGCGCCACCGCTGCGTGGCATGCCGCCGCGGACGCTCGTTAGCCACAGGAGAAATCGCCGTGAGCAAAGCGATAACCGATCAGCTAAGCAATCTTACCACGCCACATCTGGCGGACGGCTGTCTGAGCACGGGGGTTCCAATCCGGTTCGCACCGGCCGGCCTGAAGGCGCTTGCCGGGAACATGCGTTGCTGGGGCCGGGCGCTCCCGGTCCGCCATGTCGGGAGCATCGACGTTTTCTTCGAAGTATTTGAAACGGCGCAACCGGGCGACGTCCTGGTGATTGACAACGCAGGACGGCTCGACGAAGCCTGCATCGGCGACATTGTTCTCCTTGAGGCGAAGGCCGCCGGCATCGCCGGCATCGTTCTCTGGGGCCTTCACCGCGACAGCACGGAGCTCGTAGAAATCGGGTTCCCGGTCTTTAGCCTTGGCGCGCTACCCACCGGTCCCCAGCGGTTGAATGCACGACCGCAGGATATTTTCAGCAGGGCTACGGTCGGCCAGCATACCATCACGGCAGACGATTTCGTCATTGCCGACGCCAATGGCGTTCTCTTTCTCCCGGATGAGCGGCTAGGCGACGTCATATCCGCAGCGACGGCCTATCGCGAGACTGAAGCCAGTCTCATCAAGGCGATGCGTGACGGCCGCAGCTACCGCAGCCAAACGCGGTTTGCCGAATACCTGACGCGGCGCGAGCAGGATCCGAGCTACGACTTCCGTCAGCATCTCAAGAATATCAAAGCCGCGGGCGAGGTGTAGGACGCTCCGGACCCACATGGGAATATCGAAGGCCGAACGCCCAATTCAAACCGGCAGCCCGTTCTGCTTCGCCAGCTCCTTCAGGGAGACTTGCGGCCGCGCGCCGATGTGCTGGATCACTTCGGCCGCGGCTAGCGCGCCGAGCCGCCCGGCATTCCCATAACCGGCGCCGCGCGCGAGGGCGAACAAAAAACCGGCCGCGAACAGATCGCCGGCGCCGGTGGTGTCCACGATTTTTTCGATTGGATACGCCGGCACCGCTATCACCCCATCTTTCGACACGACCACGCAGCCCTTCTCGCTCCGCGTCACCACCGCGAGCCGGGCGTCGCTGCGCAATTGCTTCAGCGCCGTATCAAAATCCGAGGTCTGGTAGAGCGAATGCAGTTCGGCCTCGTTGGCGAACACCAGATCGACCGTGCCATTGCGCGTCAAGTCGAGAAATTCACCGCGATAGCGATCCACGCAAAATGAATCCGACAATGTCAGCGCGACCTGACGGCCCGCTTCATGCGCAATCGTCGCCGCCTTTACGAAGGCTTCCTTGGCGTTCCTGGGATCCCAGAGATAACCCTCGAGATAAAGCATTGCGGAAGCCGCGACCTGGGCGGGGTCGATATCGGCCGGCATTAGTTCCTGCGCCGCGCCGAGATAGGTGTTCATGGTGCGCTCGCCATCCGGGGTCACCACGATGTAGGAGCAGCCGGTAGCCGGACCATCCGCTGCGGCCTTTGTCTCGAAGGCAACGCCCGCGGCGCGGATGTCGTGCGTGTAAAGCCGGCCGATCTGGTCATCCCTGACTTTGCCGACATAGGCGGCGCGCGCGCCCAGATTGGCGACGCCGACAATCGTGTTGGCCGCCGACCCGCCGGACATCTCGGTCGCCGGCCCCATGTCCTGGTAGATTGCCGCGGCGCGGGCCTCGTCGATCAGCGCCATGCCGCCTTTGGTCATACCGTGGCGGTTGAGGAAGCCCTCGTCGGCCGTTACCAGCACGTCGAAAATCGCATTGCCGATCCCGAGAACGTCGTATTTCGCTGAACTCATCAAGGGTCCTGTTATGGTGATTGCGGTGGTGCGGAAAATCCGGTCCAACTTGCCCGGGCAAGTCGCGGAATAGGATGCAGCGACCTATCACGATCAACCCAGCGCCAGCAAGCGATGCCATCCCAGTGGATCGATTCCATGAAGACGATCGATTCAGGCCACGAGCGTCGTCCTCCC
>Ga0070733_10000838_pt1 | contig 23891 bp, 20 predicted proteins | sample Coa_R1_9_FD_66450 | JGI IMG/M metagenome (GOLD analysis project Ga0070733, IMG submission 66450) | Surface soil microbial communities from Centralia Pennsylvania, which are recovering from an underground coalmine fire - Coalmine... | ecosystem: Environmental > Terrestrial > Soil > Unclassified ...
TCGATCGTTTGACCAGCAAACCTGACGCATAGAGCTGCCCCGGGGAGGCGTCGCGGCCGAACATCTACACTCGAGCCCCGCTGAGCCCATTATGGAGTGCGGTGACTTGTGAATCGCGCTGCAGCGCGATTCATCCTGAGATCCGGCGCTGCCGGATCGAAGGGCCACCGCTTTCGTAGAAGCCAAATGTCTGCCAACAAAACGACCTCGGCGAGGCTTGCCTCGCCAGCTACAATCACCGCGCGAGCCCGCTCTCTGTAACCAACGCTGCTTGCGAATTTCCAGCGGCGGTGCAGGTACCAGCGTTACGTCGGCACCTTCAGAACGACCGCCGTGATGTCATCATGGCTGCCGCCGCTCGCGGAAAATGCGCGCACTTCGTCGAACAGAAAATCCAGGCAGTCGTCCGCGGACTTGCAACGGCATTGCTTCCAGATTTCTTCCAGCTTGCCCCAGCTCAAATCCTCGTTCTGCGCGTTGCGCATTTCGTGCAGACCATCGGTGGCGAAGAGCACAGCGTCTCCGGGCAAAAGTTGCACGCTGTGGATCTCGTACGAAGCGTCGGGAAACATGCCGGAGGGGAAGCCGCCTTCACCGAGCGAGCGGCAACCTTCGGTGGAGACCAGGAGTGGAAGCGGAATGCCCGCGTTCGAAAAAGTAAGCACGCCCGAGGCTGGATCGAACAGCGCGTAAATCATGGAACTGTAACGCCCGGGAACCGGGCGCACGCGCAAGCGTTTATTCAGCAGCCCCAGCACGGCGGCGGTGTCCTCGCCGGTCTTATTGATCCCGCGGATCGTGCCCATCACCAGCGACGCATACATCGCCGCGATTAACCCCTTGCCGACGACGTCACCCATGTACAAGCCCACCAAACCGTTGGGCAAGGAAAAAAAGTCAGCGAAATCCCCGCCCACTTCACCGAGCGGCGCAAAGCGGAACGCAACCTCAAACGCAGCTCCTCGCAATGTGCCACGCGGCAGCAGGGAATCCTGGATCAGGCGCGCTTCGTCTCTTGCGGCTTCGAGGGTATGGGGCCATGCGATTCCTTCCACGGCCAAGCTGGTGCTCATAATGGGTGTTTCCCCCGCTGGGATGCACTCGCAAATGCACTTCCAAAAGCGGCGTTGGGGTGGATGCCGAAGCGCGGCACTGAAAAGAGTTAGGGAGGGGAACAACGTCAATCACGGCGGAGCAATCGTGCAGTTGTCCCTCATCGGTACGGCTGTATTGATCTGGAACTTTCCGCCCGCGAACGCGGGCTCGGCCAGCCCGAGTGCATAAGAGCCAGCCTATCGCTGCGAGCGAAAAGTAACTTAGAAAAGACGCTTGACAGCATACCCACCAGTAGGTATGTTTACGCTGTAGCCGACACGATCATATGAATGACACTCGACACCAATCCAAAACCAAGTTCCTCGACGCCGCTCTTCACGTCATCCGCTACAAAGGCTACACAGCTACGCGCGTCGAAGACATCTGTGACGCGGCTCACCTCACTAAGGGCAGCTTCTTCTACCATTTCGACACCAAGGAAGACCTGGCGCTCGCCGCAGCCGAACATTGGGGAACTATGACCAGCGCCTTGTTCGAAGCGGCGCCCTATCGAAAGCTGACTGATCCCCGGGACCGCCTGCTGGCGTACGTCGCTTTCCGCAAAGCGATCCTGCAAGGCGAATTGCCCGAATTTACCTGCCTGGTCGGCACCATGGTTCAGGAAGTTTACGACACGCATCCAGCCATCCGCGCAGCCTGCGACAAAAGCATCAGCGATCACGCCGCCACGCTCGAAGCAGACATCGCCGAATGCATGAGCAGGTACAACGTGCAAGGGGATTGGACCGCCCGCAGCCTTGCGCTTTACACCCAGGCGGCTATTCAAGGCGCTTTCATCCTCGCTAAAGCCAAGGGCGGCCCAGCCGTCGCCGCCGACTGCATCGATCACCTGCACCGCTATTTGGAATTGCTTTTCGTTCAGCCCAAACCACAAGGAGAAAACGGCATGTCGACCGCAGCAGGACGAGGTTTGCAGCTCACCGAAGTACCGGAAGTCGTGAACTGGCCCCAAACGCATTACGTTTTCATCGAAAAAGTCGGGCCCTTCCAAAATACCGCCCCGCAGGCCTGGCAGCAGATGCATCAGCTGGTGGCCAAGGTCTTGGAGCAAAACAAAATAACCGGATACATGAGCCTCTACAAAGTTGGGCCGAAGATTTACCGTGCCGGCGTCGCGCTGGCCGCAGCGCCGAAGGATTTACCCGAAGGCCTGGCCTATGAAAAATTCCAAGGCGGCAAGTACAGCCGTTTTGTGCTGACCGGACCTTTCTCAAACCTACCCGAAGCCTGCGGCCGCGTTTTTCAAATTGTCGCGGAGACAAAGATTCCGCTGCGCGACGACTACTACATCGAAAATTACGTCACTGATCCCAGAACCACACCCGAGGAAAAAGTCATCACCGAAATACTCGTTCCCACGGCGTAGCTAGCGTGTGCGCCAACAAAAACAGCCATTTGATCGTGCGAGTGATCTCGCCCCGCGACAGATTTTAAATCAAAGGAGAAACAAAATGTCCAGCGCAGCACAAAAGAGCCAAACATCGAAAGACGAAGCCGACATTCTTGCGCTCGTCGCATCCATCAACAAAGCGCATTACGACAAAGACGCCGCCGCCATCATCGCGCCTTACGCGCACAACGCAGTTGTTTGCGATCTCGCGCCACCGCTCGTGCACGAGGGAATGGATCTGCAGGTAAAGCAGGCGTGGCTCGACACGTGGGATGGCCCCATCGAGCGCGAGTCGCGCGATCTGAAATTCACCGTGAGCGGCGATTTCGCTTTCGGCCACGGCTACTATCGCCTCGGAGGAAATCCCAAGGCCGCCGGCCAGCGGATCAGTTTTTGGATGCGTGCCACGCTATGCCTGCATCGGGAAGGCGGCGCTTGGAAAATCGTGCACGAGCACTCGTCCGTCCCGTTCTACATGGATGGCAGTTTGCGTCCCGCTTTCGACCTGCAGCCCTGAACGGGTGGGTCCAAACGCCAAAAGAGAAAACATCATAGTAAACGCGAGCGCGAAAAATCGGTGCGAAAGTCGATTCTTAGGGGGTCGGAGCTTTAGCTCCGACAATAAGTGCTCGGCATGGAATGGGCTTTAGCCCCTGAGGAAACGTTTGGAGTGTTTTTCCGCAGGCTGGTTATCCGCCAACTTTCGAGTGCAGCGCGCCGACAGCATCGGCGGCTTCGAGGCGTCGCGAGTAAAGAGGGAATCGCGCCGCAGCCGACGCCACTTCCGAGCGCACGCGCTGTTCAATCGTCGCGTCGCCAAGATGCGTCAGCACTTCCGCGATCCACGTCGCGATTTTTTCCATTTCAGGCTCGCGCATTCCGCGCGTTGTTACAGCGGGCGTGCCGATGCGAATTCCGCCGGCCTTCATCGGTGGCAGCGGATCGAATGGAATCGCATTCTTATTCACCGTCATGCCGGCGCGTTCCAACGCCAGCTCCGCATCGCGTCCCGTAATCCCGCGCGAGTGCATGTCCACCAGCATCAAATGATTGTCCGTCCCGCCGGTGACGATGCGGAATCCGCGCGCGCTCAATCCCGCAGCGAGCGCCTGGGCATTCGCCACCACCTGCTGCTGATACGCGCGAAAATCCGGCGCGGCGGCTTCCTTCAGGCACACGGCCTTAGCCGCGATGATGTGTTCGAGCGGCCCACCCTGCAATCCCGGAAAAGTGATGCGGTCCAGATCCTTAGCGTATTTCTCGCGGCACAGCACAAGACCTCCGCGCGGCCCCCGCAGCGTTTTGTGCGTCGTGGTGGAAACAAAATCAGCGTAGGGCACAGGGTTAGGGTGAACGCCCGCAGCCACCAGACCGGCGATATGCGCCATGTCCACGAAAAATAGCGCTCCCACCGACTGTGCGATCTCAGCGATGCGCGGAAAATCTATGATCCGGGCGTAGGCGCTCGCTCCGGCCACAATCATTTTCGGCTGATGCTCGCGTGCCAGCTCGGTGATTTCGCCGTAATCGATCGTCTCGCTGTCTTTAGTGACGCCATACGCGACAAATTTGTAAGTCTTGCCCGAAAAATTCAGCGGGTGACCGTGCGTCAGATGGCCGCCATGTGCCAGATTCATGCCGAGCACGGTAGCACCCGGCTCCAGCACAGTCATGTAAACGGAAATGTTGGCTTGCGTCCCGGAGTGCGATTGCACGTTGGCATGTTCCGCACCGAAGAGCTGCTTCGCGCGTTCAATCGCCAGCCGCTCGACGCGGTCCACATTCTCGCACCCGCCGTAGTAGCGTTTGCCAGGATAGCCTTCCGCGTATTTATTCGTGAAGACCGAGCCCATCGCTTCCAGCACCGCTTCGGATACGAAATTTTCAGACGCGATCAATTCCAGCCCGGTCGCTTGCCGCCGCACTTCGTCGCGCAACGCTTCAGCGACCTCCGGATCCACTTCGTCCAGCGAACGACTCATGCGTAGCAATTCTGCAGATTCGTGTTTCATGTCAGAGGACCCCGGCCAGGATTCGCAAGAACGCGATATTTGCCAGCAACTTTGCCTGCGCCAGCGTGTTTACAAATTCGAGATGAGTTTATCGGAGCGCTGCGTGGTTTGCAATCGAACCGGCGCGCCGCCCCAGCCGTACACGGAGGAATTATAAAAATGCGATTAAATACACGTTGGCTCGGAGCATTATTGCTGGGAGTAGCGGCAATTACACCCGTGGTGATGACGGGTTGCGCCTCACACGCCACGGTTCGCGTCTACGACCCGTACTACAACGATTATCACGTCTGGAACGACAATGAAGTCGTCTATTACCGGCAGTGGGTGGTCGAAACGCACCGTCCGTATCGCGAATTTCGCCATCTGCCGCCACCTGAGCAGCGCGAATACTGGGCCTGGCGCCACAATCACCCGGATCGTCGTTAAAGGCCCGGCAGCATCCGCGCCAACGGCGATTTAAAACAAAAAAGCCCGCCGACGAATGTTCATCGGCGGGCTAGCAATCTCCGCAATCGCTTCAATCAAAAAATTACTGCTGCTGAGAACCCGTTGCGTTCGAAAGCACCGGAACGTGATGCCTGCCCAAAAAAGTGTGCGGCCCGCCATAAATAAATTCCAGAGCCACGTTCAGCCCTGCCTGCACGGCCAGGTTGTAATTGCCGATGCGGAAGCCGTCCTTCGCGTTGTAACGGCTCGGGTACCAACCAAGCGCTGCGGCTTCGCCGCCAGCATAGGGCGCGACCAGCGACCCAATCGAAAAGACGCGATGTCCATCATCGCCGTGGCGCGCCGTGATCGTGGAAATCAACGCATGCTTCAAACGGGGGACAAACCCGTCGCACTCGCAGCGATAGAAAAGCGTGTCCTCGTGGAAAACTTCAGCCAAGCCGTAGCGGGTGGTTTGCGTCACCAGGTTGATGCCAAAATTGTTCGCGACACGCACGCCGTAGGCGTCCCATCCCTGGCCCCATTCCGGCGCGGCGTCGTCTGCCTGCTGCACTCCAGCCGCGGCAACCGAGCCGACAAAGGCATAAGGCCCGAAAGATACGAAAGCCCAGGAGCGCAACTTTTCCTTCTCCGTCGGGCGGCGGTACACCTCGCCCGGCTGCACGTTCGCCACGTTCGGCGACATAATTTTGGGCGGGCTGGACTGGCCGGGCTGCTGTGGCGGAGGCGTCGTCTGTTGCTGGTTCGAGGATGTACCTGCTCCCGCTCCGGATTGCGCGTGCACCGGAACGGACCACGCGATAGCACAAATGCTTACGAACAATACTACAAGAGCAAGGCGCATCTTCATCTCAACTAAACTCCTTAGAATTTGGATAACCAGTTCGGGGGAACCAGCGCGTCAAACAGCCTACCGCAATTCCGCAATTTTCACACGCAGAAAAGACCCGCTTTCAGCGGCCCCAATCAGCAAGCCAGCGATTATCCCCGGATACAGCGCAAGATCTGCAGTTCCGCAACAGCTCTGTCATCGCGGTGACCAGTGTTCATCGGTGGTGCGTTCCAAGCCTTGGATTCATGCACCCGTACCATCGTCGCATTCTTTCTTACGCGGATCGCATTTGACCGCATGAATCTTTACCTTCATTCATCAGCGGTGGCGTGGGGGTAGCGCCGCCAGCGATACAGCCATTCCCATTCGCACCCAGTCATCCGCGCCCACCAACCCATCTGGGAGAGCGGCGGCTTGCCGCCGCCTTTGGTTGCGCGAGGCTTGCCTCGCGTGCTCTTGCTCCGAAGTCCCAATCGCATCGCCATTATCAGTGTTCATCTCTGGTGCTTTGACTTCGCCCCACGATTGACTTCGCCACGCGTCTCCCCTAACCTTGGTTGCTTACCGCGCCGACGCTCGCGCCACTGTGCGCGTGCCGCGTTCCAATCGGCGCAGAAAAGAGCCCACCCAGGCATGTCCGACCAGAAGTTACCAACTCGCGCGGAAGATTTTTCGGAATGGTATAACCAGCTCGTGCTGCGGGCCGAGCTGGCGGACTACGCCCCGGTGCGCGGATGCATGATCGTCCGGCCCTACGGCTGGGCGCTGTGGGAGAACATCACGGCCGCGCTCGATAGCCGCTTCAAAGCCACCGGCCACGTGAACGCCGCCTTCCCGCTGTTGATTCCGCGCAGCTTCATCGACAAGGAAAAATCGCACGTGGCGGGATTTTCGCCCGAGCTGGCGGTCGTCACGCACGGCGGCGGCGAAGAGCTGGAAGAGCCGCTGGTAATTCGTCCCACCTCGGAAACGATCATCGGCCACTCGTACGCGAAATGGATTCAGTCCTACCGCGACCTGCCCGTGCTGATCAATCAATGGAACAGCGTCGTGCGCTGGGAGTTGCGTACCAAGCTATTCCTGCGCACGCTGGAATTTTTCTGGCAGGAAGGGCACACCGCCCACGCCACACTACCCGAAGCGGAATTCGAAACCCGCCAGATGCTGGACATTTACACCGACTTCGCGGTGAAGGAAGCCGCCGTGCCCGTAATTCCCGGGCGCAAATCCGATTCCGAGCGTTTCGCCGGCGCGGATCAAACCTTCTCCATCGAAGCCATGATGGGCGACGGCAAAGCGCTGCAAGCCGGCACTTCGCACAATCTCGGCCAGAATTTCGCGAAAGCTTTCGAAATTCGCTACCTGGATAAGGGCGGCGTGCTGCAGCACTGCTGGACCACGTCGTGGGGCCTCTCCACGCGCTTCGTAGGCGCCATCATCATGGTGCACGGCGACGACCAGGGCTTGATTTTCCCTCCACGTCTGGCGCCCATCCAGCTGGTGATCGTCCCAATTTTCAAGACGGACGAGGAAAAGGCGAGCGTCCTCGAATGCGCCCACAAGCTGCGCAAGGAACTGGTGGACGCCGGGATCCGCGTGAAGCTCGACGAGCGCGAAGGCTCCAGCCCCGGCTTCAAATTCAACGATTGGGAAATGCGCGGCGTGCCGCTGCGCCTGGAGCTAGGCCCCAAGGACGTCGCCAAAGGCTCGGTAGTCCTCGCCCGCCGCGACCGCCCCGGAAAAGAAGGCAAGGCGTTCGTCTCGCAGCAGGGAATTGCCGCAGCCGTGGTGCAACTGCTCGCGGAGATCCAGACCGCGCTCTTCGATCGCGCGCTGGCATTTCGCAAATCGAATACACACGAAACTGCCGATTACGAAGAGTTCAAGAAGGCCGTGGAAAAGGGTTTCGCCTTCTCCTGGTGGTGCGGGAAAGCCGAATGCGAAGCGAACATCAAGGAAGAAACCAAAGCTACGATGCGCTGCATTCCACTCGAGCAGCCCGGCGGCTCCGGCAAGTGCATCCATTGCGGCGCGCCGTCCACAGAAAAAGCCATTTTCGCGCGGGCGTACTAGCGGTACGTTCGTACGCCTCGGCCCAGTTACTTATTCAGAACACATGCTTTAACCCGGCCATACGGTGTATTCCTATGCTGTTAGCATAAACCGATAGAAATCGCACTTGGGAGGATTTTTCACTTTGCGCACCACGCGAATTCGAGACGGTCAGCAGGGCGGGGCGAAGCTGAGCTTCGCCATTACCATCATTATTCTGGGGACGATGGTTTTCTGCGCCATTAAAGTCGTGCCGTCGTGGTTCGCGAATTACCAGTTGCAGGACGCCATCACCACCGAAGCGCGCTTCGCCACCTCCACCTATCCCAAGAAAACCCCGGAAGACATCCAGGGCGACGTCTATAAGAAGGCCCAGGAACTCGGTGTTCCAACGAAGCAGCAAGACATCAAGGTAACTTTCGATGGCAACCTCGTCACCATTTCGCTCGACTACTCCGTCACCTACGACTTGGCCGTTACTCAGATCACTCATCACTTCCATCTCTACGCAGACAGCCGTCCCATTTAGCTTTACAATTCAATCTGATCGAGGCCGTGCGGAACGAATCGTGCCAGCGCCGGGTCCGCCCAACCGTCAGGCTCTCGCGTGCGTCTAATCGTTAGAGAGTATTTCTAAGTGCAGTTCGTCTGCTGCATTTCATGGAGAAACTGATTGCGGATTCGAATCGCCCCGGGCTTCTGGACTTCGCGCGTTGGTTTGGCCGTCTTGGGCGGCGTTCTACTTGCCTTCATCATCGCCACTTCCGTCTTCGCGTACTACTACGTTCAGTTCGGCAAGCTGATTGACCAGCGCCTTACCGGCCAAGTCTTCCAGAACACCTCGCGAGTTTTTTCCGCCCCCGGGCACGTTTACCTCGGCGAAACCATGCACGCAAGCGACCTGGCCACCTACCTCCTCCGCGCCGGTTATCAGGAAGGCGAGGCCGAGGGCGCTCTGGGCTACTTCAAAGTAAAAGGCCCATCAGTCGAGATTCATCCGTCGTCCGCTTCGTATTTCCGCGGCGGCAATGCGCTCCGCGTGGATTTTTCCGGCGGCTCGATTTCGCGCATCGTGGACCTGTCCGCCGTCGCGCCGCGCGATTCCGCGGAAATCGAACCCGAGCTGATCACCAACCTCTTTGACAGCTCGCGCGAAAAACGCCGCGTGGTGCGCTTTGACGATCTCCCCAAAAATCTCGTGGATGCCGTCCTCGCCGCCGAGGACAAGCGCTTCTTCGAGCACGGCGGCCTCGACATCGTGCGCGTCTTCGGTGCGGCCCTCGCGGACCTGCGCCGCGGCCAGAAAGCCCAGGGCGCCAGCACGATTGATATGCAAGTGGCGCGCAGCTTCTTCTTCACCACCAAACGCGAGTGGCGCCGCAAAGTAAAAGAAATCCTGATGGCGGTCGAAATCAATCAGCGCTATTCCAAGCAGCAGATCTTCGAGCTGTATGCCAACGAAGTCTATCTCGGCAACCGCGGCAGCTTTTCCATTCGCGGGTTTGGCGAGGCCGCCGAAGCTTATTTCGGCAAGGATGTCCGCGAGCTCACGCTCGGGGAATGCGCCTTTCTCGCTGGAATTATTCGCGCCCCCAATCGCTATGCAACGGCCGAGCGCCACCTGGATCGCGCCGAGGAATCGCGCGACCGCGTCCTGCCGCAGATGGTCGAAGACAGTTACATCACGCAAGAGCAAGCCGACGAAGCCAAAAAAGTGAAACTGAAATTCGTCAATGGCGGCATCAACAGCGGTTCCGCGCCCTACTTCGTGGACATGGTCAAGGATCACCTGCTCGAAAAGTTCTCTGAAACCGACTTGGAAACGCAGAGCTATCGCATCTACACCACGCTCGATCCGCAGTTGCAGCATGCCGCCGCCGAAGCCATTCAGACCGGCGCGCAGAGCGTGGACAAATTACTCGCCAAGCGCTACGCCGCGTGGGCCAAGAAGGGCGATCCCGCGCACGTGCAGGTGGCGCTCGTCGCTATGGACGCGCACACCGGAGAAATCCGCGCGCTCGTCGGCGGACGGAACTACGGGGAAAGCCAGCTCAATCACGCCCTCGCACACCGCCAACCTGGTTCGGTCTTCAAGCCCTTCGTCTACGCGGCGGCCTTTGACAACGCCGCCGAGGGCTTCACGCCCGTCGTCACGCCAGTCACCACGGTTGATGACGTGCCCACCACATTCGAATTCGACGGCAAGGAATACACGCCCGATAACTACGGCGAGGAATTCTACGGCACGGTCACCGTGCGCGACGCGCTGATTCATTCGCTCAACGTCGCCACCGTGAAAGTCGCCGAGTTAATCGGCTATCAGCGCGTCGTGAACCTCACCCGCCAGATGGGCCTCGGCACCAACATTCAACCGACGCCCGCAGTCGCGCTAGGCGCGTACGAAATGACCCCGATTGACGTCGCTGCCGCCTACACCCCCTTCGCCACCAACGGCTTTCGCGCTGAGCCGCTCTTCCTGCGCAGCGTGCTAGCCGCCGACGGCACGGTCGAAGAAACCGCCGGGCCGCGCGTGCGCGCCGTGCTCGATCCGCGCGTGGCGTTCCTCACCACCAGCATCATGGAAGAGGTCATCAACCAGGGCACAGGCGTCACGGTTCGCTCCTTGGGTTTCACGCCGACGGCCGCAGGAAAGACGGGTACGTCGCGCGACGGCTGGTTCGCGGGATTCACCTCGAATCTGCTGTGTGTAGTGTGGATCGGGTTCGACGACAACCGCGACCTCGGTCTTTCCGGCAGTGCATCTGCGGCCCCGCTGTGGGCCGAATTCATGAAACGAGCCACGGCGCTGCCGCAATACAAAATGACCGAAGATTTCGACCCGCCACCCGGTGTAATAGCCGAAATGGTTAATCCGAAAACCGGCGAACTGGCCAATTCCAGCTGCCCGCAATACGTCCAGGAATATTTCATCGCGGGTAGCGAGCCCACCGAGGTGTGCGGCCAACAGGCGTCCAGCACGTCATCCAACTGGCTGTCGCATCTTTTCGGCAAAGGCAGCAATCCTCCGCCCCCTCCCTTCGCGGCCGCCAATCAGCCCGGTCAGACGCCCAAGCCCGGCGCCAAACCGGCCGGCCCCGGCGACCCCCAGGCCCCCCCGCCAGCCGAGGCCGACGCCGAAAAGAAAAAGGGGCTTCTGGACAAGATTTTTGGTATCTTTGGGTCAAGCAAGAAGCCTGCGGACAATCAGAAACCTCAGCCGTAGCTTCTGGGGCGCGGAAGAAAAGGAGTCGGGCTATGAGCCGAGTGACTCTCTTTGCCATCCCGCTAGTTTTGTTTGTAGCTTGTCCCGCATTCGCGCAACAAACTCCAACCAAAGTTAGCGATACTACCTCCAGTTCCACGTCTGCCAACTCTGCCGGCGCTTCCAGCGGCGCGAAGCCTCTTTCCTCGATGTCACCACGCGAGGCCTCGGAAATGCGCGCGGACATCCTGATGGCGCGCAAGGAATATGGACAGGCCGCGGGCGCCTACATGGCGATCCTGGTGAACGAACCCAAGAATGCCGCGCTCTGGAACAAAGTCGGAGTCGCCTACCAGCAATTGGGCGATCTGGACCGCTCCGAGCGCTACTACAGGCGCGCCATGCACGCAGACAAGAAATTCGCCAGCGCCGCGAACAATTGCGGCACCATCGAGTACGAGAAGAAGCACTATGGCAGAGCCATCAGCCTCTACACCAAGGCCCTCGACTTGCACGCGGATATGCCCACGGTGTACAGCAACCTGGGCTATGCCTATTTCGAGGATAAGCAATATCCGCAAGCCATGAATTCGTTCCAGAAAGCGCTCGCGCTCGATCCCGCCATTTTCGATCGTCGCGGATTGGGCGGCACCGTCGTGCAGCAGCGCACCGCCACCGATCCCGGCTTGTTTTATTTCTTCGTCGCGAAAACGTACGCGCAGGCCGGCGACGCGGAACGCGCCGCGCATTACCTGAAGCTCGCGCGCGACGACGGTTACGCCGGATTCCTCTCCGCGCAGACCGATCCCGCATTCGCGAAAGTCATCAAGGATCCCGCGCTGCAGGAAGTTCTAAACGTACCGCCCTCTTACGCGGCCACGACCAGGAAACCAATTCAGAACTGATACGGATGTTGCCTCGGGGGACTAATAAAATGGCAGGCGAAGCTCCAGCTGTCGCACACGAAGATCTACTGCACTCGGTTTACGACGCGTTCAACGAACGCGATCTCGATTTCATGATGCTGCTCCTGCATCCCGACGTGGATTGGCCCAACGGCATGGAAGGCGGCCGCATGCGCGGCCACCAAGCCGTGCGGGAATACTGGACGCGCCAGTGGGACTTGATCGACCCAATCGTCAAGCCCCAGCGCTTCGAACTGCTCCCCGATGGCAGAATCGTCGTTCACGTCCATCAAATCGTGCGCGACCTCGACGGCAAAGTGATCATGGAACGCATGGTCCAGCACATCTATCGCCTCGAAGGCGCCCAAATCGTCAGCATGCATATCCACGAGCCGCAAAACTAATCCGCTGAAATTTCTTTGCATCGCTGTATCCGTCTCGCTCGCCCAATTGCTGCCAGCACTTCTACGCGCAGCCTCGGTAGGGGCGCTGCTTGCTGCGCCCCATCTCGGCACAATGTCGGCCTAGCGTCGCTGCCTGCGCCAAAGCCGAAACCAGCTCCACCCAACGAAGCTAACCTAGCCCATATTGGAGTGCGGCGGCTTGTGAATTGCGCTGCAGCGCGATTCATCCTGATATCCCGCTGCGCGGGATAGAAGGGCCGCCGCTTTGCCCGACGCGAGGCTTGCCTCGCGTGCCTTCCACAACCGCTCGCAAACCTCACCCGCTGTTCACGGCTGCGCCCCCGCTTGACCTTCGTTGCCTAAAACGTTAGAGTACGCCCAAGTTATCCACCCGAAGTTCGCAGCGGACTCCAATCAACCTCTCGCTCATCCAGGAGTCCACCGGAGGCGCCAGTGCCACGCCGCGTCAAATTTCCATCGCTGTTCCTGCTCGTGATCATCTCGATCGCCATCGTTCCCCGCGCCGCCCACGCCGCCACCGACCCCTGCGATTTCACCAGTTCAACCAATGCCAGCCACCGTCTGCTCACCGGAGACCGCGGCCTGAACTTCGACGAGGTCGGCCAAGCCATCGTAAAAGCCTTCAACAAGGACCGCGACTCCCAAGACCAGCTCGTCGCCTGCCCGACTGCCGGCTCCATCGAAAACGTAAAACGGCTTGCCAAGGGTGATGCCGCCTTCGCCATCGTGCAGAGTGATGTCGCGCACGCTGTATGGTTTAAACATCACCTCGATGTATCCAAGAAAATCGAGCCAGCGCGTCCCAGCGATTCCTTGGCCGTTCCACTAGGACCGAATCGCCTGCTCTTGATCACTCCGCTCTTCACCCAAGTCGTTCACGTCCTGATCCGCCCGCATCTCTACATCTCCAGCGTCGCGGACCTCCGCAACAAGCCCACCGTCTGGCTCGGCAATGACCAGTCCGGCGGATACCTTACCGCCCAACGCGTCCTGGCCGCCGCGGGCCTGAGTCTGGACGACGTCAAAATTGTTCCCGTCACCCCGACCGAGACGGGAATCGAACCCTTGCAAGCCGCTCTCGTAAAACTTCAGAAAATGGATTTGGACGCTCTCTTCTTCACCGGCACCGCTCCCACCACCGCCATCCAAGCCGCATTCGCCGCGCCGGCAGACGCGCCCGATCTCAATTCCGAGATTTCATTCATTCCGCTCACCGTCGGCATGGTTACCGAGCTGAGCCGAGACTCCAGCTTTGTCGAAACCATGATCCCGAAGAACGAATATGGTTCCGGCATCCCGGGCCGCCAGGGCATCGCCACGGTTGGAGTCGAAGCCCTTCTGGTCACCAGCGACAACGCCGGCACCAATGGCCTCGCCCAAAGCCTCGTCAACTTCCTTGCCGGCAACATGGACAGCGTTCGCCGATACATACCGCACGATGAGCACACGCTCGCCCACCTCGATCTCGTCGATGCTCCTACGCCCGCGTATTTGACTCCGAATTTTTTCCTGCCTCTCGCGCGCGGCGCATTCTACAAGAATCGTTGGGACTTTTGGCTTCGCGCGATCCTCTGGACCGTCGGCATCGTAACTTTCCTGTTCATCCTGTTCTGCTGGAAGCGCAAAAAAATCGGCCCGTGGCTCATGAAGGAGCCCGTGATCTTTTTTGCCTTCCTGGGGATTCTGGTCACATGGGTCGCCGGAAGCTTTACCCTGTGGGCCTACGAAAGACACGTCAACGGAGATTTCACCACGGTACCGCGCTCACTGAGATCGCTGGCATGGTATCTGCTCCCGTGGATCGCCAGAACGCCGGTGACAGCCACCGGCCAAAGCACTGTCACGATCGTGCGCTACATAATGCTAGCCCTCTTCGGCGGCGCAGTCTGGCCCTACGCAAAAAAATTCCTCGTCGAATATATCTGGCGCCCGCTAGCCAGATGGCTCCGCGGCGGCCACCTAATCGCCCGCCACAATCACACCACGCGCTAGTCTCCAGCGCATCGCCACCACTGCTACGCGCAGCCACGGTAGGGGCGCTGCTTGCTGCGCCCCTACTCGTCGAGGCGTCGGCTTCAAGCAAAATCCGTTTTTGCAGCGCTGCCCGCACAACGCCCGCCGCCATCGCCATCCAACGAAGCAAGCTTAGCCCAATATGGAGTGCGGCGGCTTGCCGGCGCTTTCGCCGCAAAATCATCCGCATCGCAAATCGTTCCGGGCGAGGCTTGCCTCGCCCGCTCTGCGCGAGGGCCCACCGGAACTTTGCAGCGCAGCTCACTTCTGTTGCTATAATGACCTGCGAAATGTTCCCCCGCGCAGTTCGCCGCTCGTTGCTGCTTTCCTCCGCACTAGCCGCACTGTCGCTCGTGACTTCGGCGCCTACTTCGCTTCGCGCCCAAACCGCGCCCCCAGCATCGCCAACCAATTCCACCGTCGTCGAACTCCACATCGACGGCGAAATCGAACCAATCCTAGCCGACTACCTGGTCCGCGAAATCGAACAAGCCAATCAAAATCACGCTAGCCTGATCCTGATAACCATCAACACCCCCGGCGGCCTCGACAGTTCCATGCGCGAAATAATCCAATCCATCCTGCGCTCGCCAGTGCCGGTGGTCACGTACGTCTACCCCACCGGCTCGCGCGCCGCCTCCGCCGGATTCTTCATCCTGCTCTCAGCCGATGTCGCCGCCATGTCTCCAGGCACCGAAACCGGCGCCGCCTCCCCGCTAATCGAAATCGGCGGCTCGCCCGTCCAAATTGACGACACCCTGCGCAAAAAAATCGTGAACGACGCCACCGCCTACCTGCGCAGCTACACCAGCAAGCGCGATCGCAATCCGGAATTGGCCTCCACAGCCGTCACCGACGCCAAAGCCTTCAGCGATAAAGAAGCCCTCGACGGCAAGCTGATAGAAATCGTCACCGCCTCGAAAGAAGATCTGCTCGCGCAACTGAACGGCCGCTCCATCGCCCGCTTCGACGGCACCAAGCTCACCCTCGCGCTCCCGCGTCCAGTAGTCGTCGCCCGAGAAATGACCGGCCGCGAAAAATTTCTCTCCCGCATCGTCCAGCCCGACGTATTTTTCATCCTGCTGATCATCGGCGTGCTAGGCCTCTACGTAGAGTTCACCCATCCCGGCGCGTTTGCTCCGGGCGTATTCGGCGCGATCGCGCTATTGCTCGCGCTCTACGCGATGCACATGCTGCCCATCAATCTCGCAGGCCTGCTGTTAATTGCCTGCGCCTTCGTGCTCTTCGTTCTGGAAGCGAAATTCCCCACGCATGGCGTGCTAGGCGTCGGAGGGGTCATATCCATGGTTCTCGGCGCGCTCTTCCTGATAAAGTCGCCGCTGACGGGCATGGGCGTCAGCCTCTGGACCGCCCTAGCAGTAGTGATTCCCTTCGCGGTAATCGTAATCATCCTGATGCGCCTGGTCCTGCGTTCGCGCACCTGGAAAGTTTCCACGGGCAGAGAAGAGTTGGTGGGCGAAGTGGGCGAAGTCCGCGAGCCGGTTGGCGCAGGCGAAGCTCTGGGCAGCGTCTTCGTCCACGGTGAATTGTGGCGCGCGGCAGTCCCAGCCGGAGCAATCATCCCAGCCGGCGCCCGGGTAAGAGTAAAAAAAGTAAAAGGCCTAACGCTAGAAGTCGAACCCGTCGAATCGCACTAGCTGTCGCAGCTGAATTTGCAGTTGCCCTTGAATTTGCTTTTGCGCTTGAATTTGCTGTTGCCCTTGAACTTGTAGCGGCGGTCTTCAGACCGCCAGCCTTTGCCGTTGAACTTGTCGTTGTTTTTGAATTTGTAGCGGCCGCCTGCTTTTTCTTTTGAGGCGGGCGCCTTTGCCGTTGCAATTGAATTTGCCGTTGCAATTGAATTTGCCGTTGCAATTGAATTTGCCGTTGCAATTGAATTTGCCGTTGCAATTGAATTTGCCGTTGCAATCGAATTTGCCGTTGCAATTGAATTTGCCGTTGCAATTGAATTTGCCGTTGCAGTTGAATTTGTAGCGGCCGGTTCAGGTTCATCGAACCGGGCAGCCGTTGACGTTGGTTCGAATTTGCCGTTGCCTTGGCTGGAGAATCTTTGTAGGTCGTGGCTTTAGCCACGACACAGACCAAACAAACGACGCCCGGCTTTAGCCGCTGAAGTACCGATTTCGCAGTTGCATTCGTAGGAGCGGGTCTAATACCCGCCCCTACGTCAGCATCCCGGCAGAATTTGGCCATCGAATTTGCAACGGATCGTTGGAGGAACCAAAATGGATTTCGTAACAATTCTTCTCGGCGTAGCCGTAGTCATCTTCCTCATCTGGCTCTCCAACTCCGTTTACGTAATCAAAGAATGGGAACGCGGCGTAGTCCTCCGCCTAGGCCGCATGTTGCCCGAAGCAAAAGGCGCCGGCCTGCAACTGGTCTTTTTCCCGATCGATAAACTCACGCGCATCAGCCTGCGCATCGAAACCCTCGACGTCCCCCCACAAGACGTAATCACCCGCGACAACGTCTCCGTGAAGGTCAACGCCGTATGTTACTTCCGCGTAGTAGACGCCAATCTGGCCCTGTCCCAAGTCCAGAATTATCTATATGCTACTTCGCAACTGGCGCAGACAACCCTGCGCAGCCTGATTGGCCAGTTCGAGCTGGACTCCATTCTCTCGGAGCGCGAAAAGGTTAACGCCAAGCTGCAACAAATCCTTGACCAGGATACCGAGCCTTGGGGTATCAAGGTAACGAAGGTTGAGGTCAAACAAGTCGATATCCCGGAGAATATGCAGCGCGCCATCGCCCGCCAGGCGGAAGCTGAGCGCGAACGCCGCGCCAAAGTAATTGCCGCCGAAGGCGAATTTCAAGCCTCGGCGAAATTATCCGAAGCCGCGGCAGTGCTGCAAAAGGAACCAACGGCCATCCAACTGCGTTATCTGCAAACGCTGGTGGAAATTGGCGTAGAGAAAAATACCACTGTGGTCTTTCCGCTGCCGGTTGACATAATTTCGCAGTGGATGAAGTCGCTGGAGAAAAAGTAAAAGCATGGCAAGCAACGCAAGACGCGGAGGCGGCGACCGGGTTCTCGAAAGCCGGCACCTGGTAGGACTGTTTCTAGGCGTGGTCCTGCTCTGCGGAGTTTTCTTTACGCTAGGCTACGTGATGGGCCGCACGCAATACGGCGGCGCAGTGCACGCAGCCGACGGCTTCAACAGCAACGTGCCCTCCGCATCCGTTTCCCCGAAATCGAAGGCCGCTCCCGCTGCGAAGAACGCACCCGCGCCCGCGCCGCCAGACAACGGCGGTTGGGATTTCTACGACAATAAGAAGTCCGCAAGCGATCATCTTGAACGAGCGCCCGCTCCTGCAACAGTCGCGCCGTCCGCGCCGGCCACAAAAGCTCCCGCCTCAGTTCCCGCGGTGGCCAATAAATCAACAAACGCGCCACCTCCGGCAGCCACCAAGACCGTCGCAGCCACGCCCAAGCAACCCGCGCCCTTCCAACCGCCGGCCATGGCCAAAAATTCCATCGTCCTGCAAGTAGCAGCCGTAAAACTGCAGCGCGACGCCCTAGAAATGGCCGACGCCATCCAACAGAAAAAATTCCCCGCGTTCGTAGCCACGTCGCCCGCGGATAGCTTTTACCACGTCCAAGTAGGCCCCTACCCCGACATGCCCTCAGCAGAAAACGCCAAGCGCGCCCTAGAACAATTAGGTTTCAAGCCTATAATTAAACACTAGATGAATTTGCCCCGTTACGCGCGAGTCTTGCTCGCCATCGGCAGCGGTGTCGCGCTAGGACTTTCATTCCCCAATTACAATTTGTATCTGCTGGCCTGGATCGCCATGGGCATGCTCGTCCTGGCATCAGCCGGCGCCCCGCTGAAAGAAGCACCGCTCTACGGTTTCCTGCACGGCCAGGTTTTCTACCCAGTGTGCCTTCCCTGGGTGGACACTGTCATGCGCCAATACGGCAACATTGACCCGCTGATCTCAGCCGCATTCGTAGGCATGATCGGCTTCATCGGCGGTCTGATCTGCGCCACATTTTCCACCGGCGTCGCGCTAGCCTCGCGCAAGAGCAAGCTGCTAGCCTGCGCGCTCGCGCCCTTCCTCTGGACCACCTTGGAATACTTCCGCACCAACATCCCCATCATCGGCTCGTCCTGGGATTTATCAGGCTATCCCGCCGCGCGCAGCATGGCCCTACTGCAAATCACTTCCGTCACCGGAATCTACGGCCTCTGTTTCCTGATCGCCGCCTACGGCTCGCTCGTGGCTTATGCAATCCTCCAGTTCGCCGAAAGAAACCGGTCCATAGGGGCTCGGAGTCCTGGCTCCTACAAAGAGAGTCGGTTTTCAGGGGGTCGGAGCTTTAGCTCCGACAAAAATCTCGCCTCTGCGTCAGGGGCTTTAGCCCCTGAGGAAACTCGGTCAGGTTTTACCGCGAACCAAATTCTGCATCCGCAGCCCGCTTGGAAGGTCCTCGCAATCGCAACGCTCGTCCTGATCCTCGTCGCGCTGATCGGCCCACACCTGATTCCCACCGCAACTCCGCACTACATCGCGCACCTCGTTCAAACCAATTTCCCGCAGTCCGAAAGTTACCCCCCCGACTGGCTGCAAGTCCACGCCGGAGAACTCGACCAGCTCGAACACATCAGCGTCGATGCCGCGCATCAAATCCCCGGCATCATCATCTGGCCCGAAGTCCCCGCCCCCTTTTCATTCACGGAGCCACCGTTCGCCGAGCGCGCCCGACGTATCGCACAAGATTCCGGAAATTATTTTCTGGTAGGCGTGGTGGATTGGAGGCGAGACGCGGAAGGGAAGTGGCTGGCATCCAACAGCGCAGACCTGCTGAATCCGCAAGGCCAGCGCATCTTCAGCTACGACAAAATTCACCTGCTCCCGTTCGGCGAGTACGTCCCCCTGCGCGGCTGGCTAACCTTCGCAAAAAAACTCACCGCCGACATTTCCGACTTCACTCCGGGCACGACCTACGGCGTCGCGCAAATCCCCCAAGGAAAATTCGGCACCTTCATCTGTTACGAAGCGATCTTCCCCAGCGAAGTCCGTCACTTCACAGCCAACGGCGCGCAATTGCTAGTCACCATTTCCAACGACGGCTGGTTCGGCCGCTCTTCCGCTCCCGAACAACACATGGCCATGGCGCGAGTAAGAGCCGTAGAAAATCGTCGCTGGCTCCTGCGCGACACCAACAACGGCTACACCGAATCGATCGATCCCTACGGCCGCACAGCAGCCCAACTAGCCCTCGACGTCCGCAGCCAGCTAGACGCCCCCTACGATTTTCGCAGCGACCTAACTCCCTACGCCCGCTTCGGCGACTGGTTCAGCTGGCTCTGCGTAGCAGTAACCATCGTGCTGCTGACCATGTCATTCGTGAATCGCCAATCAACATAACTCCGCGCGCAGTTTCTTGGAGTGCGGGAGCTTGCCCGCCGCGGCGGGCTTGCTCGCGCCTTTTCTTAGGCGAGGCTTGCCTCGCCTGCCCTGGTTGGCGCCATCCAGGACCGCGCCTGCTTTTTTTTCTCCGTAGGGGCGCTGCTTGCTGCGCCCCAACTTGTCACGATGCCAGCCTGTTGCAGAGGCGGGTCTCAGACCCGCCCCTACAATCTCAATACCTTCCAGCGCATCTGACTCCGACCCTCAATGACACCCGATGAAAAATCAATTAACATGTAGGCATCCCAATGGCCGAACACATCGAAGACCTGCAGCAACGCTTCGCCGAGTTGAACAAACGCATCCAGCTCGTGCGGAGCTTTCTTTGACGCAGCATCCGCCCGCAAACAACTAGCCGAATTCGAAGCCAAAACCAGCGATCCGAATTTCTGGCAAGATCAAGAAAAAGCGCAAGCCACGCTGCAACAGCGCAAGACCGTCGAAGACCGCGTAAACGCCGAAGTAGCCCTCGACTCGAAGAAGAGCGACATCGAAACCTACCTGGGCCTGGCGCAAGAAGAAAAAGACGACGCCCAACGCGCCGGCCTCCTCGAAGATGTAGCCAAAGAAATCGCCTCCGCCGACACCTACGTCTCCGACCTGGAAACGAAAACCCTCCTAGCCGGCGAAAACGACAGCCTCAACGCCATCGTCACTGTAAAGCCAGGCGCGGGCGGCACCGAATCGCAAGATTGGGCCGAAATGCTCCTCCGCATGTACCTTCGCTGGGCGGAACAAAAAGGTTTTCGCGCCACGATCCTCGATTCCACCCCCGGCGAAGAAGCCGGCATCAAATCCGCCACGGTCCAGATCGAAGGCGAAAACGCCTACGGCATGCTAGCCGGCGAAAGCGGCGTCCATCGGCTGGTGCGCATCTCGCCCTTCGACCAAGCCGCGCGCCGCCACACTTCCTTCGCCTCCGCGTTCGTAATCCCGGAAATTGACGATCGCATCGAAATCAACGTCAAGCCGGACGACCTGCGCATCGACACCTTCCGCGCCGGCGGCCACGGCGGCCAGAACGTCAACAAAGTAGAATCCGCCGTCCGCATCACGCACCTCCCGTCCGGCATCGTGGTTCAATGCCAGAACGAACGCAGCCAGCACAAGAACCGCGAAATCGCCATGAAAGTTCTGCGCTCGCAGCTCTACGAACTCGAACTAGAAAAACGCCGCGACGCCCTGAACAAACTAGACGCCTCCAAACCCGAAATCAGTTTCGGCAGCCAAATCCGCTCCTACACCATGCAGCCGTACCAGCTCATAAAAGACCATCGCACCAAAGTCGAGCGCGGCGACGTCCAAAAAGTCCTGGATGGCGACCTAGACCCCTTCATCCGCGCCTACCTCCTCTACCGCCGCGACAACGCCTAGCCCGGTCCGGCGTCGTTGCCTTTGATTTTGTAGCGCCCGGTCCCGCAAAGCGGAACCGAGCAGCCGTTGCCTTTGCAGTTGCCCTTGAATCTGTAGCGGCCGGTCCCGTGAAGCGGGACCGGGCAGCCGTTGCCTTTGAAGTTGCCTTTGAATCTGTAGCGGCCGCCTGCTTTCTCTGAGGCGGGCGCCTTTGCCGTTGCTTTTTACCTTGCTCGTGAGTCTTCGTAGGTCGTGGTCTTACAGTCTGTGGAAGAACTCGAAAATCGTCGCTGGTGTTTCTAGCCACTCGTCACGAGCCACTGCCTCTTCCCCCAACCCATTTACGCCATGCCCGTGAAGCGCGCTCAAGCCCGAGCCTTTCCCTAAATTGGCAAACAAAGTTCAGCTCGACGCGCCAACGTATCCTGGGCCACGACAATTCCACAGCCCTCAGCCTCCATTCACCCTCGATTTAAGGCCTTTCGATGCAAAAGTTTGACACCCCCAAACCCCCATGCTAGCCTAACTTTTTGGGCATAACCGTCACACACGCACTCGGGGCCCCCGAATTGCCTAAACTCCGCTGGAGGATACTGTTTTGGCTCACCACGATGAAAAGTTTCTCTTCACCTCGGAATCCGTAACCGAGGGTCATCCCGATAAAATCGCCGACCAAATTTCCGACGCCGTGCTCGACGCCGTCGTCACCGACGATCCAATGGGCCGCGTCGCCTGCGAAACCCTGGTCACCACCGGTCTGGTAGTCGTCGCCGGCGAAATCACCACCACTACGTACGTCGATTTTTCCGACCTCGCCCGCGAAGTCATCCGCGACGTCGGCTACACCCGCGCCAAATACGGCTTCGACGCCGAAACCTGCGGCGTAATCTGCACCATCCACAAACAATCTCCAGACATCGCCATGGGCGTAGACACCGGTGGCGCCGGCGACCAAGGCCTGATGTTCGGCTTCGCCTGCGACGAAACGCCCGAGCTGATGCCCATGCCCATCCAACTCGCGCACAGCCTCACGCACAAACTCGCCGAGGTTCGCAAACAGAACGTAGTCGATTTCCTCCGCCCCGATGGAAAATCCCAAGTCACGGTTGAATACATCGACGGCCGCCCCGCCCGCGTGGACACGGTAGTCATCTCCACGCAACACAGCGACAAAGTTTCCCTGAAAGATTTGCAGCAAGCCGTGCGCAAACACGTAATCGATCCCGTCCTCCCCGCCGCCATGGTGGACAAGAACACCAAGTACCACATCAACCCCACCGGCCGTTTCGTAACCGGCGGACCCATGGGCGATGCCGGCCTCACGGGCCGCAAGATTATCGTCGACACCTACGGTGGCTACAGCCGCCACGGCGGCGGCGCTCTCTCCGGCAAGGACGCCACAAAAGTTGACCGCTCCGCCTGCTACATGGCGCGCTACGTCGCGAAAAATATCGTCGCCGCCGGCCTGGCCACTAAAGTCGAAGTTCAACTAGCCTACGCCATCGGCGTCGCCGAACCCGTTTCCGTAATGACCGATACCTTCGGCACAGGCACGATCCCGAATTCGCAGATCACCGAACTGATCCGCGCATTCTTCAAACTAACGCCCAAAGGCATCATCGAGACGCTCGACCTGCGCCGCCCGATTTTCCGGCCCACAGCGTCCTACGGCCACTTCGGCCGCACCGGCCCCGGTTTCACCTGGGAGCGCACCGACAAAGCCGACGCCATCCGCAAAGAAGCCGGCACCCGCGGCGCGGTTGCAGTCTCGCGCAGTTAGTAGCGCCGGCATCTAGCCGGCTGTTTGCAGTTGATCGTCTTGGAGTGCGGGAGCTCGCTCCCGCCTTTTTCTGGGCGAGGCTTGCCTCGCCTGCCGTTGCCCTTGAATTCGTAACGGCCGCCCGCTTGTTCGTAGGCGGGCGCAGTTGACTTGGTTTTTGAAGTTGTAGGGGCGGTTCGCGAACCGCCCCGCGCAACTATACATCGGCCGTAGCGAGCTGAACGCAGTTGACTTCGTGTTTGAATCTGTAGGGCGGGTCCCAGACCCACCCATCGCGACCCGGGCGTCTCGCCCGCTTTTTCTCAGGCCGGCGCAGTTGACTTGCTTTTCGAACTTGCACCGCCAGTCAGAATGCAGACGCCATTGCCTTAGCTTTTCTCTGCGTCTCTGCGGTAAGAAAGTTTTTGAACCTATCTCAAGCACCTGAAAATTAAAAAGGGAGTCCCCAGTGGAAACAGCAACCAAGCTAGCCGGCGACGTAAAAGACCTCTCTCTCGCGGAAAAAGGCAAACGCAAAATCGAATGGGCCAATCAACAAATGCCCGTGCTGCAACTAATCCGCAAACAGTTCATCAAGGACCAACCGCTGAAGGGCATCCGCATGTCCGCCTGCCTGCACGTCACCAGCGAAACCGCGAACCTCGCGATCACACTCCGTGACGGCGGCGCCGACGTCGTCCTCTGCGGCTCGAATCCGCTTTCCACACAGGATGAGGTCGCCGCATCCCTAGTGAAGGACTACGGCATCCCAACCTACGCCATCAAAGGTGAAGACAACGCCACCTACTACGCGCACATCGCCGCCGCAATCGATCACAAACCGCAAATCACCATGGACGACGGCGCCGACCTGGTCACCCAACTCCTCACCAAGCATCCCGACCTTGTCAAAAACGTAATCGGCGGCACCGAAGAAACCACC